>Ga0164318_10000341_pt1 | contig 34050 bp, 37 predicted proteins | sample GuaBasSedimGuay9_FD_113734 | JGI IMG/M metagenome (GOLD analysis project Ga0164318, IMG submission 113734) | Subseafloor sediment microbial communities from Guaymas Basin, Gulf of California, Mexico - Guay9, Core 4571-4, 0-3 cm | ecosystem: Environmental > Aquatic > Marine > Hydrothermal vents...
GGCATCGAGGACACTCTCATCACGAATGCTGTCGCTCAGACCCTGAAGGGCACGACCCCGGTGATTCTGTTACCAGTCGACCAGCACGAGGGTACGGTAGAAACCGTTGCGCCGGATGGCACTCGTTTCAAGATTCGGACAAGAAGGGTGGACCTTGAGAATGTGGCCCGGCTTCGCGAGATGGAGGGAGTCACGGTAGTCTCCTCGGTGAAGGAGATGGTCGAGCGGCTCGGGGCTCTCATGGACTGATCCAGAGTTGATCTGCAATGGCTTCGCATGGGGTCGAGTCCGATGTGCTTCGTTGGGTCCGAAAGAGAATCATCTCTTGGTATCGACGCCGCGGGTCCCGCTACAGCTGGAGGACCACGAAAGACCCGTACAAGGTGTTTATTGCTGAGATACTTCTCCGTCGCACGACTGCGACCGCAGTTTCTCGTGTGTTTGATCAATTCATTAGTCGATTCCCCACGGTCCAGACATTGGCTGCAGCAGAAGAATGCGACATCACTGAGATTGTGTCTAGCTTGGGCCTGCAGAACACCCGCGCCAAGCATCTCCGTGAGGCCGCACAGATCATTGTCCAACAGTTCGACGGCATGATTCCAGACACCGAGACCGCCCTGAAACAACTACCCGGGCTTGGCCGCTATGGTGTGGCCGCAGTTCTAAACTTTGCATTCTCCATCCCTAGGCCAATGGTTGATGGCAACATTCTCCACCTGTTCCGGAGAGTCTTCGGGTTGTCGTTCAGGAGTGTTGATGACGAAGAGGCATGGCTCCTTGCGGAGCGCTTGGGTGGTCGTCGTCAGCCACCCGAGTTGTACTGGGGAATGATTGACCTGGTCGCACAAGTGTGTCTTAGGCGCCGGCCTCGCTGCGAACAGTGTCCCCTTAGTTCTCGCTGCAAGTATCGTCAACGTGGCTCTGCTACATCGTAACGATGATATTGCGCCGGACCTGCTCAGAGGCAGGTCGTGACCATGAAACGGAGAGTCCAGCCTCACCTGCGAGTTGGCGAGGGTGATGTAGAAGAGGTGGCAATAATCACTGGCAACCCAGATCGTGTGCCAGTGATTGCTAAACGTATGCGCGACGTCGAGGAGGTTGCGCGGTATCGCGGGTTTGTCACATACCGGGCCTACACACCACAGGGTGGAGTACCCGTGACCATCTCAGGCACCGGGATAGGTACACCTTCAACACACATCTGCATCGAAGAACTCGTAAGGTTGGGTGCGAAGGTGATAATCCGGCTTGGATCATGCGGGGGGATTGATCCGTCTGTGCGAACTGGTCATGTGGTGGTGCCCACAGGGTGCATCCGCGACGAGCGCACGAGCCTCAACTATGCTCCTGTGGAGTATCCTGCGGTAGCGTCTGTACGTTGGTCGTCTGAGTTGTACTCGGCAGCTCTGAAAGTATTGCCTCACGAGAGGGTGCACCGGGGAATCTGCTGGACGAGCGACGTATACTACACAAATCCCGACCTTGATCCGCTGGACATGTGGACGCGTATTGGTGTCAAATGTGTCGAGATGGAGAGTTCACTCCTATTCGTGTTTGCGAGCACACATGGCATAGAGGCTGCGTCCATTCTCGCAGTCGATGGTAACCTTCATGGTGAACAGAAGGGTGAGCAAGAGGACGAGAGCGAGCAGACTGGCGAGCAGCATCCTCTCCTGAAAGATGCGGTTTCACGAATAATCGTCGCCACAATAGAAACGATTGACAAGATAGTGGCCAGCATGTGAGTCAATACATTGTTAACGTACGGTTGTCTAATGTGACTGAGCACAATGGCTTCAGCTGAAACTCAGCCGCAGCATCGTGGAAAGTCACGTGCCTATCTTGTCATGAGGGCCGAGGCCGAAGAGGCCCTTCGACTCGCCCGTGAGTGGTGGGAGCACAAGACAGTGCCTCCATACGTGAAGGTACGGCAGCTGAGAAAGGACGAGCTCGAAGAGTTTGTGAGGCTCTACAACCGATGCTTCATTGCCTCCCCGGACCCGTTCTGTCCTATCTCGCTAGAGGATGCTCAGAAACTCGACACTGATGGGATCTTCGTCGCAGAGATGTGGGGCACGATTGTTGGTTTCATTGCGTGTTTTGTGGAACGCGATAAGGACCCCATCTATGGTGAGATCACTGGCCTCGGGGTTCTCCCATCTCGTCGGAGGAGAGGTGTGGCCACAGCGCTGATACAGAGGGCTGTAGAGTACTTTCTTGAGGCTGGTGTCAAGGAGGTCTATTGCGAGGTCTATGAGGAGAACACGCCCTCAAAGATGCTGGTAATGGGCTACGGCTTCAAGCAGGTGGGTCGTCGAGAGATTCCGTGGGAGGCACCGCCTGAGGCTCCGGACGAAGCACCGGGTGGAAAGATCATGCGCAAGTTCGGTCTCAGACCACGCCCCGGATGCAGGAACTGCAGGGACATCTGAGGGGATGACTAGTACGGTAGTCTCAAATACGTTTAGGTCCTCTTCAGACTCGTTACGTACTACTGCGCGATGGAGGAGGACTGTTGGGAAAGTACGATGTCGTCGTAGTAGGTGCGGGCCCGGCCGGTTCCTGTGCTGCATACGAACTTGCACAGGCTGGTCTTGACACAGTCCTGCTAGAGAAGGCGCAGCTTCCTCGGGACAAACCATGCGGCGGTGCGGTCATGTACCGTGGTCTGAGGTTGCTGGGGCGTCTGCCACGACGGCTCGCCGAACGGGAGATCTATGGCCTGCGCTTCATTCTGCCTGACGGTCTCGATGTGCAGTTCAAGTCCAAGCGTCTGCTCGGAGTCACCACCAACCGGTCGCTCTTCGATGAGTTTCTCGCCCGGCGTGCTGAGAGTGCGGGTGTTGAACTATTTGAGCTTGCAAGAGTGGCTCGAGTAGAGGTCGGTCGTGACGGGGTGACCACAGCTCTTAGTGACGGTCGTGAGTTCAGATCCCATTTTGTTGTTGGGGCTGACGGGGTCAACACCGTTGTGGGTCGATTTCTCGGGTTACGACCGCCTAGGAAGGACCTGCACCGTGTGGGTCTGGGGATGGAGTCCGACTTTCGAGTGGGTGCTAGACGGGTCGTAGAGGCCTGTGATGGCGATCCCACCGTCCTTCAGATACTCCCTGTGGAGGGGCGTGTGAGCTATGGTTGGGTCTTCCCAAAGCGTGAGCATCTTGCTATCGGAATCGCAGGGGCCGGTGTCCACATGCATCCACTTCGCCCCATCTTTGACGGCTTTGTTCGCCAGTTAGAGAAACGGTTTGGATTCGAGCTTGTGCCTGAGAAGCGCCGGGTATCGTTTCTTGGTGCAGATGGGGTCAATAATGTGAACGTGACCGACCGCGTGGTTCTAGTGGGTGATGCTGCAGGATACGTGGACCCAATGATGGGTGAGGGGATTGCATATGCCATGTGGTCTGGGGTCTATGCAGCTTTTGTCATTGCGGAGGCCATGAATCGGGGGCGTTATGATGCTGCCTTCCTTGCCAAGTACGAAGACATGTGTCGTAAGGCGTTCGGTGCCAATTTTGCCATGGCCGAGTGGGCAGGCACACGGGGTACCTCTTTCGCCCACGCCGTCCTCTCGAGAGCATCTCATCTGAACCTATCTGGAGAGATACTGTGCATGCTGGCCCGCGGGGAGATTGGGTACTCTCATATCCCGTCAGTGGTTCTTCGCAAACTGCCCTTTGAGATTCCCCACATTCTTCGTGACATGATTCAATCACGTTTTGCTGCGTGACAAGAGATATAGGCTCTCAAGTCTTGGGACTGATGCCGTGACCAGCTTGCGCTTGACCACTCTCGTGATTGTCGTTCTCATTATGTTACCCAGCATTCCGTTGTTCGTCCCCCCCGTGCGTTCCTCCTCGCTACTGTTTGATGGCGACTCCGCCTTTGAGTACCTCGACAAGCAGTGTGCCTTTGGTCCTCGTCCCCCGGGCTCCACAAACCTCTCTGAGTGCAGGTCATTCATTGTCAGTACGCTGCGAGAGTCTGGCTGGTCAGTTCACCTTCAGAACTTCACATATCGCGGCACCAACTGTGCGAACATCATCGCCACGTACGGGAGTGAGAATGCAACCACGATTCTTGGTGCGCACTATGATACACGTCCGGTTGCAGACCGGGATTCTGACCCCGCGAATCGCACCCGGCCGATTCTTGGGGCAAACGATGGTGCCAGTGGTTCCGCAGTTCTGCTTGAGCTGGCCCGCGTGCTTCCCGCCGAGACCCGCACGGATATCGAACTCGTCTTTTTTGATGCCGAGGATAGCGGTGGAGTCGATGGATGGGACTGGATTGTTGGGTCTGACTACTATGTCACCACGCTTGATAATCAACGCCGCCAGTCCGTGCGTGCGATGATACTACTAGACATGGTCGGTGACGCATCACTGATTCTCCGACGTGAGCAGCGATCAACGGTTGCACTTCAGAACATGGTGTGGTCCATTGCATCCGACTTGGGCTACGGCCATATATTCGTAAATGAAACCGGGGCTGCTATCATCGATGACCACAACCCGTTCATCGACGCAGGTGTTCCGGCCCTAGACATAATACACCACGCACCATTCCCCTGGTACTGGCACACACTGGAGGACACTCCGGACAAGTGTAGCGCTTCAAGCCTTGAGGTCGTGGGCCGGGTCTTGGAGGAATTCCTGTTACAGTTCTCTGGCTCGTCTATTACGTTCACACAGGGGTCGCCGACTCTGAGTTCACTAGTCGTGTTTCTCCTTCCCCCCATCCTGATTGTGGTCGTGGTGTCCATGTGGTGGCTACGCCGGGAACACTGATGCTGCACACATTTATTCGTGCACGCTGCATACTCTCACAGCCGGCTTGTCTTCCGGTTGGCGGTGACCGTATTGCACTCGACCCTCCTGTATCGTCCCACAGGTGCTAATCCTCCGCCACTCACTTGTGTGACCATTGATGCATCACGACGATCACTTGCTTGTGGCACTGCCGACTCGCGTGTCCTGCTTCTTGATGCAAAGACCGGACGCCCTCGCAGGGCTCTCATTGGTCATGAGGACATGGTGGCCTCGGTGGCCTTCGGGGGGAAGAGTTCCATTGTCTTCTCTGCCAGCTGGGATGGCACTGTTCGACGATGGAGCACTGGACGAAGTACCCAAAACACGCATACATTGTCGCATACTTCAGGAGCAAAGTCGTTGGCTGTGGATGTGGAGGCCGGCAAGGGTGTGGCTGGTTTTCAGGATGGCATGGTGAAGGTCTTCACTACGAGTACTCTAAAGTGTCTTCGGAACATCCCTACACACAGCCGTGACGTTTCCTCGGTGGCTCTTCTGTCGGGTGGCGAAAATCTGCTCACGGCATCATGGGACGGGACATGCAGGCTCTGGGATCTGCGAAGGTACAAGCTGGTACGTACTGTTGCTGAGTTCAACCAGCGTATTCACAGCATGGCGGTGCTCGAGGACGGCTCGTCTGTCCTGCTCGGGCTCTACAATGGCGAGGTTATTGGTATTAGCATCGACACGAACAGAGGGGCGGCCATCGAGGCGCACCAAGATGTCGTAGGGGCGCTCACATTCCTGCCTCATACCGAAGCGTTCGCGTCTGGCGGCTGGGATTGTATGGTTCGTGTGTGGGGGCCATCACACGAACAGGTGGATTCGCATAGACTCCCCACAGGTGTGACGGGGATGTGCTTCTCTGAGCATGAGGGTCGTCTCTACGTGAGCAGCTTCTCAGGGGCTGTGACGGCTCTGGACCTTGATGAGGCTCTCTCATCTGCGGGTCATTGACTCGATTGAAACGGTATGCGAATGTCTATCTCAACGAAGCCCTCTCTTCTCCATGTTAGGCGAATCCTATCGTACTGCCTGTTTCCGGCAGCCAAATCTCTGAGGGTATCCAATGACCGGTTCCGACTTCTCTTGTCAAAGGGGATTGGCAGTACATCTCTGTCCGGTAGTGTCAGGAGAAGAGCCTTCTCTGTCACTCTGACGATGGGTGCCGACAGGATCAGCCTTCCCTCCTTGAACTTTGGTTTCTTCTCCCGTGCAGAACGCAGGACCCTGGCAAGTTTCCTGTGTTCGCCAATCTTCACCCGTGCAGTCTTGACAACATCTGCGAGATACTCGGGTCGCCGATCGAATCTCTGCACAAACTCATCTTCTACCTCTTCGATTGTCTTGGCGGCTGAGGTGAGGTGCTTCTGGAGAATCGTGCGAATCACGAAGTTTGTGGCCTCTGCATACTTCTCGAACTCCCTCTTCATAACAACCTGCTTCTCCCTTGAGAGGATGACACTATCTAGACGGAGTATCTCAACGCCTACAGTCATTGGCACCACTCTGGAACTGGCCTGAATGGAACGGACCTAATCAATATGACTACTGTGACGCCAGTCTGGAGCCATTCCGCCGCCTATAGTCTCTGGGCAATGAATCGCGCCTCTCCAATGCTCCGCGTGATGCCTTTTATCTGAAAGTCGAAGGCACCGTACTCCTCGAAGATCTCGGCGTAGTAGTCCGACTCATTCTCTCGCAGGTCATCCACTAGATGTGCAAGATTGTGAGATATTATCCCATCCATGGCAAGAAGCGCTCTACCGAGGGTGTGTATAGCCCTCCGCATCTCAAGTACTGCCAGCTCGTAATCGCCCTCAATCGTGAGCTCGTTTACTGTGTGATAGCTGCGCTGAGCAGATGCGAGAAACTCAACAGCTGCGAGCGGCGCGTCCTCTCTCTCTGCCAGCCTCTCCTCAGCAATCTCCAGCCAATGTCTGAGGTCCTCCAGCACATCCATGATCTCTTCCTCTTCGAGTCCTCGCAGCTTGAACGTTCGGAGAAAGAGCTGATACGCTATCGGATCGAGTAGTCTGACCTCACTCAACACTTCAGCGGGCCTAATAATCTCAAACTGGTTGTTGCGCATCACAATGACTCTTCCCAGATCGAAGAGCGCATTGCGCACAAGCTCAACGGCACTGACAACATCCTCGTCATCGGCCGCCTCGGAGGCGTTATCGAGCAGTTCAAGCGCTCGCTGCTTCATGCTCTCGATGACCTTCTCGGGCCATGTGAACTCGGCAGCTCTCTTGTGCCATTCCTCAAGATCGCCGTCCCTGTCGTAGACGATCTTGGCCTCCTTGAGCCTTCTGATGACCTCGGCGATCTTAAATGAGTCTTTGACCTCGCCATCGAGAACCTCTTCGATGTCACTTGGAGTGAGAAACGACATATCGACCCGGATATTCTGATGTTCTGCCATTAGTTGAACCGGTGCCTCTTGTTCGTCCCATATCACACACAAATCGAGCACGGAGTTTGCCGTGATGGTCCCGCGGGCGAAGGCACCATATACGTAGACTCCCTTGACGGTGTCTTTCTCTTTCCAGTCGTTGACTATCTCGTCGAGGACCTCGCGGAATCTCTTGTGGATGTTCATCATTGCTGGGGCCCCTCTCAGTGGCAGCAGTGCGTGCAGGGACTATGCACGCGTTGCCATAAGGTTATCTGTGACCGACTAGCCGCGACAAGCAGTTAAATCTTGGATTGTTCCGGAATGAGTCCATCTTACGGAGATGTCCTCAACGTGACGCGTGAAGATGGCCGGTCCAATGATGAGCTCAGACCTGTCGAGATAATTCGTGGGTTTCTAAAGCACCCTGCCGGTTCAGTCCTGATCAAGACTGGTGACACGCAGGTGATCTGTACTGCCACGGTCGAGGAGGGCGTTCCGGGGTGGCTGAATGGTGAGGGCCAAGGATGGATCACCGCTGAGTACGGGATGCTTCCTGCAGCCACGTCGGAGAGGAATAGCCGCTACCGTGTCAGCGGGCGCACCTACGAGATTCAACGACTGATTGGGCGTTCTCTACGGGCTGCTGTTGACCTTAGTATGATGGACGGCTACACAATCAGGATAGACTGCGATGTGATCCAGGCTGATGGGGGCACGCGGACGGCATCCATCACAGGGGGCTATGTGGCACTGTATGATGCCCTCAGTCATCTTGTTCAGGATGAGAAGCTCTACAAGATGCCAGTGAAGGGAATAGTCGCCGCTGTGAGCGTGGGAATCGTGGAGGGGTCGGTGCTCCTCGACCTCTGCTATGAGGAGGACTCGGTCGCTGATGTCGACATGAACATAGTGATGCTGGATGGCTCCTTTGTTGAGGTTCAGGGGACTGGTGAGGGCGGCATTTTCACCAGAGAACAGCTGAGCGAGATGCTGTCGTTGGCCGAAAGAGGAATCCGCGAACTCATGATGATTCAACGGGATGTCCTTGGACTGGAGAATGATCACGTCGACACCGGCGAGTGACCTGTGATTGGCGCCTTTCGCAGCACTACCGGTCTGTCGTTGGGAGGCGGCTCTTGCGTAAGCTTTATCTTCAAACTCCGGGCAGTTATGTTGCATTCGTCGAGTAGAGACGGTGTTGTTCAGCGGCTTCAGGAGGTCGCTGTGGAGCCGATCTGGCAAACCTCGACGGATAGTAATCTTTAAAACCGGCGCCCAGTTGGCAGCCGGGGCGCGCACCCACTACAATCAGGGTTGTGCCTCGTCCACAAGACCTCCGGGCGGAGGCTCCCCACAATTGCCCCGTGGGGACTCATCGGGACCAGACAGAGCGTCAGCACACAGGAGATGGGCACCTGTGGGAGTTGATTGCTCGGCAGCACGGAGTCATTCCCGATGGGGGACGGTCTGAGGGATACGGCTCGAGGCGGTGCTGTGCACCAAGAGTCGTGTGCCTAGACTGCAGAGGATGAAGATTGGACCGTGTAGAGAATAGTATGACTAGCACATACACAGACAGTCCTTGGTAACATGTTCAGCCATGTTACGTGGCATCATGCCACACAACAGGTAATACTGTGCCGGTCACATGAGTAGATCTGCGATTCGCTGTACGGCTGCTGGTGGATGACTTGGTTGGCTAGCCGATGAAGGGCGTGACGAGCAGCGATATGCCACGGGTAGACGCATGAAGTCGTTGATCCGTGGATTCCCGAATGGGACTTCCTCATGAGGGCTAATACCCCTCATGGATCCGGGGTCGCTCCCGGATTGGGAACGGGCCGAACTGAAGCATCTTAGTAGGCCCAGGAAAAGAAAACAACAGTGATTCCCTGAGTAACAGCGAGCGAAAAGGGAACAGGCCAAACCGAATCCCTGCGCGAAGAGTGCAGGGAGATGTGGTGTTTAGGGCCCGGACAATTGCCGACGTGCCTAAGCCGAAGTCGTCTGGAACGACGTGGCATAGAGGGTGACACCCCCGTAGGCGTAAAGCACGGGCATGTCTGGAGTCCCAGAGTAGCGCGGGTTGGTCTTCTCGCGTGAAGATCGCAGGCGCAACCTGCGAAGCCTAAATACTCAGCCAAACCGATAGCGTACTACGTAGCGCGAGCGAAAGTTGAAAAGCGCCGCGGGAGCGGGGTGAAAAGCACCTGAAACCAGCAGTCTACTCAAAGGATGCCGACTACAAGAGGAGATACTCGGGGAACGAACGGGAAGCGATTCCCTAGTAGGACCTGAGTGGATCGAGCCGGCATCATCCGTCTTGAAACACGGGCCAGGGAGTTCATGGGCGTGGCGAGGATAAGGCGTCGAGCCGCAAACGTAGGGAAACCAACAAGCCCGCAGCCGGTTCGTCCGGTGAGGGGCGGCGTGTGAATAGCGCGCGAAGTCACTCCCATGACACGAGAAACCAGTCGATCTAGGCCTGGCCAGGGTGAAGCCGGGCGAAAGCTCGGTGGAGGCCCGAAAGGGTTCTGACGTGCAACTCGTTCCGTTGAGCTGGGCCTAGGGGTAAAAGGCTTATCTAGACTGGTGATTGCTCGTTCTCCGCGAAGTTGGTCGCAGCCAAGCCCTGCCTGAGGTATCACGTGGTGTAGAGCACTTTCGGATCGGACCGGGGGGCGTAAAGCCCTTCACCATCCTGAAAACTCCGAAGCTGCGTGAACCGTAGACGGCAGGAGACGGGTGCCCGGGGTAAGCCCGGCAGGCCGAGATGGGGAGAACCGAGAGTACGGTTAAGGTCCCTAAGTGCCAGATAAGTGCGGTGAAGAAGGGCGTCGAGAGCCCAAGACAGTCTGGGGGTGAGCTTAGAGGCAGCTATCCCCGAACGAAAGCGTAACAGCTCACAGACCGAGGCTCTCGGCCTTGAAAATGGACGGGGCTAAATCTGGCCACCGAGACCGTACGGCACGCGAGTAACATCGCGTGATCCGGTAGCGGAGCGACCCGGTTGGGTAGAAGCAGGGGCGTGAGCTCCTGTGGACCGTCCGGGTTTGATGATCCTGGCAGTAGTAACAGCGAAGCATGGTGAGAATCCATGTCGCCGGAAGGGAAAGGGTTCTTCGGCGATGCGTCATCAGCCGAAGCTTAGTCGGTCCTAAGGGGCACCGCAACTCGAGTGTCCCGAAAGGGAATCAGGTTAATATTCCTGAACCTCGGAAGTACGTTTCGCGGCGACGCAAAGCCGGACTTGTGACTCATCTGGATAGGCCAGGCACCGTCCTCGCGGTGTTTAACACTATAAGCCTGCTGAGAACCGTAACGGTGAGAGGCAGGTGAAAGGTGGAATAGCGGGTGGTCGGACACCCGTCTGGCTGATTCCTGGTGACCTTGAAAAGCGAGTCCGGAAGGATCTTCCGAGTCCGTACCCAGAACTGACACAGGTTCCCTGGCTGAGAAGGCCAAGGCGTATCCGGGTCAATCCTGCCTGAGGGAAATCGGCCAATTAGCGGCGTAACTTCGGGATATGCCGTGCCTGGGTTGGTGCAAGCCTTCCCAGGTCTTAGTGACTAGGGGGTCCCAACTGTTTAATACAAACATAGCTGACTGCGAGCGCGAAAGCGTTAGTACAGTCAGTGAATCCTGGTCTGTGCCTGTCTGTTAAACCTCAGAAATGGGGCGAAGCACAGGTTAACGCCGGGACTAACTATGAGTCTCTTAAGGTAGCCAAATGCCTTGTCGGTTAAATGCCGACGTGCATGAAGGGAGCAATGAGGTCCCCACTGTCCCCAGGAGGAACCGGGTGAACCTACACCATACCGAACAGTGTATGTAGCGCCAATGGGAAGAGAAGTCCCTGCGGAGGTTTACTACGCAGTCTGTCGTTGCCATCTCTGTTGTCATACAGAGCGTAGTCAGGAGCGTTGAAGCAGGCTCTCCGGGGCCTGTGGATGCGACCATGGAACACTGACTATGGCAATGGGGGTGGCTAACCTAGGCCAAGCGAGTCTAGGGACACCGGCAGATAGGCAGTTGGGCTGGGGCGGCACACGGCTGACAAGAGATCAGCCGTGACCAATGCTGAGCTCAGAGGCGACGGAAACGTCTCGTTGAGATCAAGGGCATAAGCTCGGCTGACGGGATCCCGCAAAGCAACGGATCCCGGGCGGAAACGCTGGCCTAGCGAACCTTCACCGGCCAGTTGCGAGCGGTGGAGATGACAGAAAACTTACCCCAGGGGTAACAGAGTTGTCGCGGGCAAGAGTCCATATCGACCCCGCGGCTTGCTTCCTCGATGTCGGCTCTTGGTATCCTCGGGTTGCATAAGGCCCGAAGGGTGCGGGTGCTCACCGATTAAAACCGAACGTGAGCTGGGTTTAGACCGTTGCGAGACAGGTTGGTTTCTATCTATTGGCGCTGTTGGGTGTCTGAGGGCAAGATGATGCCGGTACGAGAGGAACGCATCGTCGCGGCCTATGGTGTACCGATTGTCCGAGAGGGCACTGTCGGGTAGCTAAGCCGTAACGGATAAGCGCTGAATGCATCTAAGCGCGAAGCCGGACCCGAAAATAGACACCCACTTTGCGGACGCCGGTGAGAACCGCTGCGGGGCTGGCGACAGCAACGTAGAGTCCGTGAACGAGGGATCTGGTAGAAGACCAGGTAAATAGGGCGGGGGTGTAAGCACCAAGCCTTCGGGCGAGGTGTTCAGCCTACCGCTACTAATTCCCGAGGCGTGCGGATCAAAAGTGTGGCTCGCACAGTACCTAGAGTTGTGCAAGGACGTTTGTGTGAACGACCAATCTTCATCCTCTGCAGGCTATGTTCTGTTGTTTCGTCTGAAACCGTTGCTGCATCTGTGTCTGTTCTTCGTCCTTTGTAGTAGTAGACAGTTGTATGACTTTGCTTACAACCTACCTGACTTGCCGAGCAGGGGCCATTCGCTGGGAGTCGTACAAGTTGGCGTCGTGCACAGAGTAAAAAGTATGCAATCCGTGCCCAACATTGCCAACGATATTAGTTGTAGCGCGTAATCTGGGCTTATGATGGGCGTTTCATGACATCTTATGCATTTCCGTTTCGGGGGGTGATCATGTGGGCCCATAGACTGTGATCAAAGACGGGCGTGAGACTTGCTGATGTTCGCTGGGAATAGATACCTGCAGTGTCAGTCGAGTCAGAGGGGAACTGGACGGAATGGCACGTGGCCCACTGAAGACCCATTCATCATCGAGTTTCCTTCTGTGGGGCCTTGTCATGTCAGGTCGGCCTCTGCCAAGATGACGCTGAGAGGGGATGATCCGTTGTTGATACGAAACAATGTTGTGTTGCTGAAGAGGTGTAGGCGGTCACCAGTCTGTCTGTCGGTAGGTCGTGGCAGGATGGGGCTTAAGACCTGCTCCTTGCTGCTTGTGGTGGTCGTGCTGTCACCACTGTGGATGATGCCACTGTCGGTACCTGCTTTCTCGGATGTGGTCGTGGTCATGCACCACGATAGTGCCGTGAACACTGCTGTTCGCACCATCACGGAGAACGTGCCGGACATAAGGGTGGTGGAGTATGGATCGTTGGAGTATGCCATGATCATTCATCGGACTGCGGGACGAGTTGTGTGGGTGTCGCATGGCTCAGAGGACGGAATTCTTGCAGGTTCGCGGGTGCTCAGTTGGCGAGCATTCAGCAGTCGAACCCAGATGACTCCCGGCAAAGATCTCGTGTTGGCCTGTGATTCAAGTGAGGTTAACAAGTATGTCCCCCAAAATTCAGTTGTGGGCCTTACGGGGCCGGTAGATGCCACGTTGGGTGGATTGGTGGTCGCCTACTTGCTTGCTCCTCGAAGCATAGTCCTGGAGATGGCACACGAACATGTGGTTGAGATTGCAGAGGGGGCGGTCACCCTCGAATTCCTTGATCTCTCTCTTGCGGAGATTACCTACTGGACGGCCATGTTCCTTCTTTCGATTCTTGCATACTACTCGAGCAATCCTCTTGCAGTTTCCAATCCAACATGGACACAGCTTGTAGTGCACTTCCTGTCGGAGAATCTGATTACCAACTCGCCCTCTATCGTTCTGACATTGGTCTATCTTTTGCTGGGGCAGATAGATGTGTGGGTTGCAGTGTGGCAGATCATAGCTTTTGTTGTATGTGATGCGCCCGCTGCATTTGCTCAGATGATTCTTGATCCACAAATCAGAAACGATTGTCTTTTTGTCACTGTGACATTGCTATCCTTGGGATTAATCCTCTTACACCATGTTTGGGGCACGCTAACTCTGGATCTTGTATTTCTGTTGGGCGGAATGATTTTCATAGCAGCTGGGCTCTTGACGGACTATTATGATGATACTGATTGGGTCGGGTGAAATGACCATGTTACGAAAACAAGTTCTTGCCAATTGGCTCCTCCCCGCATTGAACAACGACACGGACACTACAAAAAGCAGGGGTGCAGACATTGGGCATCAGACGCTTCCTTGAGCCCGCGATCAGCAGATTTCAGGCAGATGAGAGAGAGAACAAGTTCAACTCTATCTCACTCGTCATTGTCATATCGTTTGTCCTCGTGGTCGCAGAGAGCTCTCTTGCTCTTGGGCTGGGCCAGTGGAATCCCTTTCATGTGGTCTATCTATTGCTCGGTCTGTCATTCTTGCCTGTTGTGATCTCCTGCAGCAGCGTAATGCAAACTTCGAAGAATGATCTACTGACACGCGAGCAGCACCAGGCATTGAGGAACTCCTCAATTCGACTCGGCTTCCTCTGGAATGTGCTCCTGTATCTTGGCGTGATCGCCATTGGATTGAACGACCTCCGGCAGATTCAACAGGGAGTTGAAGTACCAGTCAGTCACTATCAACCTGACTTGCTCATGGGCTTGCTTATTGGAGCGCTGTGTATCTCACTCATTTTCCTGACCATCGCCGCCAGTTTCTGGCAATGGGACTGCTTCAAGATCGTAGAGGGCACGCAAGAACTCACACTGGATGAGGACACATATCGGAAACGGACCAGTGTTGTCCTCCTTGTGTTGTCGCTCGTATTTGTTCTTCTTCTTGTCTTCAAGAGCGTGCTCGAACAGGAGTTCGCCATCTTGCGCTGGATGTCTTCTCTTCCATTTGGCATCACTCTTCTTCTAACGGTAATTCTGCTCGGTGTTCTCTTCCACAAGAACCGTGGAACATTGCGTCCACTGCGACAGATACAGTTGTGAGGCGTAACAGATGGAATGAGGTGCAATGTCAGTATCCGAGAAACTCAAGGAGAAGATACACAAGAAGATCGAAACTTGGAAAGCCAAGATGTTGAATGGGTACTCTTTAAGGGGACATAGTGATACGCACGTTGCATTGGGGCGATTGCAGTCGACAATCGATTCAATTGCGCGTCCTGATGCCACCTTCAAGATTCGAGAGAAGATGCAGGGGGCCGCATATCTTGTGATTATGGCCGAGCTTCTCTTCATCTTGGCACTGAAGCTAGCAGCCAATGGAATAGGGGTGCCTGAATCTTCCCAAGGCTACATCCTGACAATTGGTGCAGGTGTGACTGCAATACTGGTCGGTGGTGTCCTCGTGTCGCTGAGCGTATTGAAGTGTGCCGAGGCCTTGTTATCTGCTATGTCAGCCAACGCCGACAGGCTGGATGCAGATTTTCTCTTTGCAAACTCGCTGATCCTCTCGCCCTCGAGAGAAACGGAGGCCCGATATCGCGACTACAATGTCAGAGTGTTTCGCGCCATGAGTCCTGGTTCAATGCTCGTTTATGCATCGGCTCTCGGATTGGCGGCCCTCGTACTATTGATTGAATCATCAGTTCGCGTGGATACGTCCACCAACCAGTTCTTGGCCGACGGCCTGCTCATGCCAAGAATAGGAGGTTTCGATCTCGTGGTGCTGCTGTGTATTCTGCCGTCTGTCTATGTCAGCATCTCTGGAATCTTCTTGTACATTGTTTCAGATTATGGTGCCAGAAAATGGAGTCGTCTGTCATCTGACGACCTTCGTAGGATAGCAGAACGCATGAGAGCAGAGAAGATAGCCTCTCTGAGAGGCGATCTCCGTTATCCTGACCTGACCTACGAAGACGCACTTGAGTTGTTGGGAGCACCTCAAGGGGACAGACTCAGAACAGATGCGATATTGGAGGCCTCCCGAGGGATTGATGCTGAGATTACCAGGTTCAACAGAGTTCGTAGATACTATCTTCTTGCCATAGTGGTCATTGTGGTCATCGATGCTATCATTCAGCTCTTGTGATACTCCGCTGGTAGTCACGAAGGAGGGATTCTGAACAGCGATTGAGAGAAATCGATGATGCTAATGATATTCGAATCGTTGAAACCGAAAAGATCGTGCAGACATACGAATTACTTGTTGCATAATGGCTACTTCCCGAAATCACGAGTTGACCCTTCTTGCTGCGGGCGTAGAAATGGTGTTCGAGAAACTCAGAAGCGCATTCATGAAGGCCTTTCGTCATTCGAATGCTCTGTCCTCGACATGGTCCCGCAGCCTCTCGACAACATCTTTGTCAGCAATGAGTCTTGCAGCGCGGAAGTATGTTCCAATCGTCCGAAGTTCTGTCCCGAACCGGCTCCAGCGGATGGGTCGGCCTCGAGAGTCCCTCAGCCGACACTTCTCTATTAGTTTCCTATTGAACGGGACCGCTATCTCGTATCTTGTTGATTTCTGTGATCCTTTGACGACCCAAAAACCATCATACTGTGATCTGTCGCACTCTCCCCGGATAATATGCATGTTTCTTCTTATCCTTCGAAGAACTGAGGCTGGGGGACGCTCCTTGATTGGGCCGTATATCCGGTCCACCATGAAGCGACCAACAAAATAGAAACCCGCTCTTCTCGTGAAGCCATTCTTCCACTCCACAAGTCTTGCGTAGAACAGTAGCATGTCCCCTCTGGTCAAGCGAGCTATGTTTGCAGCGCGCGGCCTCCTTAGGTAGTCTCCGTATGTAAATGTGCTGAACTCTGGATCATTGTGCATGAGTTGTGAGAGGCGAGTCCTAGGAATGAATGCCTCAACAGGTAGGTCTGTCACTGGATGTAGATCCCTGTATCTCGGGGCCCTTGGGCACTCCACTCTGTTGAGGACCTCTTCGGGGATAGGTACAAACTCAAATCGACCATCGGGTAACCGTGGGCTTCTTAGCGGCTCATGCTTTGTATTCACGCCTACATTCACAATACATATTCTTGTCATCCAATTCCTTCCTCGACGGCTTGTTCCTTTTGCCTATGGCTGATTTCTATGGCTATTGCCCTCTTCGCTACAACATGCCAGTGTTTCTGAATTCTCGATATTATTCTCTGCTCGCCTCCGCTGTCGAGAAGACTCACCCCCCAGAGCGAGTTCTCGGCCACACGACCTACGTTTCTGGACGGGTTGCGAACAGTAGCTGCCTTTGTTGTCATCGTGTTTTTGCGCTTAGCACATATACTATGTACTGTACAGATAAGAGATGATGGTACATGACTAAGGCGCGCCAACGGGCACATGGAGCACTGTATTGGGGTGGAATCTCTGTCTTGCTGCCCGCCTTTCTCTTTGTCGTGGTCGGAATGGTGCTCACGTTCTGATTCTGACCTTAGGCGAACTTGCGGGCGGAATGGTGGTGTTCCTAGTCATTGCAGTAGTCTTACAGAACTATGGGTTCTACATGACCATAGCAATCCTCTTGATCGAGAAACACACACGACATGTACTGAAGGAACGTTCGCAGTGGGACTCTATGTGCTGTTCTCGTTATGCCATGATTGGAACTCCATCACTCTTGTTTTCCTTTGTCTGGAGTCTTATCCTCCTCATGATTGCCGGGGGCTGGATGAATTGGAACTTGTCTTGGCATGCACTCTCTCTTGGAATTCCAGTCATCGTGCAAGCCCATTTGGCAACAGAACTGGCTAACTGTATTGTTTCCCAACAAGAGTCAGCAGCCGCGTGATCGTACAACTAACAACAGAAGCTAAAGGTTCATCTACATACAGTGGACTTTCGGTATTGGTGGGAAACGTGGTAAGGTGAATGAGGTTGGGAGTGGGCAGCATTCCGTCGTTCAGGCTCTCTCGGTCCGGTACTGTTGTGGGGGTCGTCATGTTTGTGCTTATTATCACGTCGCCCCTCACCACCGAGCACACGTACAGCACAGCAGTTTCTAACTATGGTGGCCATGTGTCTTCTGACGGAGGCACCACTATCTTTGCAAACGCTACCTGCAGGGGCCTGAGGGGGCCTCCTCCTTACAACTATGGTCCATGGGCAAATCTCAGTCCCGATGAGTGTCCAGGTACAGCGGCTGACGGTTTGGGCGCCACTTATGGTGTTCAGGTACTGGTAGATGTCTGCAATCCGGACGGGATAGATTCGGTCTGGTTTGTGAGTGAGCGGCAGTCTGATGGACTGACCGTGAACGGTTCTATGTGCTGGATGTTTGAAGTGGAGAAGAACGAGTCCTTCCCGTATCCTCCGCCAGTAAACAACAACACATACCTTGGTGGTTTCAGTGCTCTCAGAGAGAACGACTATGAGTACTGGGATATCCGCTTCTACGCGAACGACACCACTGGCGAGGTCTATGTATCCGAGGAGTATCACTTCTACGTCAGAGTCTACGGTCCGGACCTGACTCCGACAACGACGGCCTCTGACACACTCCTCTCCCCCGCGGCCATGAGTTGGGTAGCGGTTGGTGCTGTCGGTGTTGGGGTCGTGGCTCTGGTGATTGTGTTCCTGCGAAGAAGAGGACTAGTTCTGTAATCAGTGGATGGAATCAGATGGTTAAGTGATTCGGCGGCATTGCATCCACGTCTTTATATCATCTTGGGCATGGCATCTAGCGATAGGTATGAGTATCATAGTAGATGGTGAAGAGATCAAGACGTATGAGCGGCTCAAGGTGATCTCTCAGCTTCTGCCTATACGAGAAAAGATCAAGCAGTTCGAGAAGTACGGCTGTTCCTTGAGCGACTTCAAGAAGCGACTTGAGGGTTCTGAGGAGAGATTCAGCCTGTGGGACGAGTATATTGAGTGGAAAGCATACGTCGCAAAAGAGAGGGATCTTGAACAGCGCTTGAGAGAAATCGATGATGCCAAAGATATTCGAATTGTTGGACACCAGTAGGATTGTCCAGAGATACGAGATACTTGATTTCAAGCAGGGCCTCGATTTCCATTTTCTGAAATTGAAGGTCGAGTTTGTCGACGATAGTGTCCTTTACGTTCGTGAATTCGTGTCAGAGAACGAGTTCGACTATTCGTGTCACTGGCAGGACAAGACTGGTGATTTCCCAATCCGTTGGGACAACTCACCGCATCACCCTCAAGTAGCGACTTTTCCGCATCATGAGCACACGCCCAATGTGGAGGAATCTCACGAGATTGGTCTTCAGGATGTACTTGCGCTAGTCCAGCAACAGATGGAGAACACGCGGTTGTGAATTCTACTGATATGAAACATATGCCACGACCTTGATTCCTTTCGTGTCCTGCGCACAGCACCAGATGCTTACTCCAGTCAGTAAGAATTGGCGCGCTCAATTTGTGAGAGAAATGTCCGGACTCTCTCCGAGGCATCAACGGAAACATCCTCTTCTATGAAGTGCGAAACGGCAAGCGGACCATAGCTGTTGGGCGATTCGAATGCATCACTGATTTTCTGGAGAGCTTGTTGTGTATAGTCAGGCATAATTCCATCATTGACCGTGTCAACTCGCTGGTTGAATCGTGCTGCAGCTCTGTCAGGACTGCCCATATGGAAACCAGCCAGCAGATAGATATCATAGGCGTCTTTCTCAATCTTGGTGGCTCTGCCCAATGCAAGACCTTTCATCGTCAAGGCTCCCACAATGTCCGCCATCCGCATCTTGGCCGTTCCCTCCCCTCCTGCTGGCATCACACCTCTTACAGATCTTTCTTGGTTGAACCTGAACACGATGTTGCACCCGGGAATGAAGACCGCTTCAAGGCTCTCCTGTACTTTGAGAAGAGAAGTCACATGTTTCTCGCCTTCTGGCTCGGTGAGGAAGTCCAAGTGGATTGCGAACGGTGTTCCATCAAGCGCCCTGATTATACGTTCGAAACGGAATGCGTTTGTCGTTGAGTGATATCCAAGACTATGAATCAGCCTGCGGATGGACTCGTAACGTGTCATCACATTTGTGCGAAGTACTAGATCTATGTCAATTGAGCCACAGTGGCTTGCAAAGCCTTGCGTCAAGAAGTAAGGCACCCAACCCCCAACTAGAACGTAATCATCACTGTACGACTCCATCGCAAGCGCAAGTTCAACAATAGCGCCCTTTGACGCCTCAGTCTGATTCCTGTCATACATATCCATCATTTATCCTGCCGTTATAGGCGGCATGCCATGTTGAGTGTGAAGCCCTCTGACCGTTCCGACACTCTTGAGGGCATATCGCTCTTACTATCTTATAGTCCCTCACATGCTCTGCCTCTTGAGGTCCTACTGAACATTCCTTTGGTTCTATGTGCTTTTCTTCGGTAATTCCGCTGCCGTGCTGACACATCGTCGCCGAGCGAGGCCCTCGCGCCGGTGTTTCGCTAATTGCGAAACTATATAAACATGGGCGAAACACTCTGGTACATGAGACAGGTCCGAAACCTCTTCTCGCGGACGGCATCTCGCGTTCTGAGAGTCTTGTTGGCACATCCCATGCGAGAATGGACCATCAAGGGACTGTCTCAGGAGGCCAATGTGTCACTTGGCTACACACATGCAGTGATTACGTCTTTGATTAGTGCTGGCTACGCAACGAGAGGCAGTTCCTACAGGATTCGCGTGGTGGATCCCATACGACTCATTCGGAGATGGGCCGCATACCACGATTACGCTGCGATCAACACGTTTCTCAGGTACCACACATTCGAGAGAGATGTCGACACATTCCTCTCAAGGTTGTCCAGACTTGACGAGGCCGAGTACGCGCTCACTGTTCTGTCGGGGGCCCACCTGATTGCTCCATACGTTCGACCTACGACGATTCACTTCTACATCTCAGACCAGACCGACCCCAAGACTGTGGCTGAATTACTTGACCTGCGTCCAGTTGAGTCCGGCGGAAACGTGTCGGTTGTGCGACCGTATGATGCAGGAGTGTTCTACGCGAGGCAGACAGTCGATGGTCTGAGTGTGGTCAACTCCGTTCAGCTCTATGTCGATCTCTTCAATTATCCTGCACGTGGTAGTGAGGCTGCTGAGAAGATCCTAGAGACCCTGGCAAATCAGTGGTACAGTGCTACTAGAGTCTGAATTGTCCTGTGGGAGCCCATGTGAGAAACTTGGTTGCGAACAGCGGCTGAAAATCTCGACGATCTTCTCCCCGCTGTGGTAACGAGTTCCACACAGCTGTCAACGCAACGAGGAGCATCATTGAGGCTCAATGGCCCAGTACCCTTGCTGGGCGGACAAGGGCCTTGTGACTAGGATTGTCCGAATCACAATCAACGGTTTGGTGACCGTGTTTCTGTGAAGAGAGCAGTCGTGTAAACAGCTTAATCGTTTGTATACACATGGTATTCCGTGAGCAGCATTGACAGTTGCATCTGTGCGCCTCACTGATGAGGAGCGTGCGTTCTTGGAGCGTCTAGTCGCGGAGGGGCGATTCTCGTCCATAAGCGAGGCGCTGAAGGCTGGTGCGCATGAGTTGATGGCCGAAGAGAGGCTCAAGTCGTTGCGATAGCAATCACATGAAGAGGCTCGTAGGTTCTTCGCTGGTAGGAAACGACGCTCAAGAAACCTAGAGGCGGACTATTTTGAAGAGGATGAGAGTATACCTTGTGGCATCCGCGCTCTGAGATCTGTTCTACGGAGAACCGGGTGAGAATCTAGTTGAGTTCTGTTTGGCATCTGATGAGATGGAATGCATCACGTCCGCTTGGAGCCGACTGGAGATAACACATGCAGTCAGAAAGCGGTTGAATCAAGGAGAACTCTCGCAGGATGAGAGTCGTGATCTGTTGGAATTCATCGACACTCAGCTCGACCGCCTCGCTCGACGGAAGCACCTACTAGAGTGCCCGGTCACTAAGAGCCTAGTTGGCCGAGCCTGTGAGCTGGTAATGACGCATAATCTGTGTGCGTCAGATGCTGTCCACCTTGCCACTGCTGTTGCATACGAATGCAGGGGAGTCTTTGTTGATGACTATCACTTCAATCGGTTAGGCCTTCTCTTCAGTGGTCATCTGTGTATCTGTTCTATTTCACTCCGAGCCGATGAACTCATGAGGAAGTTGAAACAAGTATCTATGGGCTCTGCAGAGTTGCAGGAATAGGCACTAAAACGGAACTGCTGTTCGTGTGGAGATTCACTTGGTGCGAGGTGGCAAAGCGGGACGAGTCGATGAGTGCCATCGATCTAAGCCCTCTTGCCTCATGCGCGCGTTTGGAATGTCTGCATCTGAATGACAATGGGTTTGTGGACGAATACCTCGGTACTTTTCCAGCTCTCCCACGTCTGAGAGAGCTGTCCATCAGTGGAGGGGAGATGGTCAGTCTTGACATGCGTCCTATCAAGTCGTGCTGTGCCTCACTTGAATGGCTCAGTATTGATGGACGCCAACTCACTTCCCTCGACCTGATGCCTCTCGCCAGTTGTAGCAGGCTCCGGGTGATCAGGCTAAGGAACCTCCCACTCACAACAATCAACCTCACGCCGTTGGCCAACTGTTCTCTGGAGGACTTCAGCATGTCTGATTGCCAGTTCGAAACCGTTGACCTCTCGCCCCTAGCGAAGCATGATAGACTCAACATACTCGCCATCGACAACACTGGATTGGAAGAACTGGACATTACTCCGCTCTTCATATGTGAGAATCTTGAACACCTTGAGAGTGATGACGATGTCTTGGTGACTGCTACGCTGCATGAGATTTTGCCGAGCGTCGACAAGCAGAGGACTCCAGATATTGCTCTGCTAGAGCGCAGATGTCCAAAGGGACTGGAACAATACCTATCCAGCATCGACTGGATGTAGTCGTACGGCCCGCCGCCATAGCGAAACGACTCCTACTTGACACGGCTGCGGGCATACTCCTGCATAACATTCGGTACTGCTCAAGACTCGACAACACTATTGAGTAGGTATTGTACTGCCCTATTCATGGCCCGGCAAAGCAAGAGAGCGGCTCTATTGTTGCTGTTCCTCTCACCAATCACGGCAGAGCTTGTGACCGGTAGCTCTCCGCCTCTCATCTTCTTCAATCCAATCGTACTGTTGCTGTTTCTGGGATTCTACGGCACTGGGGCGCTGATGATGCGCGAGCTGATGATTCGCTGGCAGAAAGGATATGCCTCACTGTTGGTGCTGGGTGTGGCCTACGGAATCATCGAGGAGGGCCTCGTAGTCAAGAGTTTCTTCAATCCCAGCTGGCCTGACCTATCCATAATGGCAACGTACGGGCGCTGGCTCGGAGTGAACTGGGTGTGGTCCTTTGATCTTGCGGTGTACCACGCAGTAGTGAGCATTGTCATCCCAGTGATTCTCGTCGAGCTAGTATATCCAGAGGCGAGGGGCCAGAGCCTGTTGGGGAACACAGCAATGGTGTTTGCAGGAATAGTGTTCGCTCTGGACAGTGCTCTATTCTATTTCGTGCTCACTCCCTATGTTCCCCCTCTCGTGCCATACGTTGGAACGCTGGCACTTGTTCTTGTCCTCTTCATTGTCGCATGCAGGTTTCCGGAGAAGTGGGACTTTCATGGTACGCGCCCATGTCCGAGTAGGCGGCGGCTCTGGGCCATTGGTCTGATGTGGATGGTCCTCAATTGGCTGATTTACTTTCACTTGCCGCGTACAGGAGTACATCCCATTGTGACAATCGCCCTTGGCATTGGCATGGCGCTGCTACTCTACAGGTATTTCCGAACGCTGATTTGGGACAACGATCTCGACAGACTGTCGGTTGTCGCTGGCGTGATGACATTCTCCATTATCATGGCACCAGTGTTCGAGATGGTGGCTGTGACCGCAGAGCCTATGACTGGCATGACATTGACAGGCGCGGCCTATGCGCTCTTTCTTCTATACGTGCGTCACAGAATCAAGTCTTCAAGTGTTTCACCAGCAGCATAGTGCTAATCAGGGGCCGAGTCGAGCCGCGTATTGGTCTCATGTTCGACCAACTGGTTTGTGACATCACGTCCTGTGAAGATTCTCACAGACGGCTACAGCGATATTGCCACCCCTACATATGAGCGGTCTGAAGACCTACGTCCTGTGCTCTCTACTCAAATCCCTGAGGAAACCAGTCCAGCATCTCGAGCCCACGTGTGAGGTACTCTCTACTTGTGACCGAGTAGACACGGTATGAAGGAATCGACTGGACGACTGCAAACAGCGGAATCAGGAGTGTGAAGATGGCCGCCTCAATGGCCTTTCCGCCAATAATGAAGAGCGCCGCAACCGTTGCTATGAACACCACAGATGACAGTCCAATGTATCCTTTCAGATAGTTGTTGTACCTCAAGTACGCGGGCTCAACCTCCATTGGAATGCGTCTTTCTGTCCCCATGTCAGAGTAGTGGAAGATACCGGCCTCCTCCATGGCCCATGATGTGGCCCAGAAACCAATGGCGACCGGGATCAAGAGGCCTGACAGAGTGATGGTCACCAGAGGCGCAAGACACGGGAAGTCCATCTCGACCACGAACCTGTCATACTCCTCTTGAGTCATGAAGAGCAGGGGTGGAATTGCCGCTCTGGTCATCATGCCACGAGTGAAAGCTCCGGCATATCTGAGATACAAGAACACGCTACTCAACGGCTACAAGGATGTGCGTGTGAGAGTAGATGCACAACCGCTGAACATCGACAGGTGCTTCAGACGCATGACGCTCGTGGCTCTGTTTGTCCTGAGTGTATTGTCAACAGTGGCACACTATGTCGGTCCTCCATTCACGCCGGGTGACGGGGCGACCTTGGCACATCCCCCCTGATTAAGATTCAGGGGCCAGCGATAACATGACTTGCGATTTCCGTCAACTGTTCTTTTCCAGAACCTAACTATTATTGTCGATGGTCTCTTGGTACGCCATGGGCATCGATAGCCTGAGTGTATTGGAGCACTCTCAGGTCTTAGCATGCCGCTGTCTGAGAATCCGACAGTGAACGTAAGAGGAGCGAACAGTGCATTCCGAACGGGGTGATTCCATATGACCTACAAATGACGTCGATCTGCATTGGCTATACGTGTGTTCTTCTTCCAGCCATCTCGATATGTCTATAATTAGCATATTTCTTTTTTTCAATTATTAAATCATTAATTTGGGAATCCTTATATATTCTTGCTGACCCACTCCTTAATTAAAGAGCAATGTCAACCGGAGAGAACCAGGGCGATTTGCATGGATGACAAGAATGGAAGTAGTGCTACTGTATCTGAGGACGATACCAATATCGAAGTCACGAGCTTGATGGCATCCCTTCAGAAGATTTTCAATAGTAGGTTGTTTAGATTCGCTATGAAACGTGTTGAAACCCCAAGAAAACTTGAGCACATAGTTGGGGTGTACGCAGGCATTCTTGAAGCAAGAGGAATACGAGAGAAAACGATATCCTATCTCTTGCAAAAAGCTATGTCTAAATCTGCGTCTAGATTCGGGTTTGCTGAGGAAAGCTTGAAAGAGGCACTAAAGGATCCGTATACGAGAAAAGCCATTGCCAATATTCTAATGGGAATTGCGAAATTCGGCATTACACGGCCACAGAAACTATGTGCCCCATTCATGATTGTATGGAATTTCACAAAACAGTGCAACCTTAGATGTAGGCATTGTTACGCAAATGCGGGTCCTCATCCAGCACCTGACGAGCTGACATTGAGCGAAAAACTTGAAGTGTTAAGGCAACTCGATGAGGCAGGAGTTGCCGCCATATCTTTCTCTGGAGGGGAACCATTAGTAAACAAGGATTTTTGGAATGTTGCTAAGAGGGCAGCAGAAATGGGGTTCTATATCAGTGTTGCTACGAATGGTACTTTGATAACAAGAGATGTAGCAAAGCGGTTGAAAGAAACAGGCGTTCGGTATGTTGAGGTAAGCATTGACTCACCCAATCCAGAAGAGCATGATGAATTCAGAGGAATTCCTAGAGCTTGGAAAAGATCAATAGAAGGCATTCGGAATGCAAAGAAAGAAGGATTGAGCGTAGGCATTGCAATGACAGTGACCAGAGCGAATCATAGACAACTTCCAGAAATGATGGAACTTGCTAGAAACCTTAATGCTGACCGACTTATTGCATTCAACTTTGTACCGACTGGACGTGGGAAAGAAATCATAGAAATGGATCTTTCACCTGATGAACGAGAGGCCGTCCTCAGTTATCTGTATGAAGAATTGACTGCGGGCAAGATGCAAGTGTTTTCGACTGCACCCATGTATGCCATTGTTTCTTTGAAGAATATTGACAAAGGAGGTAAGTTGACTCCGACCCACTTTGCCGAACTTTCAGTTCCTGATGAGTATCTTTCTGCAGGATTTGCGTTGGGTGAGTTTTTGGGTGGTTGCGGTGCTGGGAGAATCTACTGTTCAATTGAACATAATGGCGACATTCAACCATGTGTATTTCTCCCAATAAAGGTGGGGAACGTTCTGAGAGATGGTTTTCTGAACGTGTGGTACAATAATGAAATTCTGCATGAGTTAAGAGACCGAGATCACTATGCATGCAGTCACTGTGAATACAGATACATATGTGGCGGTTGCAGAGCAAGAGCGTATGCGTACTACGGGAATGTATCCGCACCTGACCCAAGTTGCGTATTCAATAGAGATCTGTGGAATGAACTTACCGAGGAAGTCGAAGCCAGTGAATAGGGAATCACAGCATTTCCAGTAAAGCACACACGAAAACGGTTGATTGCAATTTGGACAATCTTGGACACTGGGTCCCTGTCCTCCCAGCAACGGCACTGGGCTGTTGAGCCTCAATGATGTTGCTCGCGGTGTTGACATCTGCGTGGAGTTCGCTACCGCAGTGAGGACAATATCTCTCTGATCATCTGTTCCCACCCACACCATTAGAACTCCACACATTCCCGTACGAAGGTAATGAAGTTGGCCTCCAGCGTCTCAGCGGCGGATGGTCTTCGCACACACACCAAGTCGACGAGCAGCAGAGATACTGATAACATCATGGGGCGAGATTATGGCGACGACAACGGTGAGCTGGTCGAGGAGGAGGTATGTATAATGATAGAGGATTGAAGGACGTTGGTGATGTCATGTTCGTGGGATGTCTTGGTCGTCAGTGTCCAAGATTGTCCAGATCATCCGGCGCTGCTTGTGACCCAACGCTGGTATGACCTAGACCACGAACAGGACTTGATACCGAGTCTGAAGTCCGAACAGTGGGATTGGCACACTCCAATCGGGATTCTGCAATGCATACAGCGCGCTCAATGTAATGCTTACCACGTAGAGCACAGCAAGAGTGAATGCAGCATGTCTGTCCTGTGCGTTCGAAGCTAGGCACACTCCCGTGGCACGGTTCGCGCCTCAAGAAAAGGACTTCTTTCGATGGCGTTGGGCGCTTCTGACTACTGCTACCTCCCCTGGACTACTTCACACTCTTGCAATGAGCGCTGCTTCTCATCGCACGAGTGAGATTGCGTCACGTGGTCGCTTTCTGAGCATTCTAAGAGTGAGCTTTCTCTTCACAGTGCCCATTGGAAGGAGCCCGCCAATGGATGCAGCGATCAGATATGATGCATACGAATCGTCGCGGAAGAAGCGGCACAAAGTCTCCATGTTCTTGGTGCTCTTGTAGAACATCTTTGCCATCGAGTCCGAAACCTTGAGATCCTTGAGAATGTTCTTCTTGCACAGTTCGACATATCGTTGGAGGCCTCTTGTGTCATTCTTCTCTACTGCCCTCGTGAGGGCCTCCGCAGCTGCAATCCCCGATCTGATCGCATACGGAATCCCCTCCCCCGTGAACGAGTCGACAAACCCTGCTGCATCGCCAACCAGAAGGGTCCGGCCCCTCATGAGGGTGGGGCTTGGTCTGACGGGAAACCGTGCCGCAGAGTCCGACACTATCTTGGGCTCAATCTGATGCTCGTCTGCGAAACGCTCGTACCATCTCTGGTATGCCGCACGAATGTTCTTGGCTTTGTCTTGGCGACAACAGATGCCAAGACTCAGATGCATCTTCTTGGGGAAGCACCATGTGTAGCCGTGGGGCACGTCGCCAAAGTAAAGGAAGAAGATGTCTGCGTCGTAGCCGGTAGGATCTCTGCAGATCTCGTGTACCTTTTCGGCTCCGACCTCTGCCTCAATCTCAATGGCGACCATTGCCGAGTCGCTGCTCCACCTCTCATAGAACCCCAACTGCTTCGCGACTATGCTGTTGATGCCATCTGCTCCCACAAGGAATCGGCCTCGAATCTCCCGCCCATCCTCGGTCTTGACCGTCACACCGGCCGAGTCCTGCGACACTTCGACAACCTTACATTGCTCTTGGACTACTGCCCCGGCCTCCTCTGCCTTCTTCAGTAACAGATGATCGAAGTCTTCGCGCATGATCGTGTGCCCCGGCTTTGATCTGTCCTCGGGAATACAATCCACTCGAATTCCTGATGGAGATACTATTGCAAGACCAGAGATCTTTCGTTGAATCACACCCGATATATCGAAATCGAGAGCCGCGCTGACCTCGTTTCTAATCGCACCTGCACAGGGCTTCTGCCTAGGAAATACAGCCTTGTCCAGTAGTGTGACACTGATTCCGGCCTGAGCCAGTCGCCGTGCAGCAGTCGAGCCACTTGGGCCTCCACCAACTATTATCACGTCCGTGTCCGTCAACTTTCCTCTCCACGAGAGTGAATGGCATTGTGTGATAAATATCGTCTGCCGTGGGAAGGCACGCACACACAAACGTTGTCGAGGCACAGGTCGTTCGTTCTAACGCTTGTAGTATGGAGATGCCGCTAGCAGTCTGCGCCGGATATACCACCTCACCAGTGGCATGACTCTTCTTCGCCAGCCAAGCTCCTTGCGCAAGTCGTCGAGGTAGTCGTCTAGTGTCCTCGTCTGAAAGTGGAGGAGCGTCTCTGCCTCAGAGGTGTCCATGAAGTCGGTGTGATAGTAATCTTCGTCCGATTTCGGCACTATGAATGCGGAGTCTGGAAGCATCCCAATGCCAAGCGTTTCGAGAGTTCTCTTCATGAACTCGCGGTAGGTCATCCTGCAGCGTTCGCCACCAGCTATGAGTAGTATCTTTCCGACCGTGTCTGCAGAGAGGGCATTTGTGATTGCTAGCCCCACATCTTTAGGGTGCACGAACTCGATGCGCTGCTCACGTGGAATATGGAACATCTCGCCACTCATTGATTGTCCTAACCACTCAAGATCAACAGATATCCCCGCCCCTAGGCGAAGAACAGTCCAGGGCAGACTACTCTCTCTCATTCTTTTCTCTGCCTCAATCTTGCTCTTCGGATACGCATCAATGGCAACCTGCGGGTCACTGGCTGTCTTGGGCGGCCCTCGGCCTGTAGAGTGGCCATACGTGGCAATCGAGCTCGTGTAGATGAACTTTGACAGACTCCCCATTTCCTCTGCAACGCTGACAATATTGTCGGTTCCTCCAAAGTTCACCTCCCATGTCAGGTCAGGATTCTGTTCCGACATCGGAGGCAGTATTGCGGCCATGTGGACGATATAGTCGATGTCACGCACTGCTCTCCGAACGTCATCTTCTGAACGAATGTCGCCCCATATGATCTCGACTGTATACCGCCTGGCAATCTTGTGGGCAGTCTTCTCGTTTCTCTTTGTTTGGAGGTCGAAACATCTGACCTGATAGCCTCTCTCGGTCAACTGGGGAATTGTGTTTGATCCTATGTTGCCGAATGCACCGGTGACTAGTACTCTCATGGCAGGCACTGCCAGGCACACCGTCATAAATATTTCAACGACGAAATATTCGAGCATGAAAGGAGAGGAGATGTTATTTGGAGAACAGTCTCACCACAAGTGGCATCTTTTCGAGTGGATGATAGAGCGACGTGAGGACCAACGATGGATCACGAGCGTGAGGAGCTGCTGTACGACTTCGTAGAGACACTTAGGCGATTAAGTCGAATGAAGTCCTTCTTTGCAAGCGAAGACCTCTCGTTGGAAGAGTTCATGGTCTTGGACCTAATCCTAGAGTCTGATGGCTGCAGTATGAAGGACATAGTCAATGGCCTCACAATTGCGGCGAGTACTGCCACTGGGGTGGTTGACCGGCTTGTGAGTCGCGGCCTCGTCGAACGGCATCATTCTGAGAGGGACCGGCGGAAAGTCATAATCGAGCTGACCCGGGCTGGACGGCAGGCTCATGAGAAGTTTAGAAGCGAGGCCTTAGCATCCGTGGAGGACTCTGTCCGGCATCTGAGTGATGATGACATAAGATTCCTCATCAGAATCATGAAGAAGGTCATTGAACACTCGCTGAATGGCCGCAAGTGAACTCATGCCGCAGGCACGTTACTCACATCTTGTTCGTGACCTGTGGGCCCTTTCCATCTCCTGATATCGACATGGAATTTTACTCTGAGAATCACAATTGCCACTACAATCGTGAGCGTTAGAGCGACTCCCACGACTATTGTGATTGCATCATAACGAATCATTTCCTCCGCAGGAACGACCGAACTGCTGGCGTTGTAGCCCCATCGATACTCCCATGAATCAGGCATGCCATCATTGTCCGTGTCGGCACATACTTGGTCGGTTCCAAGTGCCCCCTCCAGACAATCTGGCAGACCATCGAAATCCGAGTCGATATCGCCAACAGCGAACGTGTTATGAAAGTCCGAGGCACCACCACGAGGCTGCCAGCACACGACATGGCCAGTTTCCTTTGGTGATATCGCATAGATGTTGGCACCCGGAAAGCACGGCACTATCACGTCCAGCCGACCGTCCTCGTTGACGTTTCCGACGGCCGGGGCGTACTGACCATAGATGTTCATGTCCGTGATCATATGGACCCACTGAACAGAGGCGTCCTCTCCATTGAGGCACATGACTCCGCTAGTGAGGGTGGATATGGCCACCTCCATTCCTCTGTCGTCATCGAGGTCGGCGGCTAGGACATGATAGACAAAACCAAATGATGAATACACATCAAACGTCCATAGCAGAGAACCATCCAGTCCGTTGACGGCTCGGACGTACATGAAGTCAATCGTGAACACAATGTCAAGTTGGCCATCACCGTTCACATCTGCAACGGCAGGAGGTACCGAGGGGTTGATGTGATTTCCTCCGCGCGGGATCACCCAATGCTTTGAACCATCATCGCCGTTCAGCTCTACCACTGTTGTCCGTGATGTCACTATCACCTCTTGCGTCCCGTCGCGGTCCACGTCCGCGATCACAGGCATGGATAAGGTGCTATCATTCTCATCAGCGTCCCATACTACTTGCCAGACAACTGTGCCATCCACGGAATTCAAGACCGACACGTATCGGGTCCAGTTCTCCCAACTGGTCACCACAATCTCTCTTCGGTCGTCCCCATCGAGATCCGCGACAGCCGCTGGTCGTTCAATGGTGTTTCCAACGACCGAAGACCACACAACGTCCCCATTCGTCCCGGACAGGAGATACACGGTACCATTCGCTGTGGGAAGCACGATGCTCGGCTCGTCACCCGACTTGAGTTCGGCCACACTTGGTGCCAAGCTTGGCTCCATCTCCGTGGCCAGAGTATGCATCCACATCACGGTTCCGTTTCCGAAGAGGGCGACAACACCAATTCCATCGAGTCCCATGACCATCTCTGGGGTCCCATCCTTGTTGAGATCACCCAATGCTATGTCAGTTGGAAACGCTGTTGCAAACTCCCTCGACCACTCCACGACACCTGTGGGCCCGTCCCGAACAGTGATTCGCGAAAGATCTGAGGTGGCCTGTGACTCGGAGCAGATTACCTCTGGCCTATCGTCACCATCTACATCTTCAATCACGGCGGTATAGCAGAAACTGTCATTGATGACATTCTTGACACGCCAGAGATACTCGGGGGGATTTATGATTCTGCGGTTCCACGTTGCCGGCCGTCCAGCCATGCTGACATAGACGCTCACTCCTAGTAGGACAAGGAGAACAATGACTATGGCCTCTCTCCGCCTCAATGCACACAACCTCTCAGTACAGAACTCTCAAGTCACTGGCCTTGAGCCTGGTCACCCGGCTGGGTGCAGCCCAAATAGGTATTTAGAAGAAATCAACTACGTCCGAGAACCGCGTCCAGCACATCGTCTATCATGAATCTCCTGTCGGTGCGCCACTTGTGTGCATCCTCGTCGAGTGTCTCTGGCCAGATGTAGTAGATAAGACTGTGAGAATAGTCGACCAAGAATACCGACATCTCATTGAGCTGCGAGTACAGGCTGGCCAGAAGAGGGGATAGATGTGTGGGCTGAAGCCTCAAGAACCAGAAGATCTCGTCCTCGGACACTCGCATTGTCGACTCGAATGGGATTGGACGATTTTGAAGACGTGCCCTGAGCCTGTGTAGCGTGTCCCGTTCTCCCCTCCCAAAGATAATCACGTTGCTATATATGTCAAAGGCACTGGGATCGAAAGTGACTCGGTACCCCTCTATGCACTGTTCTCTGAGCATCTTGAACCGACGGCTGAAGGTCTGGGGCGTAAACTTGATGCCCGCCTTTGCCAGCGCCCTGATTATCTCTATGTTCTTCCTTCTTGCCCCCTTCATGAGTTCGTACAGTATGCTCAGGTCTCTTCGTGTCAGCCACTGCAGAGCCCCACCAGCGGGACCGTTTCTCCCCTGTGACTTGATTCGTCCTACAGGTTTCTTGAACCACCTGTCCCAGCTGAAGTTCCAGCTCAGAGTCTTCGGGTCCCACCCATCGATTCTCAGTGAGGTATAGACTGTGGGTTCGTTTGCGGTGGTGAGGAACCGATACCGGTTCACCACACCCTCCCTCTTGAGAGTACGGACCAGTTCTCTTATTCGGGAGGAGGTCTTCATTGGTGTTCTGAATTGCATGAATACACCATTCATGGCGCCATAGCAGCGGCACCTGTAGGCAGTATATGGATGGTACTTAGCAACCCGCTCAAGCGTTTCTATCCCATCAAGGTTGTGAGTTTCCAAGAGCACATCTACCGACTCGAGCCCCATGTTGCGACAATCAAGCAATGGGTTCACAACGAAGTATCTCTTGCCGTCAAGTCCGTCCTGCAGGAGTTTCAACCGCTTTGTGGCAGTGGGTTTCGATATACCCGCCCGTCTTGCGAGCTCCTCGACGGTTCCGAATGGGTTCTCTTGTATCGCTATGAGCAGCGAGAGATACTGTCCCGTCAGACTTGCCAGAGTCCCACCCCCTCTCTCCCTCTGGAGCGAAGGCCCTCACCCTGAGGCCGTGACGGACAGAATCGAAACAAGAGGCGGCCCTGGGTTGCCGTCGGTCGGAGGATCAAATGTCACGTCGTCGTGCGTTGCCAATGTGAAGTGATAGTATGGTATCTCGGCGTATACGATGAACCTGTACCATCCGCTCTCAGTCACCATGTTGTACCAAGCTAGGTCAACACTTAGAGAAGAGTATCTGCCAATGACTGTGAGTCTGACGTAATAGACATCACCGGATGGCAGTACAAGAAAGCAGTAGATGTATGTCAACTGGAAGTCCAAGGTACTATCATAGACGTTGATCGTGAAACTCGTGTGAATGTCGTCGCAGTCGCAGTCACCGTCCAAGTCTGCGTATCCTGCACCTGTGACATTCACCTCCACAATTGACGGGTTATCTGCAGCTGGGGTTCCCACCACCGTGGCCCTTGCCGGCGTGACCATTAGGAACGCAATCATGGCAAGAGTCAGGATAGCGATTCGCAGAGCTCTCTTCATGTCAATCGCACTCCTGCACCGTTAGTGAAACGCCCTTATTATTTGTATTGACTTTTCTCCCAAGAGGCCCCCTGGGCAAAATGACAATCCTATTATACTATTCTTGCCAAACGTAGCATCACCGGTGATTCTATGCAGAGGATGCGTCGGGGCCGGATTCTATTGGATGGTGATGTCACCATTCCCTCCGTCTACGTAGGGCCAGATGGCACCCGAAATGACGAAGACTCACCGGAAGAGAAGATTACTCGCGAGCAAGTAAGCGCTTACAAATCACAGAAACGGCAGGCTCGCCCTAGGCGTTATGGTCGCCGTCCCAATGAGCCCTCGAAGAAACAAGAGTTGTATTATCCAGCGTAATGGTCGACTGGTGTCACACTCTGGAACGGTAGAGTGATTTCGCCTAGGTACAAGAGAGGAGCGACGGCACTGTGGCCGTCAAAGACTCTACTCTCGGTTCTCTGAAACAACTCTCCTGAGGAGATCTCTGATCTCCCTGAGCACCGTCAGGATTTCATCTTCAAGCGAGTCGTCAATCCTAGGAACCGGCTCTTCTCTGCTGACAACCTCGGTCCCTGTGACATAGGATCCCCTCAGTCTTCGGAGTTCTTGCAGGATGAAGTTTCTCAGCTCTTCATAGAAGACAATTCCCTCGAGCTTCTCCTCGGGCCCCATCTGAGAGGTTCCCGAACAACCTGCAGTTTCAATCTCGACATTTCCGATTCCCAGTAACCTGTCAAACGGTCCCGCGCGGCTCGAGATGTTTGTGATGGTTCTGAAGGGAACGTGCTTACGTGTGACATTGATTGTCCCCTTCTTGACATAGACCTCTGGCATCGCTTGCCCAGACTCCGAGATGACCGAGTACTCGATGAATCTCACGTACAGCGGTATCAACACGGCAGCTGGCACCACCCAGAATGCCGTTA
>Ga0164318_10000342_pt1 | contig 34028 bp, 34 predicted proteins | sample GuaBasSedimGuay9_FD_113734 | JGI IMG/M metagenome (GOLD analysis project Ga0164318, IMG submission 113734) | Subseafloor sediment microbial communities from Guaymas Basin, Gulf of California, Mexico - Guay9, Core 4571-4, 0-3 cm | ecosystem: Environmental > Aquatic > Marine > Hydrothermal vents...
AGACTTACCTGCATGGTGGCCTCCTGATTGGGATTTTAACGACGCTGTTGTCTTAATAGATATTGTAAATCAAAATGGAAATAATTCAAATCAAAGTATTAATGACACTGATTGTGATAATGATGGAATAGTTAATTGGCTGGATAACAATGATTCTGATTGTGATTTTGGAGAAGAAGACAGTGAGATAAATGAAGAAGACAATCATGATAATTTTAATGTAGAAGGACATATTTTATTTCACGGAAAATACGGAAAAGGAAACAAATATGTTTGCGGAGATAAATTAAAATTCATGATGTTTGGAATAAATAACAGAACTGAAGATGAAAATATAACTTTTTTAATAGAAGATCATTCAGATAAAAAAGGCGTCCAAGGCGATTGGGTTTATAATGGAAGCATTTCAAATGAAAATGAAACCTTACTTGTTCCTAATAATGGAACAAAAGTTCATAAAATATTTGAGTTTGAGATTCCATGCAGTTTTAATGCAGGAAAACATGACATTCATATTATCTGGAAAGGAGAGAAACTTCATAAAATTGGGAATTTCTTTGTTGTAGAAGACACAACTCCTCCTTGGATAAATACTCAAAAAAATGCATCTGGATTCCCTAGGGAAAACATTAGTGTCTGGTATTCTGCTGGAGATCCTCCTGAAGAAGGAACTTTAAGAGAATTAGAGCTTTCTGTTGCAGAAGCAGCTAATGAAAGTTTAAGCATTAGTGTTGACACAGGAATAGAAGGAGCAGAAAAAATTACAGTTGAAGGGGGCTCAAAAATTATTAATTTGACGTATAATCAAAGCGGAGAGTATTTAGTTAATTTAACTGTTAAAGATAAAAGTGGAAAAAATGCATCAGTTACAATCCCTGTCACAGTTTTTATCACAGAAGAGGAAGCACAAGAAATTGCATATCCAATTTATGTTTCTTTTGGAGTTGCTCCTCTTGAATTTTATAATGATACAGATTTAAACATTGATAATGAAACAGTAAATGTTGACAGATGGAATGATCTTTATTTAGTAGGAGATGAGTATTTAACAGAAAATGATGATTTGGGAGAAGTAAATATTTCAGGACAAGAAGAAAATATAAAAGATTGTAGTGAGGCTAGATTGATAAAACCAATTTTTCCTTCAACTGCAATGGATTTTGAAACAACATTAATAAATTATCTCACTCATTTAAAGGATGATTGCAATAGAATCTAATTTCTAAAATGTAGAACTTCTTTTTTTTCAAAACATTTATATAGTTTAACCTGTTTATCTTGTTAAACTATGAAAAACAAATTAATTAAAGATGTGAACGAAGAAGTTTGGAGAAAATTCATTGCGTATTGTAAATTAAAAAATATTAAAGTAGGAGAAGAATTAAGTGAAATTCTTAAAGATTTTTTAAATAAAAAATTCAATAAATTATTTAGAAATAAAAAATGATTCATCATAAAACAATTCACAAAATTGTAACTGTTATAATAATAGCAAGTGTTTTATTCTGCATCGGGGGATTAATGACTGGATGGGTTTCTAAAGATTATAAGATTTTAAGAGAAAATCCAAAAATTGAAACAGCAGTGATTGATGCTCTTCAAAAAAACCAAGAAGCAGATGTTATTATAATCCTAAAAAATCAAGAAACGAGAAGTATTCAAGAGAATGTTTTAGATTCTAATCCTGGATTTAAGCTTAAATACAAATATTCTATTATTAATGCTTTATCTGGAAAAGTTGATAAAAATACTTTAATGAATTTAGGAAACTCTCCAGATATTGAAAAAATCTACCTTAATAAAATTTTAAATGTTAGTCTTGATGAAAGTGTTTCATTAATAAAAGGGGAGATTGTTCAATCAGCAAAATTTAAAGGGATTAATTTAAAAGGGAAATATCAAAGCGTTTGTGTTTTAGATACAGGAGTAGATTATAATCATCCAGCTTTAAAAGGGAGAGTCATTTCTGGATATGATTTTGTTAATAATGATTCTGATGCAATGGATGACGGAATAGGAGACGCTGAAGCTCATGGAACACATGTTGCTGGAATAATTGCATCAAATGACACAACTTACACTGGTGTTGCTCCTGAAGCAAAAATAATTGCTGTGAAAGTTTGTGATTCTTCTGGAAATTGTGAAGTGAGCAATATTCTAAAAGGAATTGAATGGTGCGTTGAGAATGCATCTAAATTTAATATTTCTGTAATAAGTATGAGTTTTGGAGACAATGAGGAACACAATAAAACTCAATGTGAAGAAGAATCAAGTTTTTCTGAGTTTAATAATGCTGTAAATAATGCTACTTCAAAAAACATTTTTGTAGTTGCTTCTTCAGGAAATAATGGGCATAATAATGGAATTTCCTTCCCAGCATGTATTGAAAATATTACTTCTGTTAATGCAGTAGATAAACAAAAAAATATATGGGATAGAGGGAACACAGGAGAATTATTGGATTTATTAGCTCCAGGAGTAGATATTACTTCAACTGTTTTTTCAAATAATTTTGCTTCAAAAACAGGAACTTCTATGGCAACACCACATGTTGCAGGAGCTGCTTTATTAATGTATCAACATGCAAATCTTTCTGGAAGCACAATAACTCCAGAAGAAATTAAGAATAAATTAAAAGTAACAGGAACAAATATAACAGATTCAGATAATAATTTAAGTTTTCCTTTAATTAATATTGAAAAAGCAGTTTTATTTTCAGATTTAGAAATTGGAAATGAAATTAATCCTTATCCAAAAACAAATGCAAACATAACTTTTTATGGGAATTACACAAATAGAACAAATAATTTAGAAATTAGCAATGGAAATTGTTTTATTCAATTTAATGATTCAATTAATGGAAACATGATTTACAATTCCAGTTCAAAAAGATATGAGTACCTGAGAAATTTCACTTCAGCTGGGTTTTACAAATACAATATAACCTGTAATCATTCTGATTATGAAACATTAACAAAAGAAGACTTAATTGAAGTTGTTAAAGGAAGTGAAAACTGCACTTATCCAGGAAGTAACATTGACTGGAATTTAACTGGAGATGGATATTCAAGATGTGTTGGAGAAAATTTAATTATAAATCAAAGCAATATAAATATTAAAGATAATGCAACTTTTATTCTTAAAGATACAAATTTGACTTTAGTAGGGGCTTCAACCCATTATGTAATAAATGTCTCTAACAATGCAAATTTTAGTGTTTATAATTCAACAATAAAAGGGATAGATCAATCAACAAAAAGATTAGATGTAGATTTATACGGACAAGGGGATATTTATAATTCTACTTTTGAAAACTCAATTTTAACTATAAAAGGAAATAAAAGCCACATAATTAATTCAAGTTATTTTAAATACTATTTTTCATCAAAGGAAAGTTCTATTACAAATATAATTAATACAAATTTTGAAAGTTATGTTTTTTTCAGAGAAAATTCAAATAATAAAATTGAAGATTCAAATTTTAGCAATAGATTTTATGCTTATGACTCTGTTTATATTCAAATAAAAAATTCTAATTTTAATGGAGTAAATTATATTTTAGATAATTCAACAGTAAATTTCACACTTCCTCTTTCAAATTTAACAAATGAAATTAGATTTTATAATAATCCAAAACTTTATGGATTTGTAAATATGCCTTCTTCTGGACAGGTTGTGACAGGGAATCTAACAAGATATTTTCCTGTTTATGTGTATTACACTGGAACTTCAACTCCTTACGCAAACAAGCAAGTGAATATCACAGATAATAATTCAAATTTGATTTGGCAGGGAGTTACAAACAGCGACGGGTATGTTAATCCATATTTAATTTTTAACACTACAAATTATGGTGCTTATAATTTTACAATTTCTACAAATGAGTCAAAAGATATTTTCTTATTAACTGATACTCCTGTAAGCCTTGAAGCAGCAGGAACTCCTCCTGGAGGAGACAGTGAAAGTCCTGGAGGAGGTGGAGGAGGCAGCACATGCATAGAAAATTGGAGTTGCAGTAATTGGAGCATATGCATTAATAATCTTCAAAGCCGAACATGTAATGATTTGAATAATTGCGGGACAATAAAAAACAAACCTAATGAAACCCAAAATTGTAGTTCTTCTTATACATCAAATCATAAAAAGAAAACCAGAGAAATAGGGATTCATGGTGAAGAAAATTCAAATTTAAATTTTACAAAAACAAATAATAAAAAAGAGTGTTGTTTATTTAATATCTGTGGAGGAAAATTATTTGATATTTGCTGGTATATTTGGGTATTAATTGTTTTTATCTTAACTATTTTAATTATTGCTTTAAATCAAATAAAAATAAAGATAAAAAAAAGAAGAAAACAAAAAGAAATATTTGATTCTTTTAAGCCAATTGAACCTCCAGGAATTGAATGGACATTAAAAAGATTAAGATTATTAGACAAAGAATAAGTTTCTAAAAGACAAAAATTTATAAAAGAGTTATTTTTAAAGATTTAATGATGTTATTAGGTGGAACAATAGATATGCAAGATATGAGACATCTAAATTTATTTCAAAGAATTACAGGAGTTTCTACTAGATATGCAATAAAGTATAATGAAATGATTATTTTTTGTGTTCCAAAAAGATTGATGTCAAAAGCTCTTGGAGAAAAAGCAAAAAATATTAGAAAAATAAGTGAGATTTTAGGAAAGAGAATAAAAATTATTCCAATTCCTCAAGGAATCCGGCATATCAAGCAGTTTATAGAAGCAATTGTCAGCCCAGTTGTTTTTAAAGACTTGGAAGTTAAAGGCAATGAAGTTATTCTTACTGCTGGAAGCAGAAGTAAAGCTGCTTTACTTGGAAGAAATAAAAGAAGACTTCTTGAAATGCAAAAGATTATTAAAGATTTCTTTGGCAAAGAATTTAAAATAATATAAGGAGGTAAAAAATGAAAGGAAAAGTAAAATTCTTTAATGAAATGAAAGGTTTTGGCTTTATAATTGCTGATGATAAAAAAGAATATTTTGTGCATAGTAGTGGATTGGAAGAAGGCACAACATTAAATGAAAATGATTCAGTAATTTTTGACATAGAAGAAGGCGATAGAGGATTAAAAGCTGTAAATGTTAAAATAGAATCAAAAGATTAAATTTTCTTGCAAAAAATCAAAGATTATTAGCTACTCTTCTTAGAATATTTAAAGTTATAATCAGAGCAGGCAAAAAATCAAAGATTATTAGCTATAAACTTTGCAAAGCAAACTTTATAAACCGATTTAATTACAATATTTTATTCTCGGAGATTTAAATGGGATTAAAAAGCGGATTAAAAAAGAAAAAAGACAGAAAAAAATTTAGATGGAAAAATAGAAAATTTAAAGTGAGAACTCTAAATCTTTATGCTAAATCTGATCCTTTAGAAGGAGCAAATCAAGCAAAAGGCATTGTTCTTGCTAAAGTTGAAAAAGAAGCAAAACAGCCAAATTCAGCAATGAGAAAATGCGCAAGAATTCAAATTACAAAAAATGGAAAGCAAGTCACTGCTTTTATTCCTGGAAATCTCGCACAAAAATTTATTGATGAGCATGATGAAGTGATGATTCAAAGAATAGGTGGAAAACAAGGAAGAAGTAAAGGAGACATCCCAGGAGTTAGATATGAAATTATTCAAGTAAATGACCAGCCATTACATAGGCTTGTTAGTGGCAAGATTGAAAAAGGTAGAAGATAAAATGGAAAATCAAATTCTTCCAAAATTTAAAATTTTTGATATTTATGATTTAAGTGAGGTTAAAATAACAGACCCAGGTTTAAAAAAAGTAATAAATCTTGAGCCAAAGTTAATTCTTAAAAGTCAAGGAAGAGCAACTGGAAAATTAGGAAAGATTAAAGTCAATATTATTGAAAGATTAATGAATAAATTAGCTACTTCAGGGCATAGAGGAAAAAAACATAAAATTGAGAAAGGAAGAGCAACTGGAAAATATTCAAAGAATATGAAAATTGTTTTAGAGGCTTTAAGAATAATTCAAGAAAAAACAAAAAAAAATCCTATTCAGGTTTTAGTTGATGCAATTGAAAAATCTGCTCCAAGAGATGAGGTGACTGTAATAGAATATGGCGGTGCAAGATATCCTCAAGCAGTAGATGTAAGCCCATTAAGAAGAGTTAATTTAGTTTTAAGAAATATTGCCCACGGAGCATCAGACAAATCATTCAAAAAAAAGAAAACTTTTTCTCAAGGTTTAGCAGAAGAAATTATGCTTGCTTCTGAAGAAAACGGGGATAGCTTTGCTATTAAAAAGAAAAAAGAATCTGAAGCTCAAGCAGATTCAGCGAGATAAAATGGCAGAAGGAGACATTACAAAATTAATGAAACAGCAAGATAGGATTAGAAATATAGCAATTGCCGCGCATATTGACCATGGAAAAACTACTTTTTCTGATAATTTATTAGCAGGTGCAGGAATGCTTTCTGAAGAACTTGCAGGAAAACAACTTGCTTTAGATTTTCATGAAGATGAGGCTCAAAGAGGAATCACAATAGACTCTGCTTCAGTTAGTATGATTCACAATGTTGAAGGAAATGATTATCTTATTAATTTAATTGACACACCTGGACATGTTGATTTTGGAGGAGATGTTACAAGAGCTATGAGGGCTGTGGACGGCTGCATTATTTTAACATGCGCTGTCGAGGGAGTTATGCCTCAAACTGAAACAGTGGTGAGACAAGCTTTAAAAGAATTAGTTAAGCCAGTTTTATTTATTAATAAAGTTGATAGATTAATCAAAGAAGTAAAGCTTACTCCTGAAGCAATGCAAGAAAAATTCATAAGCATTATTGAACACGTTAACAAACTTATAGAAAATATTGCTCCTGAAGCATATAAAGAAAAATGGAAAGTAGGGGTTTCAGAAGGAACAGTGGCTTTTGGAAGTGCTTTTCATAATTGGGCATTAAGTTTTCCATATATGAAAGAACACAATATTACTTTCAAAGATATCATTGACGCTTATCAAAAGGATAATTATAAAGAGTTAGCAAAAAAAGCTCCGCTTCATGAAGTTATTTTAGCAATGAGTGTGCATCATCATCCTAATCCTGTTGAGGCTCAAAAATATAGAATCCCAAAAATTTGGCATGGAGATAAAGAATCTGAATTAGGAAAAGATTTGATTGATTGCAATCCAAAAGGAGAGCCGGTGTTTGTTCCAACAAAAATTGTAATTGATAAGCATGCTGGAGAAATTGCTGCAGGGAGATTATTTTCAGGAACTTTAAAGCAAGGTGATGAAGTTTATATGAATCTTGGAAAAAGAAACACAAGAATTCAGCAAGTATCTGTCTATAAAGGTGCTCAGAGGGTTGTTGTCGACGAGGTTTCTGCAGGAAATATAATAGGGGTTGTTGGATTAAAAGATGTTTTTGCAGGAGAAACAGTTTCGAAAAATGAAATTGAACCTTTTGAAGCTATTAAACATTTATTTGAGCCTGTTGTTACAAAATCAATTGAACCTCTTAAAGCTGCTGACTTGCCAAAATTAGTAGAAGTTTTAAGGCAAATAGGGAAAGAAGATCCCTCTATTAAAATAGAAATTAATGAACAAACTGGAGAAAGTTTGATTTCAGGGATGGGAGAATTGCACTTAGAGATTATTGAAAATAGAATAGTAAGTGAAAAAGGATTAGAAGTTAAAACTTCGCCTCCAATTATTGTCTATAGAGAAACAGTAAAAAAAGAGTCACCTTCTGTTGAAGGAAGAAGTCCAAACAAACATAACAGCTTTTTTATTATTGTGGAACCTTTAGAAGAAAATATTTATGATGCCATTCAAAAAGGAGACATTCCTGAAGGAAGAGTTAAGAAAAAATCAAAAGAGATTGGAGAAATTTTTTCAGGACTTGGATGGGATGGAAATACAGTAAGAAATATTAGAGACATATACAAAGGAAATGTTTTTCTTGATGAAACACGAGGTGAAGTTCATATTGGAGAAGTAATTGAGATGGTTTTAGATGCTTTTGAAATGGTTATGGACCAAGGGCCTTTGGCAAGAGAACCATGCACAAAAATGAAAGTTTCATTAATTGATATTAAACTTCATGAAGATGCAATTCACAGAGGACCAGCACAAGTTTATCCAGCAGTCAGAGAAGCAATAACTGAAGCAATGAAAAAAGCAAATGCCACACTATTAGAACCTTTACAGATTCATTTGATTGAAATGCCTGATAATTTTTTGAGTGCTGTAACAAAACTAGTAGGAGGGAAAAGAGGGCAAATGCTAAATGTAAAGCAAGATAGAAACAATGCTGAGATGGAAGCAAAAATTCCTGTTGCAGAAATGATTGGGTGGAGTAATGATTTAAGATCTGCTACAGAAGGAAGAGGAGTTTCTTCATTAAAAGACCAGTTGTTTGAACCTATTCCTGCTGGAATGAAAGATGAAGTTATTAGAAAAATTAGAAGCAGAAAAGGGCTTGCAGAAAATCAATAATTATTTTTTCCCGTCGATAAAAATATAAAAAAATATTAAAAATGAACACAGAAAGATTTATAAAGTAATTTTTTTATAAAGTATTACAAAAAGTTTAGATAAAATGGCACACGAAAAACCAAATATGAATGTTGTTTTTGTAGGGCATGTTGATGCTGGAAAATCAACTATAGTTGGAAGACTTATGTTTGACTCTGGAGCTGTTTCAGAACAAGAAATGAAAAAGCTTAAAGAAGAAGCAGTCAAGCATGGAAAAGCTGGTTTTGAATTTGCTTATGTTATGGATAAAATTAAAGAGGAAAGAGAAAGAGGGGTTACAATTGATTTAGCTTATAAAAAATTAATGACTCAAAAATATGAAATAACAATCATTGATGCACCTGGACACAAAGATTTTGTTAAGAATATGATTACAGGAGCATCTCAAGCTGACTCAGCATTCTTAGTTATTGCAGCTCCTGCAGGTGTGCAGCCTCAAACAACAGAACACTTATGGTTATTAAGGACAATGGGAGTAAAAAATCTTGCTGTGGCAATTAATAAAATGGATGCAGTAGAATATAAAGAAGACAAATTTAAGCAAGTTAAAGAAGATGTTGGGAAATTACTTCAAGGTGTTGGAATAAATCCTGAAACAACAGAATTTATTGCATGCTCAGGATTACAAGGAGATAATGTTGTAAAGAAATCAGATAAAATGCCTTGGTATACAGGGCCTACTATTTTAGAGCAATTTGATAAATTTCCTACTCCAGAACTGCCAACTGATTTACCAATGAGAATGCCTGTTCAAGATGTTTATGAAATTACAGGTATTGGAACAGTTCCTGTTGGTAAAATTGAAACAGGGATTATGAAACAAGGAATGAAAGTTAAAGTTCTTCCTGGAAGAACAGGTGAAGGAATTGAAGGAGAAGTTAAAACTATTGAGATGCATCATGAATCTCTTCCAGAAGCTGTTGCTGGAGACAATGTTGGAATTAATATTAGAGGAGTTGGTAAAAAAGATATTGCGAGAGGAGATGTTATTTGTGATGCAGCAAAGCCAGTTCCAGTTGTAGAAGAATTTATTGCAACTATAACTGTGATTAATCATCCTACTGTACTCGCCAAGGGATATACTCCTGTATTTCATGTTCATACTGCTCAAGTTCCTTGTCAATTTGTTGAACTTATTGAACAGATTGACCCAAAAACAGGGGAAGCAATAAAAGAACATCCAGATTTTTTAAAGAATGGAGATACTGCAAAAGTAAGAATAAAACCTATAGGAAATTTAGCATTAGAAACAAATTCTGAAAATCCTTATATGTCAAGATTTGCAGTAAGAGATGCTGGAGTAACAGTTGCAGCAGGAATGTGCACTGAGATTGTTAAAAAGAAATAAATTTCAATTCTAATCTTATTAATAAAATGAATATAGAATATTTAGGAAATCATTCAGAAAGAATAAAAGATTTAAGTCAAATTCAAGAAAGAGAGATATATGTAGTTGGAAGAGGAAAAGATGCTTTTATAGGATTTAGAACACCTGAAGAAATGGAAAAACCTCAAGGAGGAACTTTAATATTATATCACATTGATTTGTATGAAGCAAGATTAAGAGATAATGGAGAGGAAATTGCAAGTGAAAAAGTAAAAAGAGATTCTGAATTACCCTTAGATAATTTCTTAGATGTTGAAGTTATGGGATTATTTAAGCCTCGCCAAGAAAGCAGGCTTAGGAAGATTATTGAAGAAAAATTAGGAATAAACCAAAAAAGAGGAGATTTAGTTGCTGAAACTTCATAATCCTTAAATACTTCTTTTATAATATTTTTTTATGTTAAATAAAGACATAAGCATATTAGAAATTAAAAAAGAGCTAGAGAATAAAGGAGATTTTATTCAAATAGATTATCTCACAAAGTTATTAAATCAAAAAGTTTCTCAACAAGTCAGAAGATTTATTCATGAAAAATTAGAAGAGATTTATGAGAAAAAAACAATGTATATAGATGCTGCAAAAATATGCAATAATCTTGCTATCGAATCTATTGCTTTTTCTGAAAAAAGACGATATCATTTAAAAGAAGCAGGGTTATATATTCTTGCAGGAAAATTTAATGAAACAGATGAAGCAATGAAAAAGGCAATGAGAGAGGCAAATGCATCTGAAAAAATTGAAATCTTTATTACAATCAAAGAATTTTATAAAAGACATGCAAAATTGCTTGAAACAAAAAGGAAAAAAAATAGTGCTTTAAAGATTTATGAAAAACTTCTTAAAATGAATTTATCAGATAGAGAGAAAAAAGAAATTCAAGAAAAAATTTTAGAATTATATGAAAATCTTGGAAAAATTAGAGAATACATGGCTTTAAAGAGGCTTAAAAATCAAAACCTTTAAATACCAATATAATATTTAATAAATATTAGAAGGATATCATTATTAGATTATCATTTAATCATAATCAAAATCACGCTTGTCTTAGCAAATCAGCTATTTTAAGTGAAAAAAGTTGAAAGTATGGTATTTTTCTAATTGACAAAACTTAAGTTTTGTAAAAATTAAATAATAGGAAAAAAAATATGGCAAAAATAAGTCCTGTATCAATCAAATATATGATACATGCAAATTTTACAGCTGAAGGAGCATTAGAAAAACCTGATGTAATTGGGGCTGTTTTTGGGCAAACAGAAGGATTATTAGGTGCTGATTTAGAAATGAGAGAACTTCAAAAAGAAGGAAAAATAGGAAGAATTGAAGTTGAATTAGAAAGAAAGAATAAAAAAACAACAGGCACAATAAAAATTCCTACTGCTTTAGACCAATCAGAAACAACTCTTATTGCAGCTGCAATTGAAACAATCGAGAGAATTGGGCCAAGCGATGCTCAGATAGAAGTAGAGAAAATCGAGGATGTTAGAGGAAGTAAAAGAGAATACATTTTAGAAAGAGCAAAAAAATTAATGCAAGAAATAGAAGGCTCATCAAATTCTAGAGAAATCTCTAAAGAGATTAAAGAATCTACCAGAATGGGAGAGGTTAGTTTATATGGCGAAGAGCAGCTTCCGTCAGGGGATCTTTCTGAAAAAGAGATAATTGTAGTCGAAGGACGAGCAGATGTCTTAAATCTAATGAAAAATGGAATTAAGAATGTAATTGCTATGAATGGAACAAAACTTCCTGATGCAATAAAGAAACTAAGTAAAGAAAAAGAGATTACTCTTTTTGTTGATGGAGACAGAGGAGGAAAATTGATTATACAAAATGTAACTGATAATGCAGACATAAAGTATATTGCTATGGCTCCAGATGGGAAGGAAGTTGAAGAACTTACTGGGAAAGAAATTCTTATGAACCTTAGAAAAAAAGTAAAAACAGAGGATTATTTTGGAAAAAATAAATACGCAAAAGAGAAAAAATCTGAAGAATCTGAAAAGATAAAAATTAAATCAGATGAAAAGAAAAAACTTAAAGAACTTTCTGATAAAAACAAAGGAAGTGGAAAAGCTATTTTGCTTAATGAATCATTAGAAGAGATAAAGAAGATTCCAGAAAAAACTTTGATTAATTCTTTAAAAAGAATGAAGGAAAAGCCTTTGGTTGTAATTATAGATGGCATTGTTACAAACCCTATAATAAAAGCTGCAGAAGAAGCAAGGGTTCAAGCAATTGTTGCAAAAAATTTTGCAACAACTGATACAAATATTCAATTATTAAGTTTGTAATTAGGGATAAAAATCCCTAATTTTTTATTTTTAAAAACCTTTAAATATCTCTTTTATTAATTTAGTTTATGAGAAGAGGCGATTGGATTGCAATAATTGCGATAGTATTAGTAATCTTAATAGGTTTAGCAATATATTTTACTTTTTATTTTCACTATACATGCAAAGACCTTAGTTGTTTTCAGGCGCATCAGAAACAATGTGCTAGAACTCTTTTTATTAATGATGAAAAAGATGTAACATGGCAATACTTAATTAAAGGCAAAGAAAAAAATAATTGCATAATAAGTAGTAAAATTCTAGAAGTCAAAAAAGGAGATTATAGCAAACAAAGTTTAATTAATAAAGAGATGGATTGTTTTGTTCCCTTAGGGAGTATTGTTTCCCCTGAATCTGACCTTTCAAGATGCCATGGAATCTTAAAAGAAGAATTGCAAAATATAATGATTCAAAAGCTCCATTCTTATATTGTAGAAAATCTAGGAGAAATAAGCAAAGAGCTTGAAAAAGCTATTTGATTTAATTCTATAGGTATATGCACTAAGAATAATAAAAATAAACTAAGTGTTAGTTACAAGTAGTGTAACTTTATAATTACCTTTATTTGTTGTCACCATAAAGTTTATAAAGAAAACATAACATAGTTTTATTGCAGAAAAAAATTTTCTGCATAATTAAATGTATACAAAAAACCAAAAAATGAACGCGAAGAAACTTATAGTTTCTTTCTTTGCAGTGGCTTGTATGATTCTCTTAGCAGCTACTGTAAGTGCAGCAGGTGTAACAAACAACTTAAATGTTAAGTTAAATGATGAGGATGTTAGTTCTAATAATTTAGCTGTGATTGCAGGAGATACAGTTAATGTTAGAGTAGCGTTTAACTCAATCATTGATTCATCTGATGTAACTGTTAAAGCAGAAATTGAAGGTGACAAGGCAGATGTTAGTGACATGACTCCTTCTTTTGACGTAGAGAATGGAAAGAGATATGTCAAAACATTAAATCTTGAAGTTCCTTATGAACTTAAAGATGAACTAAGTGAAGACATTACTCTAACTGTTACAGTTAAGAAAAATGGTAATGTTAAAACTGTAAAAGAGTATTCTCTTAGAGTTCAAAGACCTTCATATGAAGCTAATGTAATGTCAATTGTAACAGCGAATACAGTTGATGCTGGAGAAAATTTCCCAGTAGATATTGTATTAAAAAATATAGGTTACAATGATTTAAGTGACTTATATGTTAGCGCTAAGATTTCTGCAATAGATGGTGTTGAAAGAACTGTTTACTTTGGTGACCTTGTGGCAATTGAAAATGACAGCAAAGATGATGATTCTACTACAACAAATGGTAGAATTTTTCTTCAAATGCCATATGATGTTGAATCAGGAATATATACATTAGAAATTGAAGTTTCTAATGATGACCTTGATTTAAGCAAAACAAAACAAATTGTTGTGAATAATGACTTTCCAAGCACAGTTATGAAAGCTGGAAATGATTTGCTTATTGTAAATCCAACTGAAAAGTTAAAGATTTACAAAGTAGTTTCACCAACAAGTGAAAGTTTTGTTACTGTTCCGGCAGGAGAAAGTAAAACAGTTGAAGTTAGTCCAGACTCAGAAGACTACACAGTTAATGTGTTGACTATGAGCGGAGAACTTGTAGGTTCTTTCACTTTCCAATCTGTTGAAGAAGAGAAATCAGTTACAAGTCCAATTGTTGTATTAACAGTTATTCTAGCAATAATCTTTTTAGTATTGCTAGTAGTATTAATTGTTTTAATAGGAAAGAAACCTGAAAAGGCAGAAGAATTTGGAGAAAGTTATTACTAATTTTATTTTTTTTATTTTTTTTATTTTTTCTTTCTCCATTTATTTTTTAAAATAAAATGAATACAGAAGAATACCCTCAAACAATTAAAGATTATCTTTATTTTAAAGGTATAAAAGGGGCTATTTTTTTAAAAAATAATCAATTATATTCTATTCATGGTTTAGAGATGAAAAGAAATGAGGGTTTTGTTATTGTTAATACATTTAACCGCCCAGGACATTTATTTCAAGTTCCTTTAAAAAATATTCTTGAAGAAAAAGTTATTGCTATAGAAATTAATGTTAAAAGCAATCTTGCAGTAAAAACACAAACTCCTATTGAAGAAACAGCAATAATCCCCCCTCTTATTGAAGAATTTTAAATTTTTAAACTGACAATCTTAGAGATTCCCTTATGCATACTAATTCCATATAAATTTGTTGCATTATTTATTATCTCGTCGTTGTGAGAGATTACAAGATATTGGCCTTTTTGCATATATTTCTTAAGAAGATTTGCTAATCTTTCTGAATTTCTTTTATCTAAAGCGGCATCAATTTCATCGAGGATATAAAAACAATAAGGATTTAGTTCTTGTATTGCAAAAATTAAAGATAATGCGACAAGAGTCTGTTCTCCTCCTGAAAGAGAAGTGACATCGAAATATTTTCCATGTCCTGTTTTTACAATTATATTAACACCGCCTTTAAAGGGTTCTTTTTTATTTTCTAATTCAAGAAAAACCTGCCCTTTTGTGCTTAATTGAGAAAAATTTCTTGAAAAAATTTCATTTAAATCTGAAAGAGTCTTTAGAAAAGTTTTTTTCTTTTTAATATCGATTTCATGGATAATTTTAAGAATTGATTCTTTTTCATTTTCAAGAATATCAACTTTTTCCTTAATAGAATCATATTCTTTTTTAATCTCATCATAAACTTCAAGAGAGCGGAGATTAACAGAACCTATTTTCATTAAGATTTCTTGAATTTTGTTTAACCTGCTTATTAAAGATTCTTTTGTTGCTTTAATTATATTTGCGTCTTTAAATTGAGACATTTCTGACTCTAAATTTTCTATTTCAGCGTCAACTCTTGCTTTTTCAATTTTAAAATTATTTACATCTTGTTCTAGATTGTAAATTAAATTTTGTTTAAGAGAAAGTTCTGAATCGCCTTGTCTTATTTTAACTTGAAGAGAATCTCTTTCTAAAACTAATTTTTTAAATTTTTTATTAAGCTCTTCATCTTGTTTTCTCTTTTTTTCTAAAATTTCTTGCTTTTGGTTTAAATTATCTTTAATAATCGCAATTTCTTCATTTAAATCTTCTTCATCACGTAAAAGTTGCTTTAATCTTATTTTTGAACGTTCAAATTCTCTTTTTTTAAAAGAAATTTCAGAATTAATATTCTCTTTGCTCCTTAAAGAAATTTCTTGAATTTCAATTCTTGCTGTTTCATATTTTTGTTCAATATTAGAATTTTCATCAAAATTATTCTCAAGAAATTTTCTTCTTTTTTCCAAATGAAAAAGTTCTTGCTTTATTGCCTGTGTCTCTTCTTGAAATTTTTTTATTTTTTCTTTTTTGTTGTTTATGTTTGATAATTTAATTAAATCAGATTCTGTTTTTGAAAGATTAGAATTAATAAAATCAATTTCATTCAAAATATTCTTTTTTTTCTCTTGCAAATCATCTAATTGCTCTTTAGATTTTTTTATTTCTGATTTTAATAATTCTATCTTAGGCAAAGTTTTTTCTTTTATTTCTTTTATATGCTCTTTTGTTATTTTATTTTGACACAATGGACAGATGTCCATTTTAGAAATATTCTCAATTAAATGATTTTGCTTAATTATCTCATATTCCTTATTATTAAATATTTTTCTTAATTCTTTTTCCTTTTTATCCAACTCAGAAAGAGCTTCTCTTTTATTTTGCATTTCTGTTTTAAGTTCAGAAATTTTCTTAATAGAGGAATTCTTATCAAATAAATCAGAAAAAAGAGACTCTAATTCTTTTATTAGAAAATTAGATTCAGTAATATAATTTTGAAGAATAGATTTTTTATCTTGAATTCTTTCTTTAAGAGCTTTTAATTCAGATTTAATCATATAAAATTTTTTTCTTTGTTCTTCAAGTTTTTCTAATTCTTTTTTCTTAATATCAATATCTTTTTGTTTTCTAGAAACAGGAGATTCTCGCTGAAGTTGTTCAAGAGTGGATTTGCTTTCTTTTAACATCTCTTGTATTTCTTTTTTTTGATTTTCAATCTCTCTTAATTTTTTCTCAGAGTTTTCATCTTTAACATTCAATCCTGCTATCTCTGCTCTTAAATTTGCTATTTCTTGGTTTAATTTTTCTTGTTCTAATCCTGTTGCCTCTTGTATCTTTGAATTAATTGAATTTATTTTTAATTCATAGTCTCTTATTTTTGATTCTAAAGATAAAATTACTTTTTTAACCTGGGAAATTTTTTTATTTTTATTTTCTATTTCATCTTCAATTTTTTTAATTTCTTTTGTTTTTTTATTTAAATCAGAGTAAATTATGCTTGCTTTGTAATTTTCTACATCTTTTTGCAATTTTTTATATCTTAATGCCTGCTGTCTTTCTTTTTCAAGATTGTTTAAATAAGCAGTTCTTTCTCTTAAGATTGCTATTACCTCTTTTAATTTCATCTCAGTTCTATCTAATTCTTTTAATGATTTTTCTTTTCTAACCTCATAAACAGAAATTCCAGAAACCTCCTCAATTATTTTTCGCCTTTCTTCAGTATGCATTTTTACAAAATTTTGAATTTCTCCCTGCAAAATTATATTAAATCCATTAGGGTCAATTCCTGCTTGAGCTAAAAGTGTTAAAACTTCTTGTCTTGTCTTTGTTTCATTATTAATTTTATAGATGCTTTGCCCATTTCTTCTAACTATTCTTTTTATAGACACTTCTTTTTCATCAATAAAAAATATTTTATCAGAATTATCAAAAACAATTTCAACACTTGCTTCTTTAGCAGGAGAAATCTCTTTTGTTCCTAAAAAAATAAGATTTTTTGCTTTTGCTGCTCTCATAGATTTTATACTTAATCGCCCTAAAACAAAACACAAAGCATCAGAGATATTTGATTTTCCAGAACCATTTGGACCTAAAATAACATTTATTCCAGGAGTAAAAGGAAGTTCTGTTTTTCTTACAAAGCTCTTAAAGCCGTGCATTATTAATTTTTTTATGTATAACATTGTGATTAAAAGATTTATCTAAAAGAATAAAAAGAGATTTTTAAAGATTTGTTAATTAGTTGAATAATTTTCTTTGCTCTAAATTAGAGCAGGCTTTTTTCCAGGTTGTCCAAGTCTTTCTAAAAATTCCATCTTCTTTGTGTTTTTTAGCATATTTTTCAAGAAATTTCATTGTTACAGGGTCAGAACAATAGCCAGAGCCTATTTCTTTTCCATATTTTTTTTGAATTTCTTTTATTTCTTTTTCTCTGACATCTTTGGCAAGTATAGATGCAGCTGCCACAGAGATATAGTTTTTATCAGCTTTATGTTCAATTACAAATTCTAAATTTGAGAGATTCTCAATCTTTGTTTTTAAAAAATCTTTCCACTTAGAAATGCTTACTGACGGACAATCAATAATTACTTTTAATTTTTTAAATCCTTTATTTATTTTATTTATTATTTCTGCAGCTTTTAAAGCTTCTAATTTGTTTAAATCTACTCCGTGATTATTTGTCCCATCAATTTCATTAGGATAAGAAAGAACCACTTCATAAGATTCTGCTTTTTCTTTTATTTCTTTAGCAAGAAAATCTCTTCTTTTTGTTGTGAGCAGTTTAGAATCTTTAACTCCTAGTTTTTTAAAATCTTTTTCTGTTTTCTCATCAATCAAGCATCCTGCTAAAACCATTGGGCCTATTACAGGACCTCTGCCAGCATCATCAATTCCTAAAATCAACATAGAAAATCGAGAAAGAGATTATATTTAAAGATTATGATTTTTAGGGGGTTGAACAATAATCCTCTAAAGCTTCTTGATGTTTTTCTTTATCTCCTAATTTAAACCAAGAGAATACTATTCTTTTTTTCAAGGATTTTATTCCTGGACTTTTTTCTGGGAGAAGGGTTATTGATTCTTTAAAATAATCAATTGCCTCTAAATACCTTCCTTGATCTATTAAATCTTCTCCAAGATTTGAGAGAATTTGAGAAGATTTTTGTCCGATATCTTCGGGAATTACTGATTTTGAATATAAAAAAGAAGAAAGAAATAAAAGATTACTCACATCTTCTAAGTCTTTTTTTTCTTTTCTTGTTAAGGAAGATTGAGCTTTTAGAAAAAGTTTTATTGACTCATAATATTCTGAAGAAAAGAGTTTTTCACAGGCATGATAAACAATTTCTCTTGCTTTTAAACTTCTTTCTCTTGATTGAAAATAATCATGACGGCTTATAAAAAAATTTTCTTGAGTTTTCTGAGGAGTGATTTCAGAGAAAAACAAAGATTTTTGTTTAGTAGAGCAACTAGAAAGCAAAAGTGCTGCTAATCCTAAAGAGAGAATTTTTCTCATGCTTTTGCATAAAATAAAGAATATATAAAGATAATTATTTAAAAAAATAAACTTTATGAGGGTTATTTAAGAAGAGTATAATTAATATTTCAATGCTTTATCAGGAGTTAGATTTCTTAATTTAAACAATCCAGGTCTTATATCAGATTCTTTTAAAGGAATGCTCACACCATTTAATCGCCCTTTAGAAGAGAGATGTAAAGAGTATGGAAGTCGTGCTAATTTTCCAGGAGGAGTTGCAGAGGTATCTAAAATAATTTTACCTGGAGTTCTTTCATGTCCAGCTTTAACTTGTATTTTTAATTTTTCTGTAATTTTTTGAGCCCATTTTGAAGTAAAAGTGTTTTTATGAAAAGAAAAATATTTTTCATAATAACTTGCTGGAATAGATTTGTTTAAAAGAAGATAAACATGAATGCTTGCACCTGTCCAGAGAATCTTAATTCTAAAAGAAAATAATTTTTTTAATCCTTTATCTTTTTTTATTTGATTTAAAAGTTCTTTTATCACAAGTATATAATCTTTTTCTGGTTTTTTATATGAATCTATATCGATGAATATTCTGTCAATTTTATTTGAAGGAAGCTCATAATTGCAAGCATAATGAATTTCTATTAATCTCCTTGGAGGGAAATATCTCCAGATTAATTTTTCTTTTTCAGATAATTCATCTTCAATTTCATGAAGTTTTTTATGATATCTTTTTTTTAAAAAACTTTGTTTAATCCCTAATAAATCTTGTATTCTTAAAAGAGGATCCTTACTTCCTCTGTGGAGAATAAAAGGAATTTCAGATTTAGGAAGAAATGTTTTTGTTGCTATTGGTTTATCCTTCACAAAATTCTTAATTTTTGCAAAAATTTTAGAATAATATGCTAAACAATCTAATTGTCCTGTTGAATAAAGTATTCCTCTTTTTTCCATTTTAATAGCGAGGGCGGGATTTGGGCCTCACCCCTTATTTGAAGTTCAACCTAGCTCGTCTTGCACAAGCAAGCCAACTAAACCAAGGTTCAAATTTATAGCGAGGGCGGGATTTGAACCACGCGACCTCCGGGTTATGGGCCCGACGAGCACTCCAGACTGCTCCACCTCGCTAAAAATACCAAATTTAAGAGATATATAAGTTTTACTAATTAAAGATAAAAAACCTTAAAAGCTAAGAATATCTCAAATTATTATGCCCTGATCGCATAATGGTATTGCACCAGATTGCTAATCTGGACCCTTCGGGGTGCGCAGGTTCGATTCCTGCTCAGGGCGTTTAGAAAGGACACAGGGGATTTCTCCTATTAAATATCATAAAGATTACTTTTAGGAATGAGGAAGACTCTAAAATTACTCCAAAAAGAATTGTAAGTGTTGTTTATAATCATCTAACAATAGTTAACTGGATTATAGATTTTGAAGGAAGACATGTAATGCATATTTTGCATGATAGAATTTAAAAAAATAAGACTATTTAGGAATTTCACTTGTCCTTTTATACTGAATATACATTTTATCTAATAAATCTAAAACTTGTTTTCTTTCTGCTGATTTGCCTAATCCTTTCCAGTCTATAACTGCAAAATCTACTTCTTCTTCAGTTTTAGTTATTGCTTGTTTTAACATTTCTTCTGTTAAAGGTAGAACATAATTAGGAATTATATGAGAGAGTGCAACATTTGAATTTAATTGAATTTTATTAAAACTTGGGCAGTAATGAGGCCCTCCTATTCCTATTGCTATTTCTCTGTAAGGATTTTCCTCAAAGGTTTCAATTGTTTCTTTAATTGTTTTTGCCATTACAAATCCTGCTCGTCTGTCATTCCATTCTGTTTCTGTTGAACCAATCTCTACAAAAACACAAGGTTTTTCAATCAAGGGGCCGTGATGAGTTACTTCCAAAGTTAAATCATAATTACTTAGTTTATACTCCTGAATATTTTTATTGAGAATTTCAAAAAATTGTTTTTGCCATAATGCTGAGGTTTTGCATACTTTTTCAGGTTCTCCACCTAAATCTGCATTTCTCCAATTTCCAGGAGCATGAATTGAAAGAGTCTTCATTGGTTTTTTAGATTGATGTTTAGAAGCAAAAATTATAAAATCATATTTATTTATCTTGTCTATGTCTAAATTTTCTGTGTAAATAATTTCATTATCAACTAAATAAAAATTAAATTTTCCATACTGGCTTAAGGAAGTAGTAATGTTTATTCCTGCTTTGTCTTTTTTACTTGCTATTATAAGATAATTTTTATACATAATAAAGATATAAAAACAAGGTTTCTTAAATATTATTATGCAAGAGATAATCAATTTAATAATAGGGGCAACAGTATTATTTTTAGGAATCCCTATTGGAGATTTTTTAGCAAAAATTACAAAAGAAGAATTAAAACAAGGAAGAAAATGGTTTAAACTAATTATTTTTTTAAGTTTAATTGGAGGATTCATAGGATTAATAATAAAAAATGATATTTTATTATTTAGTTTCTTTTTTATTGCGATAATTACTTCAAGAAGTTTATCTTTTTCTTTCCCCAAACAATCTTAATAAGAATAAAAATAAATTAATAAAATCTAAATAAAGCCCAAGAGTTGCTATTACAGCATATCTCTCGAGTTGTGTTTTGTTTCTTACTGAAAGGGCAATCTTTTTTATTTTTTGATTATCATACATTATTAAAGCAGAAAAAATAATTACTCCTAAAATTGAAATTATAAAATCAAATTGAGAACTCTTAAAAAACATATTCACAACCAATGATATAATTAATCCTATTAATGCCATGAAAAAAACAGGGCCTAATTTGGATAAATCATATTTTGTAAAAAATCCATAAAGAGCCATTATTCCAAACATTGAAGCAGTAATGAAAAAAACAAGAACAATTGAAGATGAAGTATAAACAAGAAAAATTAAGGACAAAGTCAAACCATTAAGAAAAGAATAAAAAAAGAAAAGAGTTTTTGCTGTTTTTGCAGGGAGTTTTTTTATAATTCCACTTATTGCAACAACAAAGATTAATTCGAGAATTATTAATCCAAAAAATATCCACATATTCCCAAAAATAATAAGTTTTAAAGGAGTTGAAAGAGCAAGATAAGCCGCGATTCCAGATAAAAGCAAACCTAAAAACATCCAATAATAAACTTTTCTAAAAACTTCTGAAACTTGTTTTTGGGGCATTATAGAAAAAAAGAATTATATTTTATAATTGTTTTGATTTAAGCAAATCATATAAAGGCTTTTTTTCTTGTTTTTTTATGTTATACTTAATAGGATTGGGATTGAATGTTGATGGAATTTCAAAATATGGATTAAGTGTAGTCAGAAGATGCAAAAAAGTTTATCTTGAGAATTACACAGTAAATTTTCCATACTCCTTTGGAGAGCTATCAGCAGTAATAGGAAAGAAGATTATTCCTGCTAATAGGGAGTTAGTTGAAGGCTTGAGCATTATTGATGAAGCAAAAAAAACAGATGTTGCGATTTTAATTTATGGAAGTCCTTTAACTGCCACTACTCATATTAGTTTGTTAGAAGAAGCAAAGAGATTAAAAATCAAATATAAAGTGATTTACAATGCTTCTATTTTAGATGCAGTTGCAGAAACAGGATTGCAGATTTATAAATTTGGCAAAGTCGCTTCAATGCCAAAATGGAACAAAGAAAAAAAATATGAGCCTGACAGCTTTATGAAAATTGTTCAGGAAAACATGTCTATGAAAGCCCATAGTTTAATTCTTATAGATATTGGTTTAGAATTTCAAGATGCTCTTAAAGAATTAGAAAAAGCAGCAGAAAATTATAAAATAAAATTAAAAAAAATTATTGTTTGTCAATCATTAGGAACAAAAAATAAAAAAATAATTTTTAGAGAAATCAAAGAATTAAAAGAATACAAAGGAATAAAAAAACCATACTGCATAATTATTCCAAGCAAGTTGCATTTTATAGAAAAAGAATTTTTAAAGAATTTTGAATAAATTTAAATACTCTTTATTTTTAAATAAAATATGGCTATAAACAATAAGATTAAGAAAAGAATTCTTTCTATTATAGCTATTATTATATAAAAGCAAACTCTTTTTTTTGAGTTTGCAGGATTTTTAAATGAGTTTACAAACTAACCCTGCTGTTGAAGAGGAATCAAAACTTGTAAAGCTATTAGGATTAATTAAAAAAGAGAGGTTTGGTGATGCAAAAGAATATGCTGACGAATTAAGAAATCAAGGAGTTTCTGAACCAATTATAAATCATTTTTGTTATGATTATTTTAGGAGATTAGCTTATCATAAAAAAGAAAAAGCAGAAGAATTAGCAAAATTTTTTAGAGATTATCATTGGAAGGCATGGTTAATTTAGAAACCTATAAAAAGTAATAAGGAGAAATAAGAATATGAATGAAAAAGAGATACTTGAATTTTGGAAGAAAAAAAAGATTTATGAAAAAAGCAAAAAGAAAAACTCCAAAGGCAAGAAATTCTATATGATGGATGGACCGCCTTATGCCACAGGGAATATTCATATGGGAACTGCTCTTAATAAAATTTTAAAAGATGTGACTATGAGGTCTCAGAGACTCCAGGGAAAAAATGTTTTTGATAGGCCAGGATATGATACTCATGGGGTTCCAATTGAAATCCAAATAGAAAAAGAAATTGGAAGCAAAAGTAAAAAAGATATTGAAAAATATGGGGTGAAGAAATTTATAGAAAAATGCAAGAAATTTGCAACTCAGTACATAGGGGTGATGAATTCTGAATTTGAGAATCTTGGGGTATGGATGGATTTTTCAAATCCTTATTTAACACTTGATAAAGAATATATTGAAAAAATCTGGGAGACTTTTAAATATGCTGATAAAAAAAATCTTCTTTATTTAGGAAAGTATCCTGTGCATGTATGCCCTCGTTGTGAAACTGTTGTTGCATTCAATGAAATAGAATATGGAAAGCAAGAAGACACTTCTATTTTTGTTAAATTTCGTCTTAAAAATGAAAAAAATACTTATCTGATTATTTGGACAACAACTCCCTGGACACTTCCTGGAAACACCGGCGTGATGGCTAATCCAAATTTTGTTTATCAGAAAATAAAGCTTTCAAATGGAGAGCATTGGATTATGGCTAAAAAATTAATTCCTGAGATAATGGGAAAATTAGAAATTGGCTATACTCCTGAAAAAGAATTTTTAGGAAAAGAAATGAATGAATGGCAATATGAAATGCCTCTTGAAAAATACATTAATATTAAACTAAAAAAACTCAGAAAAGTTGTCTTATCCTCAAGATATGTTAATTTAGAGGAAGGAACAGGGTTAGTTCATTCTGCGCCTGGGCATGGTAAAGAAGATTTTGAAGTTGGAAAGAAAACAGGCTTAGATATTGTATCTCCAGTTGATATAAAAGGCATTCTAACAAAAGAAGCAGGAAAATATGCTGGAGGAAAAGCAAGAGAGATTGATAAAGAGATTATTAATGACTTAAAAAAGGAAAATATGCTTGTTTATGAGATGAAATATACTCATGATTATCCTCTTTGCTGGAGATGCCATACTCCTCTTCTCATGATTTCAATTCCTCAGTGGTTTTTAAAAATCTCAGAGATTCAAAAAAAGATTTTAAAAGAAAATGAAAAAATAAACTGGATTCCAAATTATATGAAATTAAGAATGAAAGCATGGCTGGAAGGAATTTCAGATTGGCCTGTTTCAAGAGATAGATATTGGGGGACTCCTCTTCCAATATGGGTTTGCAATAAATGCAATAAAAAAATTGTTATTGGTTCTGTAAAAGAATTAGAGTAATTATCAGGACAAAAAGTAAAGGGGATTCATAAGCCTGAAATTGATGAAATAAAAATTAAATGTGGATGCGGTGGTGAAATGTCAAGAGTAAATGGAGTTTTAGATGTTTGGTTTGATTCAGGAGTTTCAAGCTGGGCAGCTCTTGAAACTCAGGATAAAATTAAAAGATATTGGCCTGCAGATTTAAATATTGAAGGAAAAGACCAATTTAGAGGATGGTGGAATTCTCAATTAATATTATCTGAAATAAGATTTAATAAAAAACCCATGGAGAGCATTTCTGTTCATGGAATGGTTTTAGATTTAGGCAAAAAGAAGATGTCAAAATCAAAAGGCAATGCTATTGCGCCTAATGAGGTTATTGAAAAATATTCAAGGGACTTGCTTAGATATGCTCTTACTAAAACTTCAAAGGGAGAAGATTTTTCTTTTGATGAAAAAGAGCTTAAAGAAAATAAAGTTTTAAGGATGCTTGAGAATATTAAAAATTTTATTTTTCAGATAAAAGAAAGCAAAGAAAAAATAAAAATAGAAGATAAATGGATTATTTCAAAATTTAATTCTTTTTTAAAAGAAACAAAAGAAAGTTATAATAAATTTAAATTTCCTGAAGCTGTTCAAAGATTAGAGGAATTTTTAATTGAAACTTTATCAAAAAAATATATAAAATTAATAAGAGACAGAGCAGGAGAGGTTAAAGAGAATTTAGAAAAAATCTATTTGGGAACTTTAAAATTATTTGCTCCAATCATTCCTTTTTATACAGAGAAAATTTGGCAGGAGTTTTTAGAAAAAAAGAAAGTAAAAGAGGATTCTATTCATCTCTCAAAATGGCTAGAGCCAGATGAAAAGAAAATAAATAAAAAATTAGAATTAAAATTTGAAATAGCATTAGAAGTAATTGAAAAAGGACTGGCTGAGAGAGACAAAGAAAAAATTGGATTAAAATGGCCTCTTGCAAAAGCAATTATTTACAGCAAAGAACATCAGGCGTTAAAAGAGCTTGAAGAAATTATCAAAAAGCAATTAAATGTCAAAGAAATTGAATTAAAAGCAAGTCATAAAGCAGAGGAATTAAAAGTAAAATTAGATACAAAGATGACTCCTGAGCTTGAAGCTGAAGGATATGCAAGAAATCTTATAAGAAGCATTCAGGCATTTAGAAAAAAACTTGGGCTTAAACCTGAGAATGTCATCAAGACTTTAATAATAACTAATGAAAAAACTAAAAAAATTCTGGAAAAAAATAAAGATATCGTCGCTGATAAGACAAATTCAAAAGAGCTAAATGTTATCACTGAAAGCAAAGAAACATTTAAAAACAAAGCTGACTTTAAAATAAAAGATAAAAAAGGGGAGATAGTGATTATCAAAAAATAATCACTCTAAAGTAGCCTAATAAGTTTACTCCTCTAATATAATAATCTTTAAAAAGAGAGGTTAATAATAAACAATATGATAGTAAAGGATGAATTTTTAAGTAGGTTGAGAAAAATTTTTGATTTAAATTTATATGAAGTAAAAGTATGGACAGCTTTGTTATCTCGAGGAACTTCAACAGCAGGAGAGTTAAGTAATATTTCTGATGTTCCGCGTTCAAGAACTTATGATATTTTAGAAAGCTTAGAGAAAAAAGGATTTATTGTTATGAAATTAGGAAAGCCAATTAAATTTGTTGCTTTAAAGCCAGAAGAAGTTGTTGAAAGAGTAAAAAAGAATTTATTAAGAGATGCTCAAGAAAAATCAAAGAGACTTGAAAAATTAAAAGGTGATGAAGTTCTTGGAGAGTTATCTACACTTTTTACTCAAGGAGTTAAATTTGTTGAGCCAAGTGATTTAAGTGGAAGTTTAAAAGGAAGACAAAATCTTTATAATCATCTTGATATGATGGTAAGAGATGCTGAAAAAAGCATTACTATTGTAACAACTTCTGAAGGATTAACTAGAAAATTTGAAGCTTTAATGCCAAGCTTATTAAAGGCAAAAAAAAGAGGAGTTAAAATAAGAATTGCTGCTACTATTGACAAAAATAATCTTAAAGTTGCAAAAGATTTTAAGAAAGTTGCAGAAATTAAAAATATTCAAAAGATAAAAGCAAGATTTGTAATTATTGATTCAAATCAATTAATGTTTATGCTTTTAGATGATGAGAAATTCCATCCTAATTATGACTTAGGAGTTTGGATTAATACAGAATTTTTTGCCCAGGCTCTTGAGCAATTATTTGACTTGGCTTGGAAAGACATGAAAGCAATAAAATAATTATTTTTCTTTAACAAATAATAAAAAGAAAATAGAGATTAAAGCAATTATTGATAAATAAATAAACATTACTCTGTAATTTATATCCCATAATAATCCTGCAAAAACTCCTCCAAGAATACTTGAGATTCCTAGAATAAATTGATAAAATCCAAGAGCAGTGGCTTTCATTTTTCCAGACAAATCTGATACTAAAGCTGTTTGATTAGATTTAGTTATTGCATAAACAAACCCAAATAAAATAAAAAGAGAAATAAGAGATAAAAGTGATGAAAAAAAGATAAATCCTAGAGATACAAAAAAGAATAAAACATATCCCAAGAGCAATATTTTTTTTCTTCCTACTTTATCAGACAAGACTCCGAAGGGTATAGCAAACAAAGCCCAGATAAAATTAAATAAAACTCCTAAAGCAAGAGCTACAACAATACTCCCAGTTATTTGCTTTGCCCTTAATAGTAAAAACATATATAATCCAAAATTAGCAAGAGTAAAAATCCCTGCAACAAAAATAAAATATTTTAATTTTTTATCTAAATCAAAGATTCCTTTAAAGAGAGATTTTTTTTGCTTTTTTGTTTTAGGCTCTTTAACAAAAAATAAAGGAATTAAAGAAAAAGCAGAGATAGTTCCAGCTAAGATAATAATAGTCTTAAAATTTAATCCTAATTTCCAAAAAAGAAGCAGGACAACAAAAGAACCTGCAATAGCACCGCCAGTATCCAGCATTTGCTGTATTCCAAAACCTCTTCCTCTTTTTTTTGTTGATACTGCTATGACTGCATCTCGTGGAGCATCTCTAAGTTTTCCAAATCTCTCAAGAGAAACAAAGGCAATAATATAATGCCATGAGGTTGCAAGAGCTAATAAAAATCTAAAGATGATTGAAGTGAAATATCCAAAAAAGATAAAAGGCATTCTTTTTCCAACCCTGTCTGAGTACCATCCTCCAAACAATTTAAAAATACTTGCTAATCCTTCACGCAAACCGCTTAAAAGTCCTACTGCCAGTCCTGTTCCTCCCAAAGCAATTATAAAAAAAGGAAGAATTGGTGCAATCATTTCGCTTCCAAAATCATTAAAAAAACTACTAGAACCAAGCAGCCAAATCTTTTTTTCACCTTGTTTCATTGTAAAATCTCTTTTATCTCATTAATATTTTTAGCTTTAAATAATTTGAGTCTTATCTTTTTTGCATTTTTCTTTTTTTTAGTAAAATTCATTGCTTGAAATTTGATTTGTCTAAAAGGGAGTTTGTATTTTATTGCTAATTTAAGATAATCTTTAAAAGTTATTTTCTTTTTTAAGTTTTGATTTGTTAGTTTTGCAAAAATATTAGGATTTCCAATTGCTGCTCTGCCAATCATCACAGCGTCAAATTTTTTTAAAAGATTTTTATAATTTTTTTCATTAACATCCCCTGAATAAATTACTGGAATTTTAGAAATAGACTTAATCTTTAAAGCAAAGCCTAAATCTGGTTTTCCACTATATCCTTGTTGCTGTGTTCTTGGATGAATTATTATTGCATCACAATATTTTTCTGCTATTTTTATTATATCAAAAAAATAAGGAGAAATTCTTAATTTTACAAATAAAAATTTTTTTGTATTTTGCCTCATTGTTTTTAGAATCTTTTCTATCGTGTTTAAGTTGCTATGGAGAAAAACTCCAAATCCATGTTTTTTTGCTGTTTTTGCTGGACATCCTAAGTTAAAATCCCATGCAGAAACTTTTTTATTATATTTTTTTATAAATTTTTTAATTCCTTTCTCAGATGTAGAAAATAATTGCAAGACAGGTTTGTCATCTAAAAAAAGTTTTTGTTTTGTTAAGGGATGAATCATTCCTGTAAAAGTAATGGCTCCTGCTTTTTTGCATAATAATCTAAAAGCTATATCATTTATTTCTTCCATTGGAGCAAGAAAAATCTTTTTTTTCAGATATTCTTTTTTGGTTTGCATATTAAATAATGAGGATTTATTTTTATTACTTTAACTTTGATAAATTTTCCAAGAATATTTTTATCTGATAATACCACTGCTAATTTGTAATTTTCTGTTCTTCCAAGCCAAGTATTATCCCATCCTTTTTTATCTACTAAAACCTTTATTTCGTTTCCAATCCAATTTTTTTGATTTTTTTTGCAAATTTGAAGATGCAAATTCATTAATTTTTTAGAACGTGCTCTCATAATTTCAGGATTAATTTGCTTTAATTTTTCTGCAGGAGTTTTAGGTCTTGGAGCAAAATTGCTTCTGTTTAAAATTTCTGGATTTATTTCTTTGATAATCTCTAAAGTTTTTTTAAAATCTTTTTCAGTCTCTGTAGGATAACCAACTATAATGTCTGTAGCAATAGTTATTTCAGGTATTTGTTTTTTGAATTCTTTTATAATTTTTAGAGCATCATTAATTTTATATTCCCTTTTCATATCTTTGAGAACTTTATCGCTTCCAGATTGAATTGGCAAATGAAGAAATTTGAAAATTTTAGAATTTTTATAGATATCAATTAATTCAGGGAGTATCTTTAAAACATTATTTGGATTCATCATTCCAATTCTTATTATAAAATTCCCTTTTATTTTAAGAATATTTTTTAATAAATCTGGAAGAAGATATTTTCCTTCTTCATTTCCATAAGAAGCATTATCTTGACTGGTTATCCAAATCTCTTTTGCTCCTGCATTGATGTCTCTTTTTATTGACTCTATTATTTTTTCTTGAGGGTAAGAAAATAATTTTCCTTTTGCCAGTCTAACAATGCAGTAAGTGCATTTTCCTAAGCATCCCTCTGAAATCTGAGTAATTCCAATTATTTTCTCATTAGAAATCTTTGGAAGTCCTGCTTTAATTTCATTTCTATGAAAAAGATATCTTTCTGAGTCATAATCATTATCTTTGATGTCTTTAATTAAATTAATTAAGTTTTTTACTTGACTTGTATCTAAAAGATATAAATTTTCATGCTGTAATTTTTCTTTATTTAATCTTGGCATACACCCTGCAAGAAGTATTCTTTTTCCTTGTTTTAATAAATCTTGAATTCTTCTCCTTATTTTTTCTTGAGTTGAGGATTTAACAATGCAAGAATTAAGAACAATCAAATCTGCAAAATCTGGATTTAAAGTTATATTTAATCCTGCCTGCTTTACTAATCCTTTCATTATCTCAGAAGAATTTATATTTGCTGTGCATCCATAAGTTTCAAAATAAATTTCCATAAAAATTAATAAAAAAAGAAGTTTAAAAATATAAAGAAAAAATAAAAAAGAATGCTTATCTAAGTTTGTGAATTATCACTAAAATTGCTCCAAGCAGTGTTGTGAAAACTGTTATCCAACCAGCTGCAACAGGAACTCCAACTGTTCCACCAAGCCAGTTAGGCAACCCTAATGTTCCATCAATAAGTGCAAAACCTACTGACAATGAAACAATTATTCCTACGAGCCATGCAATAAAAGCAACAAACTTTCCAAGAGCAGTTTGTTTTTTTGCCATCTCAACCTCCTTTTTTAATTTAATATGTGCTAATTTTATCAATTAAGAGTAGTTTAAATAAGTTTGTATTTATTTTAAAATAAAAAATAAAGAGATTAAAAAATAAAAGAAATTTATCTCTTTTTTTTCTTTGCTTTCTTTGCTTTTTTCTTCTTAGGCTTTTTCTTAGCTTTAGATTTTCCTCCAGCAATTCCAGAAAGAGTTGCTCTGTATGCTATTGGAGTCTGCTTTGAAACTAAAACCTTAACTTTATCACAAAGTTGTTTAGCCTTGCTCATTGCTGCCTTAATATTTGAGTCAAGTCTTTTAAGTTCTTTGTTTGTTTTTTTGACTGAAGAAACTAAAGCTTTTTCAGAGATCTTTCCAAAGAAAAATCTTCTTGATTCAGCAGAGAAATCATCTAGGAGTCCTTGTTTTTCTTCTTGCCTAGCTCTTATTAATTCTCCAGTTGTTGTAAGGTCTTTATGCAATTTAGCAAAGAGACTCTCATTCATCTTTTTTGATTGAACCATCTTTCACCTCCTTTTATATCTTATGTAAAAATATTGACATATATAAATTTATTGAATTACATTTCTTCTATTACAGTTATTCCTAGTAAGCCCATAGCATTTTTTAATACTTGTCTAAAAGACTCTACTAAAGCTAATCTAAAAGATTCTTGTTCTGAATCAATCACCCAACAATTATTATAAAATTCATTAAATTTTTGGCAGAGTTGATAAGAATAATTTGCAATCAACGATGGATTTAAATGCTCAAAGGAATCAAGAACAATATCTGAAAATTGTGATAATTTTTTTACTAATGCGAGTTCCTCTTTGCTTAGATCTAATATCTCGAATTTCTTTTGGGTTTTTGCTTTTCTTAAAATAGAACTTGCTCTTGCATAACTATATAACATATAAGGCCCAGTATCTCCTTCAAAAGAAGTGAATTTTTTTAAATCAAAAATAATATTATTTTTTCTATTATTTTTTAAATCTCCATAAAAAATTGCTGCAATTGCCACTTTTAAAGCTCTTTTTTCTAATTCTGTTTTTGAAATTTTAGAAAATCTTTTTTTGATTTCTTTTTTTGTTAAAGAAGTTGTTTTATCAAGAATGTCTCGCATTAAGACAGTCTTTCCTTTTCTTGTTGCAAATTTTTTTCCATCTTTGTCCAAGTATAATCCATGTTCAACATGAATGCAATTTTTAGCCCATTCATACCCCATTAATTCAAGAATCTTAAAAATCTGCTTGAAATACAAATTCTGCTCCTGCCCTACTTCATAAATCATTTTTTCAAATTTATATTTTTCATATCTTTTTATTGCGATAGCAAGATCCCTTGTTGCATAAAGAGTTGTCCCATCAGTTTTTTGAATTAAACAAACTCCAAGATTATATTTTTTTAAATCTACAATCCATGCTCCTTGGCTTTTTTTTAATAATCCTTTTTCTTTAAGCTCATCTATTACTCTTTGGGTGTATTTTACAGACTCAGATTCTCCAGAATAAACATCAAACTTTATTCCAAGAATCTTGTATAATTCTTCAAATTCATTTAAACTTAATTGTCTGAAAAGTTTCCATAACATAAGAGATTTTTTATCTCTTTCTTCAAGTTTTTTAAATGCCTCTCGTGAAGGCTTTTCATATTTTTTATATTTATTTACCTTGACATATAAGCTCTGGAGATATTTGATAGGATTTTTCATCAGCTTATCTTCATTTCCAAATTTTCAAAACCAAAAATTAATTTTCCAAATTGAGTCCCCCAATCTCCTAAATAATTTATTCTTACCGGTTTATAACCTAAAAATTCAGCAATATTTGCAAGAGAATTTCCAATAATAGTAGACCTCAGATGTCCAATTCCAAAAGGTTTGGCTATATTTGGAGAAGAGAATTCAACAACTATCCTTTTCTTTGCTCCTATTTTAGAACTTCCAAACTTATGATTTTGAGTTATTGCCTCCCAAACAACTTTTCTTGCCAAGTCTTTTCTATCTATAAAAAAATTAATATAACCTCCAGAAGTTTGAACATCATCAAAATCAGTTTCAGGAATATTTCCAATTTTTTCTCTTAACTCTAAAGCTAATTCATCAGGCAATTTTTTAGTCTGGTCTGTTAGAAAAAAAACAGGAAAAGAATAATCCCCCATATCTAAAGACGGAGGAGTTTTAATTCTCTTTTCTATTTCTTCTTCATTTAATTTTACTCCTATTTTATTAAGAGCTTTTTTTAGAATTTTTGCTATCACCTTTTTCATATTGTCTTTAAGAGAGTATCTATTATAAATCTTACCAAAAATAAAATTCTAAAGGTTTTTATATAAAAGATTTCTGATATTTTTATGTTGTCAAGGTGCTGGGCTCAAGTAAACTTGGCCTATCTCCTAAACAAGTTTAGTAACTAGAGTGGTCAATTTGACCACAACTAAAAATATGCGAGGGTGCTGGAGTGGTCAAACAGGCAGCCCTTAAGAGGCTGTAGCTTAGTGCTTGCGCAGGTTCGAATCCTGTCCCTCGCATTTAAAAAGAGAGGGGATTGAGCCAAGCCTGATGAAATTTACTTGTAAATTTTTGATCGCAGGTTCAAATCCTGTCCCTCGCATTTAATTAAGATGAGAAAAAAAGATGTTTTTCTTTTAACTTTTTTAGTTTTACTTTTATTCATAATAAATTATAGTCTTCTTAATACAGTTCTTATAAAATTTTTTAATGAAAAAGATAAAGGGATTGTAGAAAGAGTTATTGATGGAGACACCATTGTTGTTGATGGAGTTCATATTAGATTATTAGGTATAAATTCTCCTGAGAAAGGCGAAGAATATTCAAAAGAAGCAACAGGATATCTTAGAGATATTATCTTTAATAAGACAGTTTCTCTTGAATATGGAAAAAATAAAAAAGACAAATATGGAAGAACTCTTGCATATGTTTTTCTTAATAATGAGAATATTAATCTTAATTCAGTAAGAAATGGTTTTTCTAATTTTTATTTTCCTTCTGGAAAAGATAAGCATTATCTTGAATTTAAAAATGCTTGGGAAAAATGCTTAAAAGATAATAAAAATCTTTGTGAAAAATCTTTAGACAAATGTGCAGAATGCATTGAATTAGAAAAATTTGATTATAAAAAAGAGATTGTAAGTTTTAGAAATTTATGCTCATTTAATTGTGATTTAGAGGCATGGGAAATAAAAGATGAAGGAAGAAAAAAATTTATTTTTCCAAAAATAATTTTAAATGCTTCTAAAGAGATATCGATAATTACAGGCAATGGAAACGACAATGAAAATGTCTTATTCTGGAGAGGAAAAGAATATATTTGGACTAAAACAGGAGATACTCTTTTTTTAAGAGATAAAAATCATAGATTAGTCCTTTGGAAAACATACTAGATTACAATAATTCTTATAAAGAATTTTATCTTTAGAATTAAATGAAAGAGGCGAGAATAATTTTTGCAATTCTTTTTTTTATTTTATTTTTGAATGTTGTTTCTTCTTTAAAAGTCAATGTTATTTCTCCAAAAGAGGATAATAAAATTAAATTGAATAATTTTTGTAATGTTGACTGGAAATGTTTTGCATGGGGAGATTGTGTGAAGGGAACTAAAAAAAGAGTTTGTTTTGATAAAAATAATTGTGAATCTAAATATAATCAACCTTTAACAGAGACACTTTGCAAAGAGGAGAACTCCAAGGAGGTTATTGATTTTAAAGCAAGATTTTATATTTTTGGCTTTTTTGTAATAACTTTATTGATTATAATCTTAGTTTTATTTTTGATAAATAGTTAAGCTTATATATTGTTATTTCTCTGTACTTTTGTAGACTAGGTCAGCGGGTTAGCCCTCCGCTATTTGCAAACGGGCTTTATGGCAGAC
>Ga0164318_10000343_pt1 | contig 33980 bp, 29 predicted proteins | sample GuaBasSedimGuay9_FD_113734 | JGI IMG/M metagenome (GOLD analysis project Ga0164318, IMG submission 113734) | Subseafloor sediment microbial communities from Guaymas Basin, Gulf of California, Mexico - Guay9, Core 4571-4, 0-3 cm | ecosystem: Environmental > Aquatic > Marine > Hydrothermal vents...
CCCCATCACATTTTTCCTGTTCATAAATTGCCATTACATCTTCAAAAGTAAGCGGCTCGAAATAAAGTTTGTCGGAAGTGTCGTAATCTGTACTAACGGTTTCCGGGTTTGAGTTAACCATAATAGTTTCATAACCATCTTCTTTTAAAGCAAACGAAGCATGAACGCAACAGTAATCAAATTCGATACCTTGACCGATTCGATTTGGTCCGCCCCCAAGAATCATAATTTTCTTTTTATCGGATCTTACGGCTTCATTTTCTCCGTTCTCATAGGAAGAATAGTAATAAGGTGTAAAAGCTTCAAATTCCGCCGCGCAGGTGTCAACAAGTTTATATATCGGCTTAACATTCATTTCTTCACGCATATTGCGTATATCGTACTCGGTTTTTCCGGCTATGAAAGCGAGCTGCTTATCCGAAAAACCAAATTGTTTGGCTTTACGCAATAATTTTTCCGGAAAGTTAGGCACAGCGATTTTTAATTCCTCTTCAAGTTCAAAAATCTGAGCAAAATTATCTATAAACCAGGGATCCATTCCGGTTAAATTACAAATTTCTTCACAATCAATTCCGAGTTGCCAGGCGTATCTGATATAGAAAAATCTCGCTGAATTCGGTTGGCGCAGTTTCGCGCAAACTCGTCGTTTGATCTCTGATGTGTTATCAATAATTTCTGTTTCAGATTCATGCCATTCCCAACCAATATCAGTTTTCTTGAGCTTGTCTTTTCCATCAGCTCCAAAACCTCCACGACCTATCTCGAGTGAGCGCATGGCTTTCCCGAAAGATTCTTTGAAAGTCCTTCCTATCGCCATTGTTTCGCCAACGCTGCGCATTTGAGTGGTGAGCTGGTCCGGCGTTCCCGGGAACTTCTCAAAAGTGAAACGTGGAAATTTTACAACACAATAATCTATTGTCGGTTCAAAAGAAGCCGGAGTTTTTTTCGTTATGTCATTCGATATTTCATCCAAAGTGTAACCCACAGCAAGCTTTGCCGCAAATTTCGCAATAGGAAAGCCCGTCGCCTTTGACGCAAGAGCAGAACTTCTTGATACACGGGGATTCATCTCAATAATTACCATCCGACCGTCTTTGGGATTCACTGCCCACTGAACGTTTGAACCGCCGGTTTCCACACCAATTTCCCGCATTACCGCGATAGAAGCATCACGCATGTATTGATAACATTTATCGGAAAGAGTTTGCGCGGGAGCCACAGTAACCGAATCACCGGTGTGAATTCCCATGGGGTCAATATTTTCAATTGAACAAATAATGACTACATTATCATTCAAATCACGCATAACTTCAAGTTCGTATTCTTTCCAGCCAATGATAGATTCTTCAACAAGAATTTCGTTGCTCAAGCTGTAATCCAAACCCGTGCGGCATATTTTCTCAAATTCCTCTTGATTATAAGCAATTCCTCCGCCTGAACCACCGAGAGTAAAACTAGGCCGGCTGATTAACGGGAATGCACCAATATCCTTTGCAACTGCTTCCGCTTCAGTAAGATTATGCGCGAAGCCGGATTTAGGCATATCAAGCCCGATATTTGCCATTGCAGTTTTGAATAAATCCCGCTCTTCCGCTTTGCGGATGGATTCGGGATTAACGCCGATCATCTCAACACCGTATTTTTCTAAAATTCCTTTATCGGCAAGTTCAATTGCTGTATTCAAAGCTGTTTGACCGCCGATAGTCGGCAACAGCGCGTCCGGCTTTTCTATTCGGATAATTTTCTCAACCATTTTAGCGTCAATAGGCTCAATGTAAGTACGATTGGCAAATTCAGGATCGGTCATTATTGTCGCCGGATTGGAGTTGATGAGCACAACTTCATATCCGTCTTCTTTAAGCGCTTTGCAGGCTTGAGTTCCCGAATAATCGAACTCGCACGCTTGTCCGATAACGATTGGTCCTGAACCGATCAGGAGAATTTTTTTTATATCTGTTCTTTTGGGCATATTACATATTTTTAAGTAAAATATTAAATTTCTAATTGCTCTAATTCTTGACCCGCGTATGCTGGGTTCTAATTGCTCTAATCAAATCCCAATCATCCAAAAAAATGAACAAATTGGTTTTTTCTTTGTTTGGTCATTATTTAGATCAATTAGATTAATTAGGTCAATTAGGTCAATTCATTAATGCTTAAAATGGCGCATTCCGGTGAATACCATCGCTATGTTAGCTTCATCGGCCGCAGTAATCACTTCTTCATCGCGAATTGAACCTCCCGGCTCAATTATTGCCGTTATCCCCGCTGCGGCCGCAGCGTCAATTCCATCGCGGAACGGGAAAAAAGCATCGGAAGCCATAACGCACCCTTTAATTTCTTTTTGAGCTTTCATAACGCCTACTTTTGCGGAATCTACTCTGCTCATCTGTCCCGCGCCAACACCGACGAGTTCCAGTCCGTTCGCGTAAACAATAGCGTTTGATTTCACGTGTTTAACACATTTCCAGGCAAACATCAATGATTTCAACTCTTCTTCGGTCGGCTGGCGTTTAGTTACGCATTTCAAATCATCGATTGAAATCATTTTTGTATCGCGTTCCTGAACGAGCAATCCGCCTACAACTTTTCTTGTGACAAATCCTTTAAAAATGTGTTCTTTTTCTTTCACCCAGTCTTTTAATCCTTCAAGTAAAAGAATACGAATATTCTTTTTCTTTTGAAGAATTTCTAAAGCGTCTGAAGCGTAATCAGGAGCAACCACTCCTTCTACAAATGTTGAAGCAATTTGTTCAGCAGTCGCTTTGTCAACTGTTCGATTAAAAGCCAGTACACTTCCAAACGCGGAAATCGGGTCGGTCGCGCGTGCAAGTCTGTATGCTTCGGAAATATTTTCTGCACAAGCCGCTCCGCATGGATTTGTGTGTTTAACAACTATTGATGTCGGCTCAGTAAATTCTTTTAACAATTCTACTGCTCCGTCAACATCAATAAAATTATTATAAGACAGCTCTTTACCGTGGAGTTGTTTTACCATAGTAACGCAGGGCTCGGATTGGACTGTTTCTTTATAAAAAGCAGCTTTTTGGTGAGGGTTTTCTCCGTAACGTAAGTCCTGTACTTTTCTGTAACCGAATGCGCGTGTCGGGGGAAACATTTCTGTTCCTTCAGTTTTTTCTTCAAGATAATTCGCAATTAGTGAATCATAAAAAGATGTCGAAGCAAATACTTTCTGAGCACACAGTTTATTAAATTCATAAGAAACCGCTCCGGCATTTTTCTCCATTTCTTCAAATAACGGCTTGTAATCTGAGGGATCAATGATAACTGTAACATCACGGAAATTCTTCGCTGCTGAACGGAGCATTGTAGGTCCGCCGATATCGATATTTTCGATTGCGTCCTCAAATTTCACATTTTCTTTTGTAATTGTTTGCTCAAAAGGATATAAATTCACTATTACTAGATCAATGTAGGGGATTTCATAATCATCCATTACTTTTTTGTGATAAGGATCATCACGCAAAGCAAGAAGACCCGCATGAACTTTCGGATGAAGAGTTTTAACTCTGCCATCAAGCATTTCCGGGAAACCGGTATAATCGTCAATTAAAGTAATCGGAACTCCTTCATCTTTTAAGAGTTTAGCTGTTCCACCAGTGGAAATAATTTCCACACCACGCTTAGTTAGTTGATGCGCGATTTCCGCGATACCGGTTTTGTCGGATACACTGATTAATGCTCGTTCGATTTTTTTCATTTTTTGAGTTTTGATTTTATGGTTTACGGTTAATTATTTATTTTGCTGCTTGCCCATCTCTCCCATCAATTTCCTGTACAAAGCGCATTCCATCATTAGCTTCTTTTCCGGCCGCTGCCATTCATAAGGAAAAGTGCGGCATTGCTTCGGGCGCGCGGAATAAACGCGGCACCCGTTTTCATCTACAAAAATACATCGACCGTCATTGGTCGGTTTGGTTTTTAAACGAATTCTGTCTTCGGCAAGATCAAAAAAAGTGTCGGCGCATGTTCGTTCATCTATCCCGAGACATTCAGCAACTTTTGTCAATTCGCTTTCTTTAAAAAAAACTTCGCCGGGCCAAAGACAGCAGTTAATACAGCCATCGCAGAATTTTTCATCACCGTCCATTTTTTTAAATGATTGATTAGATTTGCTCACTTCGCCTCTCTGTCAGCCGTGTCCGTTTAGTCCGCTTAGTCCGTTTCTATTTCAAAATCACTTTTTTATTTCCTTCAACCACTTCACCGATTATTTCCGGTTTCAATCCTGTTGCGGAAATTTCTTCCATAATCTTTTCGGCATCATTTGCATTTGCAAAAATTGTCATTCCAATTCCCATGTTAAACACGCGGAACATTTCTTCGAGTTCAATTTCGCCGAGCTTTTGTATCAAAGCATAAATTGGCGGTATGTCAATTTTTGCCAAATCAATTTTCGCGTCAACATTTTCCGGCAGAATTCGCGGCACATTGTCTATTAAGCCGCCTCCGGTAATATGCGCCAATCCCTTGATTTTAAATTTCTCGAGCAAATCAAGAAGCAGGGGAGTGTAAGAACGATGCGATTCAAGCAGAATATCTCCAAGTGTTCTTTCACAGCCTTCGGGAATTACATTCAAATCGAGTCGCGCGTCATCAAGTAAAACTTTTCTCGCGAGAGAATAACCGTTTGTGTGAAGCCCGCTTGATGGCAATCCTATAATCACATCACCTGTAGAAATATTTTTCCCGTCAATGATTTGTTCACGATCAACCACGCCGACTATACAACCGACTAAGTCGTATTGTCCCGCGACATACGTTCCCGGCATTTCAGCGGTTTCACCGCCGAGCAAAGCGCATCCGTTGTTTTTACATTCATCAGCAATTCCTGTAATTATTTCTTTAATAGCATCGGGACCAAGTTTGGCCGATGCAACATAATCCATAAAAAATAACGGACGTGCCCCTTGCACAACGATATCATTGCAGCAATGCGCGACAATATCCCGTCCGGCATTGTAAAATTTATTTAACTGTGCGGCAATGTGGAGTTTAGTGCCAACGCCGTCAATCGATGATACGAGAACTGGATGAGCAGGGGAATTCGCTTTATTGATGTCAAATAATCCGCCGAAGAGACCGATGTCTGTAAGAACTGCGGGACTGAATGTTTCGCGCACTTGTTTTTTTATATCTTTTACAATTTGCATTCCTGTGTCAATATTGACACCGGCTTCCGCGTATTTTGATGTTGCCATAAGTACAATATGTAGTGTTACGAGTTGAAACTAATTACTTTATAAAGTATATCAAAATTTTAAAAAAAAATAAAGTGGAATAAATTCTCTTCAAATCAAAAAATCGCGCAAGGTATTTTTACAGTTATTTGACATTCGGGTATAGAAATACTATAATATCTACTGTAATTGAAAGTAATTATAAGTTAATCCTCATATTTGGAGAAATATAAAATGGCTAATGTTAAAATATCCGATAATTTGTTTTGGGTCGGTGTGCAAGACCACGACTTAAAAGTATTCGATGTTATAATGCAAACTGAATACGGAACGAGTTATAATTCTTACCTGTTGAAAACCGATGACGGAGCAATTTTGTTTGAAACCTCTAAAGGAAAAACTTTCGATATATTCATTTCTAACCTTCAGGAAGTTTGTGACTTATCTGAAATTAAATATATCGTCATTGACCATACTGAACCTGATCATACCGGTTCGCTGGAAAAATTACTGAAAATGACCCCTAATGCCACTATCTTAGCTTCTGCAATCGCGCTTCGCTTCCTCAGAGATATTTGTAACCGCGAAATTCCTGGAATTGCAGTTACTGAAAGTGATGTGATATCTCTTGGTGGTTATGATTTAAAATTTCTTTCAGTTCCTTTCTTACACTGGCCGGATTCGATTTACACTTACATAGAAAAGATAAAAACATTAGTTACATGTGATTCTTTCGGATGTCATTATGCTGATGACAAAGTTTGCAATGACCTTATTGAAGGAGATTTTGTTGACGCTTACAAATATTATTTTGACGCGATTATGGGACCTTTCAAGCCTTATGTTCAAAACGCTTTGAAAAAAATCGCCCCCCTCGATATTAAAACTATTTGTCCAGGCCACGGACCCGTTCTCCGTGAAAAACTCGACTTCTACATTAATTTATATGATGAATGGAGTAAGGAAACTACTCCTGCTATTCACGCAAAACCGAAAGTTACAATCGCTTATGTAAGCGCTTATGGCTACACAGAAGAATTAGCAAACAAAATCGCCAATGGAATATCAGATGTTTCTGACGCGGATGTTAAAAGTTATGATATGGTTACCGCGAAACACGACCACGTTTTAACTGAATTGATCGATTCTGACGGTATTCTTCTCGGGTCGCCTACTGTTAACGGTGACGCCCTTCCGCCCGTTACGGATTTAATCCTTCAAATGAACGGAGTTCTTCATGGCGGAAAAGTCGCCGGCGCTTTCGGCAGTTATGGTTGGAGCGGTGAAGCTGCCGATATGTTGATGGGGCGATTAAATGTTTTGCGAATGAAAACGCTTGAGCCGCCTTTGAAAGCTATCTTTAAACCGTCTGATGATGAACTTAATGCGGCTTATAATTACGGCAGAAGATTCGCGAGAAAATTAATCGAAGAATGGAAACCTGTCGGTAAATCCGATGACGGCGCTACTCTATGGAAATGCACCGTCTGCGGCGAAGTGTTCGAAGGCGCTTTGCCGCCAATGAGTTGCCCCGTTTGCGGCGCGGGTCCCGAAGCATTTGTTGAATTCACTGAAGAAGTTATTACTTTTTCTTCCAAACAGGAATTTAAAACCGTTATTATTGGCAGTGGACCCGGAGCGATTAACGCTGCCGTTGCTCTTCGCAAACGAAACAGCAAAGCAGTGATAGACATTTACAGCGCAGATAAAGATTTGCCTTATTACCGTCCGTCATTAACTAAGAGACTTTCTGAGGAATTAAAGTTGGAAGAGATTTTACTTTTCCCGAATGAATATTACGAAAAAAATAAAATAAATCTTCATCTTGATACCGAAATTACTAAAATTTCCCCGGCTGAAAAAACAATATATGACGCTAATAATAATAAAATTAAATATGATAAGTTAATTATCGCGACCGGCGCGCATTGCTTTGTGCCACCTCTTCCGGGAGCTGATTTGCCTGAAGTGATTACATTAAGAAATTTCAGAAATTTTACTTCCATAAAAAATTTGATTGAAAACGACGCTAAAAAAATTGTCGTTGTCGGCGGAGGTTTACTCGGCTTGGAAGTCGCAAACTCACTGAAAAATCTCGGCGTGAAAGTTACTGTCCTGGAAATGGCTCCAAGAATCCTTCCAAGACAAATGGATAATGCCGGCAGCGAAATACTAACTAAAATCATTAATGCAAGCGGCATAGAAATGAAAACTGATATCTATGCCGAAGAAGTCGTTGGTGACATGAAAGTGCGCGGCGTTGCAACTAATAAATCAGGCGTTATCCCTTGTGACGCCGTTATATTCTCAGCAGGTATCAGAAGTAACATCAATCTCGCCACCAATGCGGGAATAGAAGTTAACCGGGGAATTGTTGTTAATGAAAAAATGCAGACGTCTCTTACCGATATTTACGCGGTAGGGGATTGCTGTTCCTTTAATAATGTCGTTACAGGCTTGTGGGAACCGGCTATCGAACAAGGAAAAGTCGCCGGCGCGCATATCGCGGGCGACAGCGTAAAATATGAACCGTCTGTTATCGGCGCGACAATGAATGCTTTCGGCACAAGTATTTTTTCAGTCGGGGATTTAGGAATAGAAAAGGGAAGTGATTATACTCAAATTACTTGCAGAAACGATGTGAAACCAACATATAAAAATATTTATTTCAAAAAAAATGTTCTTTGCGGTGGATTGCTGCTCGGTGATTTGACAATGACTAACCCACTGCTTTCAGGTGTTAAAAAAGGAATTAATACAGAAATTGCCATGGATAATAAATTGATTTAAATAATACAATTAACAATTAGTTGTTCCCGAAATAGCGTTAGAAAAATTAAAAATCTTAGTGCTCTTAGTGCCTTAGTGGTAAAAAATAATGAGAGTTAAGAAATTTATTTTTTTCGTGTATTCTGTGTGTTCCGTGGTGAAAAATAAATTTTAACAAATAACAAAATCACTGGAGCAGACGGCTTGGTTACCTGTTTTTTGCGCCGCTGCTCAGTTCAATCGTTGTTATGTGCCGGGACATTGTGGGCACTGCGAAAAAATAATTTTGCCTGTAAAGCAAAGATGAAATAATGAGTGAATCATTAATGCTTTTCAATCAACCTCATAATTTACTTCAACTGACGTTCTTTTTCCAAAAGCGAAATTAATGATTCCTTTTTATTTAATTCAGGATCCTTTAAAACTTCTTCAAGACAATAGTGTAACGCTTTGCCTACTTTCCTTCCCGGCTTAATTTTGAATATTTTTATTATATCATCTCCATTTATTGCAAGATCGGTGATTTTTAACGCGTGATCCTCTTTCTCAATTTTTCTGATTCTTTTTAAAACATATCTCAATAACTTGATCTGCTCATCAAGTGAGTAGGGTTCACGCAAATTCCCTCGCATATCAGCAATTTGAAGACGAAGCAAATCCCTGATAGATATATATTTTAACCTGCCCATTAAACGCCTGATCGTCGCGTCTTTCATCTCATGAACAAACATTATCCGCGTCATATGATAACGTGTCGCTTCTTTTACATATCCGATAGTGTGCAAGCTGTATTTTAAATAACGAAGTTCTTTTTCTACCATTTTTACGCCTTTAATTTCGTGACCGTAAAAATGATCAATCCCATCCTCATCTCTTATTCGTTGCGTTGGTTTTGCAACATCATGAAGCAAAGCGGCGAGTCGAAGATTTAAATCCTTTTTTATTACCGCCTGGGTCGCCTTTACAGCATGCGTCCAGCAATCTTCCGCGTGATAACCTTTTTGAGGCACATTAATTGATTTTGCAAGTTCAGGTAAAATTTCTTCAAGTAAATGCAGCGATGAAAGCAAAATCAACGCCGCCTCCCGATTGTCAAGCATCAAAATTTTATTTAATTCGAGCTGAATTCTTTCTTTCGCGACTTTCCTTAATAAAAAATGATTCTGTAAAATAACTTCTTTTGAATTCTCTTCAATTTTACCTCCAATAAGCGCGGCAAAACGGCACGCTCTAAGCGCGCGTATGGGATCTTCAGAAAGCCGCTTATCCGGTTCACCTACGAATCTGACAATTTTATTTTCTAAATCTGTTTTCCCGCTATAAGGATCGACAAGTTTTCCTTCAATATCCATCGCAATAGCATTAATTGTAAAATCACGACGCGATAAATCTTCTTCAATTGTCGGAACTATCTTTACAAAATCTGGATGACGAAAATCTGAATAGGGTCCATCTTGACGAAATGTCGCAACTTCAATTCTGTGGACTAACGCGACAGAAAACGCTTCACCTATGATTGCCGCTTTTGGAAAAATCCTTTTTATTTCATTAAGACAGGCATTTGTGGCAATATCAATGTCTGAAGAAATTTTTCCACGAAGTAAATCACGAACACAACCACCAACATAATACGATGAAAAACCCGCGTCCAGAAGACTTAATATAATACTTTCCGCACGTGAAGAATATTTATTTTTCTTAAAAAACATTACGTAATAGTTCGTAGTTGATAATTATTGGCCCGTTGTTAGTGATTAATTTCACTCTCAACATGTCTCCTGTGATTCCCATATTCCCGCATTCATATCAATTGTCCGTTAAAGCTTTAAGAATATCGGAAGCGACCGGAGGGCAGCCTTTAACTAATTTATTATCTCCGCATTTTTTTATAGTGCAGTTTCCGACACACAAAGTCCCTTCCGGGATTACGTCATGCCCTTTTCCAATTGCGAATTTTAACGGAAGATAATCCGCTATGTCTTTATAATTACGCTTCAGAAACATTGTGAGTGTCGATACACAAGCACTGCATGATTCACAATCAAGTACCTCAACTTTAGGAAAATTTAAACTGATTTCCTTAGGCGGTAATTCAAATGGCTTGATCCAGTCTCGCCAGTTTGAAGGGTCAATTGAAATATCATCAATTGAAATCGATTCTCCGGCGCGTTCGGCTGTAAGACGAAGATGCGGAATATCTTCCGGCTTAATTCCCATTATTGCTGCCGCAACCGCATCGGCGGCAAAACAATTTGTTGACGCTAAAACTACATCAACTCTTTTCGGTGTGCCTGCGCTGGGACCAAGTCCCTCCAAGCCTAATGAACCATCAATTAAAACGATATCAGGAATGAGAACTGTTGAAAGGTCAGCGATTGCAAGGTCAAGTGTTTTTTCATTTACGGGAGTTGAAGGTTGGGGGAGCTGATGAAGTCTGACTTTCTCTCTGCCTTTCAGGCAGCCTTTCATATTTTTAATGCTCAAAGTAACAACGCAGTGCATGTGAGTCTTCATCACCGGTATGGAAACTATATAATCAAAATTGGTTATAGCACTTGATATTCGCGCAAAATTTAACACAACCGCATCCTTGATTTCTATTTTGTCGGCCGGAGCGGCATCAAGATCAATCATGGGAATCCCACGCTTCTCAACTTCATCTGCTATACCTGTTGATTCGAGACATTCAAATGGAGTAACACCGAGAATTGTTCCTTCGCCAACAGTAACTTCCGCACCAATTTTTTTAAAAAAATCGCAAGCTGCCGCCACAACATGTGGATTAGTAGTAATTGCTTTTCCCGGTTGAACCTTTCGTCCGGCATTAGGTTTAAGCAAAATTTTTTTACCGGATAAGTCAGGTAAATCTATCCTTTCGAGAACATTGATTGCGTTTGCGTAAGCGTTATTGCCATGACAAACAGCCACAAAATTATTATTTTTGATTTTAGTCTTCATAGTATTTATTATAACATAACCGACATTTTTTGTCGATTGCAACTTAAGACCGGACAATTATTCAATTAATAATTAAAAAGGCTTTTTTTATTGATGTATTAAGGATTTTTTATTCGTAAAAAATAATAAACCAATCCCCGGAAAAAAAATTTGTCCCGATAAATCGGGACAAATTTCCTCGCATTTCTCGACAACCATTTTCATTGTATCAACAAATTAATATCTTTATTTATCTTTTACTTTTTTACGGGTTTATCCTTTACTTCCTTTTTCACTTTATCTTTTGCTTTATCTTTTGCTTTATCTTTTGCTTTATCTTTTGCTTTATCTTTTGCTTTATCTTTTGCTTCATCTCCCCAGCCGAAATTAACGATCGGAAAAACAGACAAAAAACCACTTTTATTAAAATTCAAAAGTCCAAGTTGAAATCCGGAGTCACATTTGTTGAATAATGCCAATTGTAGGCCGTTGACAGTATCAGCTGTATTGAGAATACTTCCTATTTGTAAACCATTCACAATATCAGCAGCATTGCCAAGAGCACCAAGCTGTACCCCTTTAAGTTTTTCGCAAGTGCTAATGATTCCAATAGCTAAACCGAAGATATTGCTATTATAGGAGTACGGCATGCACAATTGCAAACCCCTAACATCAGTTTTCTCTGGATATAAGGATCCTGATGATTTTTTATTTAAACTCCCAACGCCAAACTGTAACGCTGTCCATTTTGCCTGATCGGTTAAATAGGGTACTTCTGAAAGATTAGTTGAAGTCGCTGTATCAAAGTTTAGAACAGGGCAAACCGGAAGAAAACCGCTTTTGTTAAAGTTTAACAGACCAAATTGGCATCCTGACCAAGCACGGTTAAAGCAGGCAAGCTGCAATCCATTCACTCTTTCTGCCTCATTCCAAAGCCCCGCGCATTGTAGGCCATTTACTTCTCCACTGAAATTTGCTAAGCCGCCTATCATCCCGCCATTTATTTTATTAGCACCAGCCACTAAACCACCAAATACTGCACCGGTTAATTCACCACCACCTGCCATTAAACCACCGAATACCACACCGACACCCTCACCCATTGCCATCCCACCGCTAAGAGCTACACCGGTAAAATTTCTACCACTACCTGCCATTAAACCGCCAACCGCCACACCACTAACATTTTCATCGCCACCTGCCGCTAAACCGCCAAGAGCTACACCACTAACATCATTGCCACCTGCCGCTAAACCGCCAAAAGCAATACCCATGAGACGTTTGGAAAAAGCTACTCCTCCAAAATCAATGCCATACATATTAACATCCTTGCCTCCCCACGGCATAGATAGCCGCATGCCGTATATGTTATAGTTAGTCGGGAAAGCGTGCAGCCATCGTAGATTATCCCATATAGAAATTTGCATCGGTGTCCATCCAGCACTTACTTTTTCATCGACATCATTTGTTGTTTGATTTGCCCATGCACTGCTAATGGTCAAAATAAATGCTATTACTATACTTGATATTATTTTTTTTCGTGTTGTCATTTTTTCTCTCGTCTGTTTATTATTAGCTAATTTTAAGGTTTTACATTTTTAAAGACTCTTAGCAAAGGATGGGCATCGGGATCTTTCTGTACAACACCAACAGTTACTGTTGAATTTAATAATTTTCCATTACCGTCATAATTGTACGTTGCATGTCGTTGATAAGTTGGATATGTGCAGCCGGTAATAAAAATTATAGCTGTTAAAGCTGTTAATGTTACAAACAATCTTAATGTTTTTTTCTTTTTGTCATTCATAATTCTCTCCTTAAGTTAAAGTTATATTATTTTACTTTACAGAAATATCTTCCGATTTATAGTGTACAAGAGCATCGCTCTTCCCACTTACAAGCCTGGATACTTCTCCGGTTCCTCTTTTAACAATAGACGGCAAGCCATCTTTTCTTGGATACGCGGTAACTCTGATTTTTATAATCCCTTCGTAATAAACATCAGGACTTCCCAAAAGTCCCCAAAGAATAGATGATCCCTTTGTAAGTTTATCAACACCACTTGTTTCAAGAGCAACAACAACTCTATAATCCGTATCAGGAATAATTGATTTAGTGGGTACAAACTCTATTTTGCTGTTTTTGCTGTAAACAGGTAGATTTTCATAAGATACAGGAAGAACTATCCCTCCACTTTCAGCTATTTTACTCGCAACGCTGTCAACCACATAATCATAAAGCGCGCTTTCTGGCAGACAGCCCACAACTTCCATATAAACTTTTTTTGATTTCAATTTAGGAAATGACAAATTTTTTACCGCGATTGATGTAGCCTCAGCGAAGAGAGATTGCTGCGAAGCATAATTAGGAATTATTCCCGCATAAGTTTTCATAGGCATAAGCCGATAATTAACCGCACAGCCTGTAAAAATAATAATAGTAATAATTGTAATACAAGAAAATTTAATTGTTCTTAGAATGTTCATAATAGTCTTTCTCCTTAATGTTTATTGATTGTTAAAAATTTTCGGCACATTGTATTTAATCACCGAAACCGGATATCAGTTAATGCTTTATCTTTCGTCAGATAGAATTATACGGCAATATGATTTTCCTCTCATCGCCCTACTTCTTAATGCTCTATATTTATAAGTTTTTACTTTTGATGTTTTATTTCTTAATGTATGAACAGAAATAGCTGCTGCTATTTTAAGTTTAGTCATTTTCGGTTTATTTTCCATAAAATTTGTGTCAACACTTCTAAACGGAATATTTAATTGTTCTTCTTTCGCTCCTATTGTATCATCAATAAGCCTCATTTGTCTTTCATATTCTGTTAAAGCAGGCTCATATTTTAGTGTTTCATCGTACTTACATGCTTCAACAACCAGCATTGTACCTAAAACTATAAAAGGCGGTGATGCCGGACTTCCAATAATACTAACAATCAGCCCGCCTGCGGTAGCATATGAAGCAACCGCGCCGGCGATAAAACCTGCGATTTGTTCTTCGCGATATTTTCTACTCATATTTAAAATACCTTTCAACTCATTTATTTCTCCTTTTGTCAACAAGTTTTCTTTAGCATTGTTTAGCATATTTTCAAAATCATCATACAATTCAGGAATATAATCAATACCGCGAAAGTGGCATTCTTTAGCCGGTCTGTAAATATACCCGTTTGGGATTTTGTGTAAATCTTCCAAAAGAAAGTCCCAGTTTGCTGTAACTAACCTGCCTGATTTATTTTTATAAACCACAGGTTCAATTAAAACACCGTATTTATTCCCTGACTTATCTTTATGAACGAACAAATACGGATAAAAAGGGTTATCGATTTCTCTCAATAATTTTTCAGGAAATTTTACGATATTGTAGAAACGATGTGTATAAAAACCTTTTCCCCATAAAAATCTGTTAGCGCCAATGAATTTTGTTTCTAAAGTCACATTCTCTTCTGAAAAAGCAATCTTTGCCTGTCCGAAAATTAATAATAGAAAAATAAAATAACATATTTTAAACTTGTCTCTCATGACTTTTCCCCGTTACTTTTTATTATATAGCCAGTTAGTAACTCCAATACCCATAATAATATCATCATATTCTTTTGTTCCCGGTGTTGGAGGAGTTAAACAATGACCGCCAAAAGCGACATGAGGTCCATTTTCACACAATCCGTTACAACCGCCCCGACAGCCGTGATTTTCCCAGACTATCCCAAACTCTTTATATGCTTTTATCAATTCTTCATCATCATCCCGTGGCATAGATAAATCACACCCTCCGTAAATAAATGGTTTGGCATCCGGGATTGGCGGTGAGCCGTCAAAACAATATTTAGGCGCGGAATCCGGAGTTATAGGGTATGGTTCAAAGGTTCCGCGTTCAACAACAGTTGTGCACGCGAAGCCTAAGAAAGAAATAATTATTAATAGAAAAAGTTTTATGTATTTCATAGTTAAAAAATTGTAAGGTTATCTACTTCATTCTCTTTCCAAAAAGCCGGAGCTAACGGAATAATTCTAATATCTGATTCTTCATCAACAGGGTCAATTTCAAGATAATGTCGAGAGCTTATTTGCGAATCAACAATACTGCTGCTAACCTCTTCAGTTTCAAATTTATATTTCCCGAAATGGTCAAAAGTAGTTCGGCAATAAATTAAATTATCATCCTTTTTTATAGGATAATAATAATAAACCTGCCGCCATTCAGGTAATTCCGCATTAGAAGAAGAGTAAAAACATACAGCAATATTGTGAAATCCGGGTTCAATGTCAAGACTTCCTACTCCTATATCCTCTGGTAATAAATCCCATACACGAACATCCGCTTCGGTTCGTACTGCCGCGCCGGCAACAAGTGCTGCTCCTATTCCTGCAGCTGTTGCTGCGGCTCCGTTTCCTTTAGTAGCAATCAGAACTCCTGTAAACGCTCCTGCGAAAGCGCAGACTCTAACAGTCCATTTTGCACCAATTTTAATTTTTTGGATTGTCTCGGCAGTTTTTTCTGTATTACACGAAAGTTGACAAAAAGTAGAAGTGCATCTATTAATTTGTATTTTTTCATTACCGTCAACGAATATTTTAGCGTATTCAATTTTAGAGCTTCTTGGAATATATTCTGCAAATGCCGAGCATGACCATATATCTTTAATATTATTTTCTCGCTGTTTAAGCGGGCTATCCCCCCATTCAACAATAAAGATAGTATTATCAGAATCTATTCCATTTCTTTTGTTTTCATAGTTGTCATTATTTTCATCATTAACTACGACTTCTTCTTCATCAGTATCATCAATTTTTTCTTCGATTTCGTTTACAAATTTACTTTTTTGAATATAAGTATCTGCGGTATCCGGTTCACCAAGTAAATAATTACATCTTGCCGCCATAACATAGCCGGCAGAGAAATCGGAAGTATCATCTTTATTTAAGCTCATAGTATCTTTATCGGCATCAATTCCTCGACGGAAAGCTGCAAGAGCTTTTTCATAATCACCTCGGCGATAATGAATAATTCCGCGATACCAATGACACATTGAGCGTTCAAATGGCTCGCCTTTAAATTCTTTAAAATCTTCTCTGGAGACGGAAGACCAAAAAGCGTTATCGGAACCGGTAACGGTTCGCTCCATCACTTTCCCGGCATTTAAAAACGGAAGGAAAGCGAGATCGTATCCTCCGCCGGTAAAATAAAATTGTCCAAGTTTTGCGTTATTTAAAGCAAAATTTCTATTTAGTTTATCTGCACATGGACGTGATAGTTTTGCGGCTTTGCCAAAATCATTCATATAGAAAGCATCTTCAGCTTCTTTTGGAATTTGTGCCGCGCAACCTGCCAGTAAGAATAGAATTAATATTATTAAGATTTTATTTATCATTTTTATTATTTTATTTATCTGTTTATTGGTTCATATTTACCATAATATTTATATTCATCATCATCACACCATACAATCCCACCTGTTTTGGCATCGGTAAGTCGAAATGACAATCTGTAATATACTTCCCGACCTCCTCCTTTACGAATAGAATCGGCATAAGCCCGTCCGGTAAGAAAATAATCCACATTCATCAATTTAGCGATTTCCTTTCTTTTTTCCAAATCACTTCCTGATAAGTTATTTATTATTTCCGGGAATTGTTTTCTGTCAATAAATTCAAAATTATTACTTGCTATAAGCTCCTTTCTGATTTGGGAAAGCAGGTTATATGAATCGAATGTATCGTCAAAAGTTCTGTTTTCAACTTTCATAAAGACAATTCTTAGCGGTTTGTCTTTAGAACTTATTTTACTTTTAGCAATTGATCTTGACATTTTTTGAGCCGTAGCTTTTAAATCCGTTACAGTTAAATCTGTGTCTATTATTAGATTGTCATCAAGACCCATCCGCGTTTCCGGAGGAGTACATCCGTTAAGACAGATTAAAATTATAAAAATATATATTAGAAATTTCATATTTGTTTTTTGTTTTGTTATTTGTGATATCCGTGTCTAACTTTTTTGACACTGATTACACTGATTTACACTGACTTTATAATTTTTTTAATTTAAATAATTTCTTTTCCGTGAATATCTGTGATATCCGTGTCTGTATTTTTTGGTTGTTCTCATTCCACCGGAAGATACTTTTTCACTTCATAATCATCTTCCCAGACTACCCGGCCATCTTTTGTATCAACAAGTCGAAAAGAGAGTCTGTAATTTTTTGATTCTCCTGAGCTATCGCTCTGGTCATCACAAAAAGCTGTTCCGGTAAGGAAATAATCAATACCGAGCAATTTTTTCAATTCTTTATAGTTCTCATTATTAATTTTTCTCCAACGCTTTTCAGCAACAATTCGATTAATTGATGCCCGATCAACAAACTGTAATTTCCGGTTACTATTTTCCAGAATCAACTGTCGAATTTTGTCAAGCAGATTATAAGAATCAAAATCTAAATCTCCGGTACGATTTTCTATAACTGCAAATCCTATTATCGTGGGTTTATTAGATGAAATGTTAGCTGATGTAACTATTGATCGTGCCATTTGCTGCGATGTGGAACGCAAGTCAGTTGAACTCAGATGTGTATCAAGAATAGCGTCTTCATCAAGTCCTTTTTTTTCCGCGGTACCGCAAGAGAAAATTATAAGACAACAAAAAAGAGAAGTAATTATTTTTAAATTCATAGTTTTTTGGTTAAGTTTAATTTTTGATACTAATTTAATGGGGAAGTTAAAAGCTTTTTTTTAGATAATTCATTTGCATTTTTATTGATATATCGGAACAAATTTTTTACTTATATTTTCTTATGCGGTTAAGTTATTTCGTAGTTTCTGTGCCTGAGTATACGTTATATCCCCCAATATTCCATGAGTAAAAACTTCGTGGTTTGTTTTATTCTTCTCCACCAACCCAATCTGCCTGCCAAACATAATCAGGAAAACTTTCCTGATTATAAAAAGAATTTCCAAGTGAGCCAAAAGTAATTAAATCTATACTACCAGAACCAAACCGACCAAGAGTGTAAAAAGGCCCCTTCACTGCACCTGTTAATACGCCAAGTCCCGGCAAAACTATAAAGTTATCATTAATCATATTGCGGGGGATTTCAAGCCAGCAGGTTAAAATATTTACTATTCCGCGACTAAACGCTTCGTCGCGTTTGACATAAGTCCTTTCAACTCCGCTTTTGGTTTCAACCTGCGAACTGACAGTATCAAGACTTTGCTCGGCAACGACATAATTTGTTCCGCCCAAAACACATGATACAACGATCCATACTAATATTTTTTTCATTTCAAACTCCTATTTTAATTTTTATTTTTCATACAAAAATAAACAAGTAATATATATTTTTTCATTTGGATTATTATTTAGATCAATTAGGTCAATTAGGTTAATTAGAAATTCAGAAAGTAATCCATCAATCCATCAATTCATCAATTCATACCGCACTAGGAAGCGCGGCTTACTCTATTCTTTTAAGTTCATAATCATCTTCCCAAACTACCGCGCCGTTAGCAGTATCAGTCAGTTTGAATGATAATCTGTAATAACTTGTTCGATTATCTACTCCCACTTGTCTGTCTTCAAATAAATACCCACCGAGCAGAAAATCGGCACCGGCAAATTTTCCGGCTGTACCGGTTACCGTCCCATCTTCTTTCATTCTGTTTTCATTAAGGATTCGTTTTGTAACTCCTGCAGACCGATCCAAAAACACAATATTTAAGGATCCGTTTTTCAGTAAATTTTTTCTTATATTGTATTGCAGGTTTTTAGCATCAACACCTTTGTATGTTTTATCTTCAACACCTGTAAAAGATATTTTTGGCTGTGAACCATCTGTTGGATTAAGTGCTCTGCATGCTGCAAGTGATCTTGCCATTTTATTCACTGTTGCCCGTAAATCATCAGCTTTTAAATCTGAGTTTAAAACTTGTTCTTCATCAATAGCCACACGGGTAGTTCGCGGACCGCCTGAAGCGCATCCTTGCAATATTACCATTACGATAATATTTATCAATAAAAATGTTTTCATAAATATTCTCCAAGTTAAATTAAAAAACTCTCTTTTGAGTTTTGTTATTTGTTATTTGAATTTTGCTATTTTAGAATATTATTCGATAAAGTCCTTTGGTATAAATGTTCCTGTAAACGGTATTATTCTATCCCCGCGCTGTATTCTTTTCGTTTCTGATTCTATCATTGCGATACTGTATCCGGGATAAACTTCCGTAACGCGAAGCAACCCTATTTTCAGTTCCGCGTGGCCGAGAGATCTTCCTGTTTCCGGGTCAATCAAATCTCTTGCACTGGCATTTGCACCCATATCCCGAACAACAAAGAAGCGGTCGTTTTTCAGCACTCCTTCTTTTTGACCTGCGGAAAGGTAAACTTTAATAACAGTTTTTGTGCGTTTTTTCCCTGTTAACATTTCCTGTTCATACTCTTCCTTGTTTTGAGATGAATCGGAAATAAAACCACCTTGTGCCGCTCCGCTACGAAGAACATCTTTACCCGGTTTATACGCTTCTATCCTAATAATTCGCGCGTACCAAGCGTTATCACCAAGTCGATTCAATACTTTTGAAATTGCCGCTTCTATAGTTTCATATCTGTCTGCTTTTCGCGCACGACCGGTAATAACTTCTCCGGTTCTAATATCAAATAGTCGTACCCGAACGATAAAATTATCTCCGCTTTTATTCCAACTTGCCGTAAGATAATAATGAATACCAAGAATCGGCTTGTCCTGATTTTTTACATCGGAAGCTACTATTCCGTTATCCTGCAAACTACGCTCATTTAAAATTGATCGCAGTTTCGCCCGCTCGATGACATTAACTTTTTCCGTGTCATCAACCGCGCAGACCAAATCATCGAAGAAATCTTCTTGTGGAGTATCAAAATTAAATGTAAGATTTGATACAACAGGACTTGTTCCGCTTTTCAACAAAATTTCAAACCAGTTTTTGGGCAGAACAGCAATATTATATTTCACCCGTTTAGTAACCGATGGAACAGTATTTTGAGCAGTTTTGGAATCGGTTTTCGGGGTTGTTATTTTTTTAGGAACTATTTTTTCAATTGATTTCTGTTTTAATGGCGTAGCAGGCTTATTTGTTTTAACCGCAAATAAAAAATTCGCTGTTAGAACAAAAACCGTACAAAAAATTATAATGGATAGTTTCATTTTTTTGTTTTGTTATTTGTGAAATTTGTTTTTTTTGACACTGATTTACACTGATTTTATATTTCTTTTTTTTAATTTAATCTTTTCTTTTCCGTGAGTATCCGTGATATCCGTGTCGGCATTTTTTTTACACTGATTTCACTGATTTCACTGATTTACACTAATTTTAATAATTCTTGGTTTATATAATGCAAAGTTTTTAAATTTATTTATTTCCGTGAATATCCGTGATATCCGTGTCGGCATTTTTTTATTTCGCGTATCTTATACTTATCACATAATCAACAGGTTTATCCGATAAAGAATTCGACTCGAAAGTATAGATTTCATAATGACCGAGAACAACCGGCATCCAATTAGTTTCATCAACAAAGAAATTATCTTTATCTTTAAAGCGAACTTTTACTTGTAAGGGTAAAGATTTATCTGTTTGATTTTTAATTTGTGCTTCGACTTTCAGCAGACCATTTGCTAATCGGCTACTCCGTAATCCGGTTATGGTAATATCATCCTGTAATTTGTCGTCCATTAAAACAACTTTTTCTGTAACTTCAAGAGCATTATCTTCACGCGTTGCTGTATAAGGACCAACACACGAAGACAGGAAAACTACCATTGCCATACTTAATAATAAGATTATTTTCATCATAACTCCTTTTTTTGTTTAGTTGCGATTTTTAAAAAGCATAATTCAGGTTAAAATAATAGATTACAAATTATTCATCGCGACAGGTGGAACATTGTTCACAAACTTCTATACCAAGTGCTTTGAACACGGCTTGCATTGTTCGATATGTAACTCCTAAATCTCCTGTTTCCAGACGCGACAACGTTTTTCTGCTTATTCCCGCTTTAGCTGCTAGAAATTCCTGTGTCCAACCATATTTTTCTCTTAATCTCAAAACTTTTGAAACATAATTGCAAACAATGTTTTTATTTTTATGCATATTTTTATTTGATTTCATAAATTTAATTATTAAATTATATTAAAATGATTACTTAAAGTCCACGTCATATATGACTCATGCAGTGCCGATATATGATAAGTTACAGGCACTGCTGAGGAATCAGGCTGCCGCCTGATTAATTTTCATGTGTTTGCATGCTGATAAATTGCTGGGCAAATTGCGGTTCTTCAACCGCTCACCACTCACTACTATGCCCTATGAAGTCTTACTCAACCAGGGAAGAGGTAATTACCTTCTCACCTTTCAACTGTGAACAGTATGACTGTTCATTATATATACGCAAGCCAGCTAATTTTCTTGCATTTGCAAAATAATTTAATAACAAAACGAATGATTGTCATTCTTTTTATCTGTAAGATAATAAAATTATATTTTTTAATTAGTGGGAATTAGTGAAATCCGTGTCTAAGTTTTAAAATATCGAAGTTATTCCGCATTACCATTGAGAATAAACGAACTCCAAAAAAAAGGATGGCAGAATTGTTTGGAGCTTTTCAATTGAATTTTTGCATTGAATAATGATTTAACAGGACTCTGTTTTTTATTTAAATTTTCATAAAATTGTTTCATTAATTCATTAGTCCCTTTGTCATCTATGCTCCAGAGAGACGCAACAACATTTCTCGCTCCGGCATAGAAAAAAGCGCGTGCAAGACCTGAAATGGATTCGTCATCACCACACTCAACTAATCCTGACTGGCAAGCGCTTAAAACGATAATATCAGCATTAAGGTTCAGGTTAAAAATTTCGCTCATTTTCAGAAAACCATCGTTCTCTTTATCACCGTAAATTGACAGCACAAGACAAGGTTCAGCAAAACCTTTAATTTGTCCGGGTAATATTCCATGAACAGCGAAATGAATATATTTATATTTATTGAGACCGCTGTTGTTATTCAGGCTTTTTAATATAGATTCGCTTGCTCGATTTTGAATATAAATAAATTGCTTGTTATTGTTGCCGTAGAAAATACGTGAAATATATTCCACCTCCTTTTTTGTGGCAGGTAAAGGCTTTAAAGATATGTCCCCGTTACTCCCAAATTGCAATGATCGGGTTGCTATTCTATTATGAGTAATATCAAATGAAACAAGAGCATTTGCAATTTTATAAGAAGTTTTATTTAGAAATATAGATATTTTAGATTTTATAGCCTGCTCTTTTGTGTAAATCGGGTCTCCAACAAGAAGCGCCGGAAAACGTTTTTCTGATGACTGACAGTTAGTCTCAAGCATGACCACGCTTTGCGTGTTACTTCGTGAGCGCCGGGCGCTTGCACGAGTTGATAGATGGTAGTTAATATTTAGTCTTTCATTTTTTTTGACTGCTCTGAGTACCGTAGCAGAAGGAATATAAGCAAACTTAACATTATTCAACATATAATTTAATGTTGAGAATGAAGTGCCGTTGGTATTTGAAATAAGAGCCGAAAAAGGTATAGCGGCAAGATTACCGTGTGGAACTATAAATATAGTTTTGGGATTATCATTTGTTATTTTCTCGGCAAAGGGTTGTAAAATTTGACTATACAAGTTAAAACTTGCAGATTTAAAATCACTTAATTTTGAAAGTGCACCGTGGAATTCAAGGGTATGACGAAAATTCGCAATAAGGTTATTTAGTCTTTCAGAAGAAATTTTATGGGCAAGGAAATAAAAATTAGTTTTGCCAATGACAATAGCAAATAGATGCTCATTTCCAATCCAGTAGTTTACAAGGACTTCATTATTTTTTAATATTTTATTTTGCACCTGACTTACAGTAATAGGTTTAGGTTTTCTCAATTCAGAATAACGAGGGTATTTATTATCAAATTCAGTTTTAAGATTATTCAGCTTCGATCTTACATCCGACAGTTGCAGCTCAATATCCGCTATAAGGTTATTATCTTTTAATTGTTTCGGTTTGGCGATTTCGTTACGCATTCGTTTTTCGAGACTTTGCTTTTTTACAATGAGTCTTCTTTCTCTTTTTTTATCTTTGGAAGTTAAATTACATCTTTTTGTAGCAGTAGCATTGTAGATTTGCTGAAGCAATTTCCTTGACCGGGAGATTTCAGTTATCCAAAATGTTTTTTCAGCATAAACGTCAGCCAAATCAATAGTGTTTTTGAGCAACAATAATTCACATTCAAGAAAATCAGAACAACTTTTCTGCTGCTGCTTTCTAAGTGATTTAGAAAAATCTTCTCCACCGGCGGTAACGGTTGATAATTCGAGTATTTTTGTGCTTGAAACAAATAACTTCACGGCCTTAACATAGTTTGTCTGCTTCACACATACACTTGCAAGTTTACCGATAATATTAGCGGTATTCGGATTACTTTTACCAAAAAGAAGTTTAGAGATTTTTAACGCTTTATTATATTCTCTTTCCGCGACATCATACTTTTCGAGTTTAAAATTAATATCGCCGAGCAAGACAATAGCCGACATAGTAGCTATATGGTTTAATGAATGGAATTCGAGTGCGGATTTGTAAGCCATTTCACCATATTTTTTAGCGAGCAGGTATTTTTTTTGAAGAAAATACAGATTTGCAATATTTCTTAAATTAAAGTTTTTGCCTTCTGAGGGGTAAGGTAGAGAATTATAAAAGTCAATATTTTCTAAATATATTTTTTCAGCTTTTTTATATTTTTTTTGCTTTGAATAAATACCCGCGATCTTTGTTTTGATTTTACACGTGTCATGTGTTTTTTCTCCAATTAATGCTATTCGCATTTTCAAAGCGCGCTTTAAAAGTGGTTCTGCAGCTTCATAATTACCGATTGAACGGTAAAGCGAAGCGAGGTTATTCATTGATACGGTAAGTCGGTAAGCATTTGTATTTAATATTTGTTTATAAATATCAAAAGCTTCTTTGTATAATTTTTCCGCCTCTGCGTATTTACTTTGAATATGATACAATAAAGCCTTATTATTTAAGTGATTAGCGGTACATAAATTTATTCTGCCAACTGCCTGCTCGATTGTTTTGATACCGTGATTATGGAAATGCTCTGATTTATCGTATTCGCCGATTAACCTGTAAACATTACCGAGCCCGTAGTAAGTATCCGCGATCTCGATATGCGCATTTGTGTAAATTGTTTTACGAATATTCAGTGTTTTATAATAATAAGGAAGTTCCTCTTCATATTTTCCGTTATAATAATACGACATAGCCATTTGATCGTAAAGATCCGCAATGTAGGCGTCATTAGTTCCTGTCTTTTGAATAGCCGCATCGAGTTTTTTTTGTATAATGTTTCTTCCTTCGTTAAATTTACCTTTATTATATAATACTTTAAGTTCATTTTTGAACTCTTCTGTTACTCGTTCGGCAAAAGATACCGGTGCGAAAAGTAAAAAAATTAATAATAATATTTGGTAATATTTTGAAATCATTAGCTTTTGTTTGTGTTTAGGATTGGTACTAATGTTATGCCAAATTTGCAATGTCGAATTTTAACAATCTTTGTTCAACCACGGAAGGTTTTTACCTATTTATTAAAAATCTTAACATAAAGTTATTTCTCCAAAATGATTAAAAAAATATTATTTATTCACAAAAAATAATAAGCAAATGCCTGCAAATCAAATTTGTCCCGATAATCGGGAGAAATTTCCTCCGAGTGCCTAAAACTTAACAATTACCGGCACGATATCCGAATGCCTGCCGTTAACCAAACCTCGGTACGACAACCGAGTGCCTAACGTATGGCAATTATCGGGTCTTCATCTCGTGAATTTCGGTTTACGGGATGGTGATTAATCGACATTGTTATTTTTATTGGTTATTTGTAACTGATAAACATTGGTTGATGCTGTTACTCCGCGAAGAGTGATTTGCGACTCCGAAGTTTCGGAAGATGATTTTATTTTTCCTGCAATAAAAAATGATCCTGTAATTATAATAACCAAACATGCCGCACAGCTAAGTATTGAAATAGCAGTATGTTTTGAAAAATATGAAAGATTTAAAAAACTTGACGTTTGACGTTTAATGTTTGCTGATTGAGTTTGATGCTCTTCATTCAAGTCTTGTGATGGAAGAGTTTGTAATATTGTTTTTAATTGCTTATTTGTTTCCGACAAAGTTTCAATTTTCCTAACTTCTTCCGGTGAAGCAGTTCCTTCAATATACCTTGCAAGCATATTATCATCAATATCATCTTCTTCCGGCGGCATAGCCGGTTGATTTCTAATTTCACGATAATAGTCGTGCAGCATTTGTTCTAAATTTTCTGTTTTCATTTTTCAAACCACAATTCTATTTTATTTTGATTCTCCTGTCTGTCTTGTAAATCCCCGTTATAATACACAATCGGGGCAAGCTTATCAAAGTAATCCCAATCGCGCAGCAGAAGCTACGCGCAACGTTTCATTTTATCCCGACAATCGGGACACATAGTAAATGCCGCTGTCGCGTCTTTACGACTGCACTTTATACTCAATATCCAACAACCAACACGGAACACCCAAGTTATGAAATTGTTCTATACTTTTACATTGCTCATTTCTGCTTCAAAAGTGCGCCTGTGGCGTATTGATTATTGAGTGTTTAATTGTTCCATCAACCCATTCATCCAATAATCCATTATCCATTATTCATTAATATATACGCGCTCCGATTAATTTTCTTGCAAGAGATTTTTCAATTTTGCGTGAATTTTCTTAAACTGTCTGCTGATTTTTGATTCACTGCATTGGAAAATCTCTGCAATTTGTCTTAACTTTAATTTCTGATAGTAATATAATTGAATAAGATTCTTTTCGTTTGCCGGAAGTATTGCAATTGCATCTGTCAATTCTTCATTGCGTTCATTTTCAATTAATTCAGCCCCTTTAGGTTTATACAACTCTTCAAACTTATCTGAAAAGATAATAAAACCTCTTGTTTTTCTTTTTCGATGATAACTTAATACAATGCGGCTGAAAATGACCGACAAATAAGTTCTTAATGATGTTGAACCATCGTAACGTTCAAGTGCGCTTTTAACTTGCCCCGGCATACCGAGTAATTTGAAAATGAATTCAGAGAAGACATCATCAAAATAATAAGATACATTAAACTTCCGAGCTATAATTATACAATCACGTCTGTATGTTGCAATGAGTTTTGACCAGGCTTTTTCGTTGTTTTGAGTGCAAGCAACGGCAAGTTCAATGTCTTGTTTATGTTTCGACATAAATGAGCATTTGTAAAGATTAAATGTAAACTCTTTTAAATAGAACCCAATCGTTCAAAATACCCGGCGTGTAAAAATAGGTTTTTTGGTCAAGTACTAAATATCATTTTTAACAAAGTTATAAAATTATAGTCAATAATAGAATGATTGTCAATTGATTTGACCTTCCCAATTCCGGCGACTAAAATCTTATAAACTGATTAATAAGTTAATAAATATTTAATATTCAGTTAATAATTAGAAAGATTTAGTGGCGGGATTATTCGCGTTAATTTTTTCAATGCTGAAAATACGACACGATAAAAAGAATGCTAAAAACGGCTGGATGTGCCTTAAATAAAGGGAAAGACGAGTGCTTAATGATGGTACGCCAGACAGGACTCGAACCTGTGACCCCCGGATTAGAAATCCGATGCTCTATCCAGCTGAGCTACTGGCGCACGAATCATCAAAAGCATAAATTCGGGCTTTATTATATCCATTTTCCAATTTTCTTGCAAGCTGTTGAGTCAAAATCGATGTTATGGTAAAATTATACTATAACGGCAAATTCCATATTTACCGTTGAAAGGTCAATTGGTGATAAATTAATTGTAACTTTTAAAAACATTGATTAAAATGAAAAAGAAATTTATACTTAAACTGTTTATGTTAACCGGTGTGTTCTGCTTTATATCTTTAGGAGCAGAAAGTAAAACTAATTTAAATCAAAATGTCGTAATTAATACCAAAACAAATGGTGTCATCAAAACTAAAAAAAACAAAATTGAACATGAATCTCCACGACGTAAACGTTCTAAGGCGGTAGAAACTTTTCTGAATCGGGAAGGTTGGCAGTCAGGTGCCGGTTATAAAGAAATGCAAAGATATCTTAAAAGACTTGCTCATCTTTGTGAAGATAGAATTCCCGGACTCGTAAATGGCGTCGCGGGCGGTAAGCGCGGGATATTGTTGAATGTAACTTTTAAAGGTCAGAAAAGTTTTTATATGGCACGTGAAAACACCGAAGAATTCCTTCGCGCTATAATCGGTGATCTTGAAAAGATGCCTGAACCGGTAGCGTTAGCTGTATACGTTACTCATAACAAGCATAATATAATTTCAGCTATAAAAGAAGGTGGGAAAATAAAAGTGAAATTTTTATTGTGAATTGTGAGTAGTGAGTGTGCGCCTTTGGCGCGGTGAGTGGTGAATGGTTATATGGAATAATAACGGAGTAAAAATATGGCAGGGAATAATGTGACTCATAAACAAAACTTTGAACAACTTGAATGCTGGAAAGCATGTCGGGGTCTTCGACTGTTCGTTGTAAAAAAAGTTGTTCCTATTTTGCCAGCAGAAGAACGGTACAGATTAACTGACCAACTTATTCGATCTGCCAGATCCACAACTGCAAACATTGCGGAAGGTGATGGTCGATTTCACTATTTAGATAACGCTAAGTACTGTCGTATTTCTCGCGGTTCTTCTAAAAAAGTGCTTGATCACATAATAACAGCAAATGATGAAGATCTTATTACTGATGATATGCTTCTTGATTGTCGTATATTAGTAGAACGCGCTGTAAAACTATTAAGTGCATATATTCGTTATCTAACAAAAGCTCAAATATCCGACAACTAACTACTCACGACTTAACCTTAAACCTTAAAATAACAATGAGTATAACAGGAAAAAAAATAGCCTTTATCGGCGCGGGAAATATGGCGGAAGCATTAATAAATGGTCTTTTGTCCTCTAAAATTGTATCAGCCAAACAGATAACCGCGTTTGATGTTAATACCAGGCGGTTAAATTGGCTCAAAGATGAGTATAAAATAAACATATCGGCTTCCAACACAAAATTAATAGAAAAGTCCGATGTGGTAATTCTTGCAGTAAAACCTCAGATTTTGTCTGAAGTTCTTGAAAAGAAAAATAAAATAATAAACGATAAGCTTGTTATTTCTATTGCCGCGGGAATCTCAACTCAAAAAATAGAAAGTTATTTATCTAAAAAAACCCCGGTAATACGTGTTATGCCTAATATGCCGGCAGTGGTTTGCCGTGGTGCAACTGCAATTTGCCGCGGGAAAGTTGCAACCAAGACTCACGCTGCTCTTGCGCTTGATATTTTCCGTTCTGTTGGTTACGCAATACTCGTTGAAGAAAAATTAATGGATATGATCACCGCTGTTAGTGGTTCGGGACCGGCATACGTTTTTTATTTAATGGAAGCTATGATTAAATCGGCAATTGATGGTGGATTACCAAAATACAAAGCCATAAATTTAGTTGCTGAAACTGTTCGTGGCGCCGGTGAATTAGTCATCCGGGGACAGGAACTGCCGGGTAAATTGAGGAAGCGGGTAACTTCTCCGGGTGGAACAACGGAAGCGGCGATAAAAATTTTTGATGCAAACAAGGTTAATTTTACTTTTCTTACAGCAATTTCAGCTGCAGAAGAAAGAAGCAAGGAACTTTCTAACTGATTAACCGAATATTAAATAACTGAGTTAGCGGGTCAACCGATACTAACAATTGGTAATTGAACATTGGATTACGAATAACAACTACCGATTAACGAATAACGATTAACAATTAACGAAAATGCACGAAACTTGTTCAATATTAATTTTACCGGATAACAGGAGAATAATAGTTCCTGAAAATGCATATTTACATGAAGCGTTAGACCGGCACGGTATTTCTTTGACCGCGTATTGCGATGGAATGGGATTATGCGGAAAATGCATAGTACAAATAAAACTTGCTGGCGGATGTCTCCCTCCTGCAACAGAAGCCGATCAAAAATTCTTGTCTGATGATGAAATTGAGAACGGGTATCGGCTTGCTTGTCAATGGCGGGTAATTTGCAATGCGGAAATAACGATTCCGGAAAAGTCACGCGTCAATCATCTGAATATATTAACAAAAGGAACTGGAGAAAGTCCACTTAAATTATCATCGAATTTTTCTGAAGATAAGCCTTACGGATTCGCGTTTGATATTGGAACCACAACTGTTGTTGGTTCCCTTGTCGATTACCACACCGGTCAAACTGTTGGTGTGTCATCGTATTTAAATGGTCAGCAAAAATATGGTGCTGATGTTATTTCAAGAATAAGTCATTCTATAAACGGAGCAGGACTTGATGAGTTGAATTCCGAGCTTGTCGCCACAATAAACAAAATTATCGAAGATGTTTTAGGCGAAAGTAAAATTCCACCTGATAAAATCGCTGAAATTGTGTTAACCGGCAATACGGTTATGCTTCATTCATTGCACAAGGAGTCAATGGAAAACATGGCTCATCTTCCTTTTGAGCCGAGTTATACGAAAGCAAAAAATATTTACGCGGAGGAAACCGGTATAAAAATCGACTCTAAAACAAAACTATACAGTTTCCCTGTGATCTCCGGTTTTGTTGGTGGGGACACCGTTGCTTGTATGCTCTCCACAGATATGGATGAATCTTCAAAAAAGCAGCTGATTATCGATATCGGCACAAATGGTGAAGTGGCTCTCGGAAATAAAAACGGATGGACAACCACTTCCGCTCCGGCAGGTCCTGCATTTGAAGGTGCCAGAATATCCGCCGGAATGCGAGGCGCAAATGGAGCTATTGAACATGTTCAAATAACAGATGCGAAAATGATTATTGATGTAATTGGTCAGCAGCCTCCGGTTGGTCTTTGCGGCACAGGCCTTATTGATATTGCGGCAGAATTATTAAATAGGGGAATCCTTGATATCACAGGTAGAATTAATGACCTTGACGAATTGCCTGATGGAATGCCTGATTGGCTGACAAAACGTATAATTAATCAAGATGGTGAAAACGCGTTTTTGTTATTTGATCCGGATACAGACAAATATATTAAAAATAACGTTGAACCGAAAAAAATTTATATTACTCAACGCGATTTGAGAGAATTACAACTCGCTAAAGCCGCGGTAGCAACAGCTTGTGATCTCATTTTGAAACATGAAAACTTAAAACTTGAAGATGTGTGCTGCGTTCTTCTCGCGGGAGCGTTTGGGAATTATCTTCGTCCGGCGAATGCTCGAAGGATAGGATTAATACCGAATGTACCTATGGAGAAAATACATTTTATAGGTAACGCGGCATCAACAGGAGCTAAGCGCGTTCTTGTTTCTCAAAAAGAAAGAAAGCGTGTGGAAAAAATTGCTAAAGAAGCAGAACATATTGAATTAGCAGCCGACCCGGATTTTCAAATGGCTTATGCTGAGCAGATGTTCTATCCTGACTGTGCCGGGATTTGATAAGTTTTGGGCAAATTTGACCTTAAAGTCAAATTTATTGTGAAGCCCAATTCCGGCGACTAAAGTATTTAAAAATTTAATTATAGAAAAATCATATCAATCATAAAATCACTAAATATAATGAACATAACCCAAAAAATCAAAGTCGAATTGGCAAATCTTAAGAAAAAAGGCGCCGAATACGCTGATGCAAGATTTTATCCTTCACGTGAAACCGAATCAATAACTTTTTTGCAGGGAAATTTAAAAGAGTGTAGAAGTTCCGCGACAACCGGAATAGGAGTGAGAGTGTTATACAACGGTGCTTGGGGGTTTGCGTCATCATCATTAACGGAAAACTTACCGGCGCTTTTCGGATCAGCGTTTGAAAACGCTGTTGCAGCATCAAATCGTCTTTCGTTTCCTGTTAAATTAGCTAATCGCAAGCCGATAACAGCAGAGTACAGTTCTCCGCGAAGAATTGATCCGTTTGATATTTCGGTATCGGAAAAGCTTGATTTTCTTAGGAAGATTGATAAAAAGTTGGAGCATAATATTGTTGCACAAAGAATTTCTTATGTAACATCCGACAAACAGAAAATTATTTTTATTGATACCGATGGCTCTCATATAGAAAAAAATATTTGCGATACGTTTGCAGGTATGAAAGTTATTGGCGTTGAAAAAAATGGTAATTCACAGGAACGCTCTTATGAACTTGGAGGCGACGGATTCGGAACACGCGGTTGGGAAGCGCTTGTAAGCGGCGATAAATTCCCTGAGAATGCTGATAGAATTGTTGATGAACTTTCACAAATTCTTGTTGCCGAATCGGCACCTAAAGATACTCGCTCGGTAATACTTTTACCGGGTATAATGTTTTTGCAAACTCATGAAGTTATTGGGCACGCGCTTGAGCTGGATAGAATACTTGGATATGAACTATCTTACGCAGGCGGTTCATTTGTAAGATTAGAAGATTTCGGGAAATTGCGTTATGGTTCTGATAAATTAACTGTTCGCGCTGACGGTACACTTCCGAATTCGCCAGGCAGTTATGGATACGATGATGATGGAGTAGAATGTCAGGATACCGTTTTAATTGATAAAGGTATTTTAAAAAACGCTATAACTTCTCGACAGACTATTGTTGAAGCGAATGAAAAAGCAGGTGAAAAGATTTTTGAAAAAGCGGGTGGTTGTGCCCGCGCGTCGAATTTCAATCGTATTCCGCTTGAAAGAATGACAAATATAAATATTGATCCTGGAAATGATGGCTCGCTTAATGATATTATTACTTCAACTGAAAGTGGAATCGTCTTAGATGGAGCCCGTTCCTGGTCGATTGGTTCAAATCGCGAACAATTCCATTTTGCAAATGAAATAGGATGGCTTGTAAAAGATGGCGAGAAAGGAGAAGTTGTTAAAAATCCCACATACAGTTCAGATACATTGCCGTTCTGGCGCTCATTATCAGCGGTAGGGGATAAATCGACTGCTGAATTAGTGTATGTGCCAAATTGCGGAAAAGGATTGCCGAGTCAGCAAATGTATCTAGGCCATTTGATTCCTGTATGTAAATTTGACAATGTGAAAACAGGGGAGTAAGTCGCACCTGCGGTGTATTAAATATTGATATTTCCTTAAGAGCATTGACATAAAATGCCTCTATTATTACAATATATCTATTGTGCAAAATAAAACTAAACCGAAAGCCAAAACCTAATGAAAATAGTTGTTGGATATCCTCCTATTGAATCACCTAAAGGTGTGCCTTTGCTGTCACAAAACCGGCAGTTTCAATATTTCAACGCACCCACATATATTTATCCGATGGTACCCGCTTATGCGGCAAGTAATTTAGCCGCTAATGCTTATGACGTTATCTGGCTTGACGGAATTGCAGAGAAATTGGGTTATGATGAATGGGAAAAGAAAATAATTGAAGCCAAACCTGATGTTTTTCTCCTTGAAGTTAAATGCCCGGTTATTAAAAAATGTTGGGAAATTTCTAAAAAACTTAAAAATGTGCTGCCGAATATGTTGCAGGTATGGGTAGGCGATCATGTTACTTACCTTCCACAGGAGACTTTTGATAATTCGCCTGTTGACTGTATAATCACCGGTGGTGATTATGATTTCTTGATTGTTGATTTTATGAATCATCTTGAAAAGGGCGCATCGCTTCCTCCGGGTTTCTGGTTTCCTGAAAATCATAATCGCATAACTTCAGATTCTGCCGAGATATTTAAAACATCCGGCGGTAAAATATTGAAGACAACGGGTAAAGCCCGGCTGACACATAAACTTGATGAATTACCTTTTATAGACCGCGATTTGACTAAATGGGAACTTTACGCTTACGAAAACGGGAATTATAAATATACTCCCGGAACTTATGTTTACAGCGGACGTGACTGCTGGTGGAATAAATGCACATTCTGTGTTTGGGATCATACATTAAATCCTCCCGGTACTTACCGATCATTTTCAGTTAAAAGACATTTCGCGGAGGTAAAACATATCATCGAAAATTATCCGGTTAAAGAAATATTTGATGATGCAGGCACTATGAGAGCAGGAACATGGCTGAAAGAATTTTGTGAGCTTGTAATAGAACACGGCTATCATAAAAAAATTGTCTTTGGATGCAATATGCGTTTCGATGGCCCGGACGAAAAGTTATATAAATTGATGAGCAAAGCGAATTTCAGATTTATTCTATATGGACTTGAATCCGCTAATCAAAAAACTTTGGATAAAATTGACAAAGGACTCACTCCGGCTCAGATTGAGGAAGGGGCAAGAATATGCAAGAAAGCCGGGCTTGAACCGCACATAACCGTGATGCTTGGTTATCCGTGGGAAACGGTTGAGGAAGCTCAAAATACAATTACTTTTGCTAAAAAACTTTTTAAAAAAGGATATATCGACACTTTGCAGGCAACTATTTGCATTCCGTATCCGGGAACACCGCTTTATCGGGATTGCAAAGAAAACGGATGGCTTTTGACAGAAGATTATGAAGATTTTGATATGAGAATGCCGGTAATGAAATCTAAATTAACTGATGAGCAAATGATGAAAATGACGCAGGAATTGTACAAATCATTTATAAACCCGAAATTTATTTTGAGAAAAATTATTGGAATACGTAATTGGCAGGATATTAAATTTCTTTTTATGGCCGGAACACGTGTTATAGGTCATTTGCTTGATTTTAAGCCGGGACAATCTAAGGAAAAGAGTGGGAATTGTTAACTAATTATTATTCAATTTAATTATTTAAAATAAAAACTTATACATTATGTCTGAAAAAGCTTTAATTGTTATTCCTACTTATAATGAAAAAGATAACGTTGAAAAATTATCAACAATTCTTACCTCAACTTACGATAACGTTGATATATTATTCGTAGATGATGGATCCCCGGACGGAACAGGAGAGATCATTGATAGCCTCATTGCTGCGAATGATAAAATAAACGTGATTCACAGA
>Ga0164318_10000346_pt1 | contig 33828 bp, 28 predicted proteins | sample GuaBasSedimGuay9_FD_113734 | JGI IMG/M metagenome (GOLD analysis project Ga0164318, IMG submission 113734) | Subseafloor sediment microbial communities from Guaymas Basin, Gulf of California, Mexico - Guay9, Core 4571-4, 0-3 cm | ecosystem: Environmental > Aquatic > Marine > Hydrothermal vents...
AACGGTATTCCTCAGCCCCTTGGCAAGAATGCAGATTCAATGAAGACTCGCTCTTATGTTCGATCATTCCATCGGTGAATTGATATCCCTCGGAGCCGTTCTGGGTTGGACTATCTCCGCCCTGGTTTTTGAAAGCGCCGGTAAGCGTATCGGATCCGTACCGGTGAATATTATCCGCCTGATGATGGCGGCCCTGATTATTTCCCTGATAAATACCCTTCGTGGGATAACACCCTGGCCGGAAGGGATAGGTACGGCCGATACCCTCTGGCTGCTTGCCTCGGGTTTTGTCGGTTTTTTTCTGGGTGACCTCCTCTTATTCCGCTCCTATCTCATCATCGGTTCCCGTATGGCGATGCTGATGATGAGCCTTTCCCCCCCTATCTCCGCAATTCTGGACCGTATCGTATTCGGAACCCGTCTGGCCCCGGGAGACGGGGCGGGAATGGCTCTCACCATGGCCGGAGTGGCCCTGGCTGTCAGCGGGAAAGGCAGGATTAAGTCAGCTGATAAAAAGGCTGTAAGCAGCCGGAACGCAAGGTTGATAGGTCTCCTTCTGGCATTCGGCGGGGCGGCGGGTCAGTCAGGAGGAATGATACTGGGTAAACTCGGGATGAGCGGCCACGATCCTCTGGGATCCACATTCATCCGAACCTTCGGAGGTATGGCCGGTTTCATTCCTCTTATCCTGGCAACCGGAGCTTTTGGTCGGGTGGTAAAAGGGGTAAAAGACAAACCCGCCATGCTGAGACTGGGAATCGGGGCCCTTGCCGGGCCGGTTTTCGGTGTCAGCGCTATCCTGCTGGCCATGCGCTACAGTCCGGCGGGGGTGGTTTCCGCCATTACCGCGATTGTCCCTATTACCATTATTATTCCTTCAATCATTTTTCTCAAAGACCGGGTAACCCTAAGGGAAGTATTCGGCGCTGTGGTTGCCGTGACCGGTGTGGTGGTGTTGATTATCACCTGAAAAGAAACTGAGAAACGGCTCAGTCGAGAATAAGAATCTCCACCCTGCGGTTGGCCGCCCGGCCTGCCTCACTGCCTTCATCAGCCGCCGGTTCATCAGAACCCGCTCCCCGTATATAGAGCTTCCCCGGTCCCCGCCGGCCATCGGGAAAAAGCACTGCGGCCACCGCAGCTGCCCGTTCTTCAGAGAGCGTTTTCCGCCCCTGCTCAGTTCCAAAATGCGCCGTATGCCCTGTTATCAGAATATCCCGGCCGGGGTATCTCTCCAGCAGGGATTTCAGAGTTAACAGTCGGGATATCCTCTCTTCCGGAATTATCGCCGATTCCGGTTCAAACAGAACATTCGCCCCGTCTTCCAGGCTCAACAGCACACCCTCACCCACCGGAATCACAGTTATTCCCGCCGTCCCCGGTGTACTGTTCAGGCTCCGGCGTAAAGAGCCGCTCACCTCTTCCCGGTTCAACTCCATGGCAGATCTGTAGCTTACCTCCTGATGCCCCCGGAACTCCTGAACCACCCCGTTTGACATCATCATGAGAAACTCAAAATCCTCGCTCCTGGATACCGGATGCCCCTGTTCCACATCCCAGTACAGATTCTGCTCCGAACGGCCGCTTACAAATCTCACCGGCTCCCCGGGACCGGTTATCGGCAGATAAATGTTGTATCTGATGAGGATACGGGCCAGGGTTTTACCGTCACTTAGAATATTTTCAATATATTCGTATGAGGCCGGAATTTCTCCCCTGTAGGGACCGGCCTGCCTGCCGCTTATTCTGAAAAGGTGGACTTCCTCGGCATCTGCCGTCCAGGAATCCCCGGGTTGAACTGGATACTCCGGAAATACCGGAATATTGCGAAGCACCGGCCGGGCCGCATCTGCCGGTACGTCCATTCTACCCCGGGCATCCCTCTTCAGTCTCACATTCTCGGAACTCACCCATTTCAGGAAAGACGGTAAACCGTTAATCCGCTCCTCGGTGCGGAAAGTTGTATCCAGAACCGCAGTTCCTTCACCGTCCTGCCTCACATCCCGAATGATGGAAACCGAGGATTCACCGATTACCGCATCATGGGAAAAAATTCCGTTGATGAAAACTGATTCATTCACCACCGACTCGGCGTGGAGAACTTCCCCCTTCTCCTGCCGGAACTGCAGAAGTACAGGCTGTGGTTTTTCTGTTGTTTCCTGGGCTTGAAGAGTTGAAATAGAGAAGAGAATAAGGACAACGACTGAGGAAACTATGGATTTGAAATAAATCATGATATCAGCATCGGCAGAACGGGCGTTTCAGAGTAGACGGAATATCGTGTATCTTGAGCTGTAACCTGATGGGTTATTAATGATTATTCCTGCTTTTCAGCCATCTATTCAAGGATTCCTGACTTTCCTGAGACCTATGTCCTGCAATGATACCTTCAATACTCAAATCCTCATCCAGATCTTCCCAGTGTATCCCGGAGCCATTCCCAATAAAACGTAGATTACTTCGCTCTATTTCACTGGCGAGATAAAGACGCGGATACCAACTGAGAGGCAAGGAAACTGTCCTGCCATCATCCAAACCTACGACAAGCAGCTCATCAGAAATATTCACAGATACTGCATTTGCTACTTCAATTTCAGTCATTAAAGAACTCATTCCAACACCTCACAATCAAATTATGATTCTTTTCCACATGTTTGATTATTCTATTGATTTCCGGATTTGAAAAACCACGGCTCTTTTGTAATCGTAGTGGAGAAATCCAAAATTTTGCCGTTGCGCCACCTTTTTCAACATGTATATGAATCGGTTCGGCTATATCGCTGGAATAAAAAAAGAATCTATATCCATCTATTTGGAATACCGTTGGCATAAAACAAGTATACTGCGAGCATGAGGAAAAGCAAATTGATGAATTCGTCTTCAGATATATTGCATTTAATACCTGTAGAAAGCACAGAGTACTGGCAGGAGATGGAAAAGAACCGCATTGGAAACCTATTAGCCGGAGCTTGATTAAAAGCCGGTTTAACTCAATCTCAGATGGCTGATGAGTTGGGAATACGCCAGAATATGGTAAGTGACTACGAACGGGGGCGGCGAACCTATTCCGATGCTATGGCAAAACGGATCAGTAAAACACTTTCTGTCAATGAGGAACATATTCGGTATGGAAACAGAGAGTAATAAAGCAACCATCTTGAGCAACCTGAAATATCGCCTAAGCCTTGTTCCCCTTCACAGCCTCATTCGATTTCCCCAGGACAGCCAGTGCACCGGCACCTCTGGAAAACAAAACACTCAAATACAGACTTTCAACGACACAAAGGGCGGTAATACGCTTGGAAATCACCTCACCAGTCATCGACTTTGCAAAGACGGCAGTTTGTAGAACTATGTCTGATTTTTTAGCCAGAGGAGATACAGGAAAGTTGGTAATTCCAACTACCGCTGCCCCTGAATCATGGGCTAATTTACAGACATCAATCACCGGTTTACTGTGGCCGGAGTGAGAAATAGCAACAACCACGTCCCCCTCTTCCAGCTGAGATGCATGGATGAGCTGAAGATCGGTATCCAGGCTGAAATAACTTGATACACCAATACGCATAAACCGCTGCTGGGCTTCCTGGGCAACAAGGGCCGCATCTCCGATACCGGCAAAGAGTATTCTGCCTGCAGAACAAAGAACATCGGCAGTCTTTTTATAGGCTTCTTCATCCAGCATCTCAAGGGAATCTTTCAAAGCCCGAATTGAAGCCTCAAACACCTTCCGGATCAGAATACCCGGTGAATCACCCGGAAAAACATCGTCATACTCGTATACTGCATTGTTTTTACCTATTGCAGAAAAATCCACCTTCAATTCCGGATAACCTTCATACCCCAGCCGTCTGGTTAATCGAACAATCGTAGCTTCACTGCAGCCCGCACGGCCGGCAAAATCCACGATGGTAAGCCCGGCAACATCATCGGGAAAATCCAGAATAAAATCGGCGGCTTTTCGTTCGGCACTTTTTAAGGTTCCGTATACGGCCTGTAGATTAAGTACACAGTTATGGGGAATACGGGTGAAATTTTGTTCATTCATAGGCGATACGTCGATTAACCTCTTTTAATGCGGGATAGATAAGGCGGTATGTTTCCAACCGGCTCCGATAGATTTTAACCCGCCCGGACTGTGGTTCGATAGTCTTTTCACTACGGGCAATTCCTGCAGCAGCTTCAGCGGGGTCCCAAATACCTGCAGCAGCTCCTGCCAGAATGGCGGCCCCCAGGCTCCCTGCCTCATGGTTCTTCGGCACTATAACCGGCCGGTTCAGAATATCGGCCTTGAGATGAAGCCAGGGCAAAGAAGAGGCTCCCCCGCCGGCTGCAATTATTTCATTCACTTCAAGACCAGCACCCTCCATTGTTTCCAGATTCATTGCCAGTTCATATGTAAGAGATTCAAGTATGGATTTAGCCACATCATGCCGGTTGGTATCCATTGTGAGCCCGATCAGAGCTCCCCGGGAATCCATGTCGCACCAGGGAGTTCCGCTGCCGTTTAAGTGGGGCAGAAAGAAGAGTTTTGTAGGATCGGCGGGCATTCGTTCATCAAGGAGTTTATAGGCACTCACGCCTGTTTCAGCAGATTTCCGAGTTTCCGCATCGCAGAAATTATCCCGGAACCACTTAAGGAGAATACCTCCCACATGATTCAAACTGAAGGTAAAACGCATCTCAGGAAGTGTGTAGGAATATTCAGGGTAAAATCCTTTATAGAAAGCATCCCGGTTCCCGGCCTTCTTGAAAGCACAGGAGAATACCTCTGCAGTACCGGTGGAAGCGACCCCCCGCCCGGGACCGGTTACACCGGAGCCCAGAGCCGCACAGGGCTGATCATGCCCACCGGCCCCGAGTATAACTTTTTCTGACATACCGGTATACTCAGCCACCTTCGGTGCAAGGGTTCCCACAGGAGATCCCGAAGGGACAACTTCAGAAAAAAGACCGGGATTCACATCCAGTGCATGGAGTATTTCTTCAGACCATTCACCTTTTTCAATATCCCAGGCCATGGTGCGGGACGCCATGGTAAGGTCGGTTATCCCCGGAGCCCCCAACTTCCCCAGGATAAAATCAGCGTAAGTGGTAATTCGGCTGGCAGAATTATAAACCGCAGGAGAGATATCACGAAGAAGAAGAATTTTGGTAAGAGAATTCATGGGATGGGGACGCATTCCGGTAAGATTAAATAAATGCCGATCCCCCAGAATTCGGGCACAGCGGTCTGCCTGAGCCGCGGATCGGTAATCCATACCCAGAATGGCCGGGTAAATGGCCTTACCGTTACCGTTAACAGGAATAATCGCATCCCCCTGCACCGACAGGCTCAAAGCACCGATACTGGAAGAACCGGCCTGAGATGCAGCTTGCCTTATCACTTCAAGAGCAGCCTGCCAGACCGCTTCGGCATCCTGCTCGGCTTTTCCATGGGAATCGGTATCAACACCGTACTCCCGAAAGGAGAATCCCAGACGCTTTCCATCCTGGTTTATTACCTGAGCCTTGCAGCCGGTAGTCCCGATATCCAACCCCATTAAATTCATGAGGAATCCAAGCGGTCCTGAATCCGCCGGGCCAGTTTAATGTTGATTTCACTCATGTTATTTTCCTTTCTTGAGAAACTTAAGGTTTAACAAGTATTTTTAGAGCCTTACCGGTTCCGGCAGACTTAAAGCCTTCGTTGATATCGTCCAGTGAAACTGTTTTTGTGAAGTACAGTTCCGGACTGAGTGCCTTTGTTCGTATGGCCTCAAGGGCTTTTAAATGATGTCTGGTTTCATAGGAAAAAGCACCGACAACTTCCAGTTCATCATAATGAATTGTGTTACTGTTCAGTTGCGTCATCGGGGCCGTTTTAGGTACACCGCCAAAAAGAACAACACGCCCCCTCTTTCTCACCGATTGAACAGCCTGCTCCTGAGTTGCCACCACCGGATTGGCGCAGATTGCCAGATCCACACCCAGTCCATCGGTTAACTCCCGAACCCTGGAGGGAACATCCTCACTGGAAGCGTCAATAATAAAATCAGGATGAAATTTCTCCAGAGATTCAAGGCGTCTCAAGTTTCCCGAAATTATTATTTTTGCGGCTCCAAGAGCCCGGGCCGCTTCGATGTGAAGGCAGCCGATAGGGCCATCCCCGAGAATCAGGATACTGTCTCCCAAACCGAATTGAGCGCGCTCCAGGCCTGCAATAACCGATGAGGCGGGTTCAGACAGACAGGCGGCCTCCAGACTCACACCTTCAGGAATATGATGAAGAAACCCCCTGCTTAAAACAAAAGCCGGAATATGTATATATTCGGCAAATCCGCCGGGCCAATGGGTCCCGATCATTTTATGATCGTTACATAGATTCACCCATCCTCTTTTACAGTAATAGCATTCTCCGCAGCTCACATCCGGAGCCGCGGCAATCCGGTCTCCAACTTGATATCCTGTAACCTCAGAGCCGACTTCATGGACAACTCCGCTGAATTCATGACCCATTACCTGACTTTTAATACCGTGCCGTAATCCATTGTAGTAGTTACGGATATCTCCCCCGCAAATCCCGCATGCATAAATCTTTATAATTATGTCCCCAGGCCCGCATTCAGCCAAAGGCATTTCCCTGACAACAAGTTTCTCCAAGCCTTCAAACAATGCTGCTTTCATTTTATCTCATCCCCTTCCGACAATCGTTTCCCCACGGCTCCCCCCGGGTGAATTACGGCAAACTGCTCCCGGGAGTACCCGGTATAGCGCATCAGGGCGATACAGACAGCATCAAATACGGCAATAACTGCCATGGTGCTGGTGGTTGCCAGCATATTGAACTCATCAGCTTCCTTTTCCACTTTTATAATAAAAGGAAGGCTGCTGTGTTTTGCCAGTACAGAATCAGGATTCTCAGTCACCCCGATAACAAAGACACCTTTCGACTCCAGGGCCGGGAGAAGATTAAGGATTTCACCGGTTCCACCCCCCTTTGAAATCAATATAGCCACATCACCCTTCTGAACCGAACCCAACGCACCATGCACCGCATCACCGGGGTCCAGAAAATAGGAAGGGCATTCAACACAGGACAACGAGTGGGCAATCTTCTTTGCCGCCGCACCTGAGGTTCCGACTCCTGCTGTAACAATCCGGCCGGAGCATGATGCGATAGCCTCAACTACACCGGAAAATGCAGCATTATCAATTGTGTGCTCCAGGCTCATCAGAGCTTCAGCCCCTGTTTGCCAGACATACCGGGCCGAATTCCGAATTTCCTTTTCTTCCATACTACTTCCTTGTTTCAAGAATACCAGGTATCAGCTTATTCTGAGAGACACATTATGTAAATCAATTTTTCATATTTTAATTCTTTAAACAAAATTATCAGCACCTATATAACGATTTAAGGTATATAAAGTTATTTACTGGATATTTTACGCCATATTGGAATATGTATATTGAAATCTTTGAACTGAATATCATCGGAGAATCTCTTGGAAAAGAATAATGCTTCGGGGCCGTCAGGGGTATGGGATGGTACGTTTCAACGTAGCCGATATCATAGGATGGAAACTGTACCGGCACAGTTAATGATTGTTTTCCCATAAATATATGTTAATCTCATCATAGATATGTATTCACTGTTGATTGCAGATGATGAAGAGCTCGTACGCCGGGGCCTGGCAGAAACCCTTGATTGGGAATCTCTGGGCTTCCGGGTTACCGGTACGGCAAAGGATGGAGCTGAGGCTCTGAATATTCTGGACAGGGACGGGGCCGACGTAGTTCTGGCCGACATCCGGATGCCGAATCTGAACGGTCTTGATATGGCAGCCCGCATTCGTATTCAATATCCGAAAACCCGGGTAGTTATCCTTTCCGGTTATGATGATTTCGAATATGCCCGGAATGCTATTGAGCAGGATGTTTTCAGTTACCTCCTCAAACCCTTGAAAGAGGAACGTGCGGTAGAGGTTTTCAAACAGTTAAAAAAGACTCTGGATCTGGAAAAAAAAGATTCTGTAGACCTGCATAAAGGAAAAACGATCCGGCTTCAGGGAGTACTCCGGAAAATATTCAATACAGGAGAAGGCAGCGAAGAGATTCTTGCTATCCTCGGGCAGCCTTATCCCGGTGGAATCGTGATGATGCTCAATCCCGGCTTTAATAATACGGATATTACAGAAAATAATAATCGTTATAGAATCCTTCCACGGTTTCTCGAATCCCTGGATGGATTATCTGAAAACACCATCGCCACATCTCTGAATGAAAATCGGATAGCCGTTCTTTTGATATCACCCCTCACTGAACTGGAAAACTCCGTTGAACATACTTATCAGGAGATCTGTCGCCGTGGGCAGGAATACGGAGGAATGAACTTTACAGCAGCTGTGGGGAAACCGGCAGAGCATATCGAAGATATTGCCCGATCGGGTTCAGAAGCCCGGGCACTGTTGGGTCATGCATTGTACCTCGGCAAGAACAGGCTGATTAAAGAAAAAGATACACAACATGAACATGTTCTCAACCTTCCGGACTTCCAGAGAGAAGCCGGTCGTTTTACCGATATCATGTCGTCCCGGGATGAAACCGCCCTCATTGCCCGAACCGACAGGATTTTTTCACTTATGAGAGAAGCCCACCCCAGAGACACAACACCATTGAAAACCTGGTTCCGAAATTTCTTTTATTCCCTGAACCTTGTACTTTCTGAGAGAGGTTTTGCATCCGAGGCTGTACTTGGAAATCTCGAAAGTCTCATTGATACTCTGGCAATGGCCCGGACAATCGGAGATATGAGAGATATTTTTTACAACCAGGCCCTTTCAGGACTCGAAGAAACCTCAAAAACCTCTGATAAATCAGGACACCGTGTGGTCAGATATACAATTGAAGCATTGCAGTCCCGGTTTTCAGAAAACGTGGGCCTTGATATCATTGCCGATGAACTGAATATCAGCAGCCCATACCTGAGCAGACTGTTCAAATCTGAAACAGGTGTGAATTTCAAAGAGTATCTCACCCGTCTGCGTCTGGATAAAGCCAGAGAACTGCTCCGGGATACAGGGTTGAGAGTGTATGAGATAGCCGATGCCACGGGGTATCCTGATCAAAAGTACTTCAGCGAAATTTTTAAAAAACGTACCGGTATGACACCCAGTGAATACCGGGTGGAAGTAAGACCACCGGGATGATCAGAAGAATCTCAACAAAACTGATGTTGGCCTACGGAACCCTCTTTGCCGTTCTGCTGATATTATCAGGGGTGTTTCTCTATGCCCGGGTAAGTTCACTGATTACAGAAAGGGTAGACAGCGATCTATCCTCCACCGCCGATTTTATTAAAACTATCGTAGAGCTTCGAATTGAGAACAAGAGAGATGAGGTTAGAAAAGATCTGATTGTTGCCGAGCATTTCCTGATGAACTACCTATCGATACAACATGGTGAAACAAGAAAAATCGCAGCGGTGGATTATCTCACCGAAAAAGCTCAACCTGTCACTATTCCCACCATGGAATTAAACGGTATACCGGTTTTTGCAAATAGAAACCTGGTTGACCGGATAAGTGAGAAAACCGGCAGTGATATTACCTTGTACCAGCGTTTACCCGAAGGACTTGTCGCTGTAACCACAACAATCCTGGATGAAAGAGGAACTCGGGATATCGGCCGCCTGATACCGAACGGATCTCCCTGGGATATTCTGGTGAGGCGTGAGGGGACATTCTACGGCCGGGATTATTTCTCCAGGGAATGGTACTTCACAGCATGGAAGCAGGTACTGAATGAAGAGGGTGAGGATATCGGTGCCATTTTCATCGCCCAGAAACAGGTGGATTTACCCTTGCTGGAAGAAGAACTTGGCGCTATAACAGTCGGCAGGCAGGGGTTTCCTTTTGTTCTTGACACCCTCAGCAAGGTAATCATTCATCCGGATTTAAAAGGCTTATCATGGTCTCAATCACCGGCATTTGTGGAAATGATATTCAGAAAGAATGGCCGAATAGAATACGAATCGATAGATTCGGATGGTAAAAACAGGGCTCATATAGCATTTTTCCGCTTTATTCCCGATATGAACTGGGTTCTTGTCGTCGGTTCCTACAAGGATGATTTTTACGACGGCCTTACCACCCTTAGAAACATGATACTGATGGTATTCGGTGCTGCCGGAATAACATCAATACTGATATCCCTGTTTCTGGGGCGCCGGATCAGCAGACCCATCGTTGATGTATCCGAAAAACTTGCAGAAATTGCCATGGGAGAGGCAAACCTGGAATCCAGGCTGGTTGTTCCAAGTGGTGATGAAGTGGGCCGTCTTGCAGGGTACTACAATACTTTTGTGGCAAAACTGCGAAATCTGCAGGAAATGGAACACCGGGGTGTGGAAGTCCGTTTACGGGATTCTCAGATGAACGCCTTACAGGCCCAGATCAACCCCCATTTTCTGTATAATACCCTTGAGACCATCCGGTATATGATAAAACTCAATGACGATAGAGCACCGGAGATGATAAGGCTTCTGGCCGAGTTGTTCCGAATCAGTCTCGGCAGTGACAGTAATATCACGACAGTTCGCCGGGAACTGGAACATATAGACCTCTACATGTCCCTTCAATCCTTAAGATATGGAGGCCGATTTACCCTGATAAAAGATGTTGAACCCGATATTCTTAATCTCTACACAGTGAGATTCATACTTCAGCCCATTGTTGAGAATTCAATTCATCATGGTTTTGAACCTAAGGAGGGTCCGGGTACAGTGTCGATTTGCGGATCCAGAGAAGCTGAACGAATCACCATATCGGTATCTGATAACGGTGTAGGAATGGATTCAGAAGCTATAAAAAATCTAAATTGGCAGCTTTCAGGCAGGGCCTCTGGAGAGCAGCATGTCGGGTTAAAGAATATTCACGACCGAATCCATCTGCACTTCGGTGAATCATACGGGATGCATGTCGGGGAAGTACCCGGAGGTGGAACCATTGTAACCCTTGAACTCCCTGCCCTTGAGTGGGAACCACGATCATTCCACGCTTGGGATGATACCAAGTACGCTTTTCTTGAAAATGATTAATACAAAACTTGTTTCTTACAGATTTTTCCATAAAATGATAAGAAAACTGAAATTTTAATAAAAACTTACCCCTTTCAAGCTGCTTCTTGAGGGCTGATACTGATTTATCAAACCAAATAGGAGAAAGGTAAATGAAAAAAATTCTTATCTTTGCCATCGTAGCGGCACTCATTGCACCGGCTGTCTTCGCCAACGGCGGATCAGACAAAGCAGATGACGGAATCACAATTGCATTCTGCTTCCAGGATCTGGAAACAGAATTCTGGGTTGCCGGACATAGCGCAATTACAAACACCCTGGAAGCTCAGGGAATCAAGGTTATTGAGAAAAATGCCAATGAAGATGCAAATCGTCAGCTCGAACAGGTAAAAGATGTTATCGTTCAGGGCGTAGACGGCGTTATCATCATCCCCCAGGATGGAGAAAGTGCCGTAACCATAGCCAAAGAATGTAACAGTGCCGGAGTACCCATTGGTGTATTCAACCGGCCCCCGGCAGACAAAAGTGCCGACGCTCTTGTTGTCGTTGCAAATAATGAAGCCATTGCAGAACAGGCTGTTGAGTACATCGCTCAGGAAGCGATGAAACTCGGCCGGAAAGTAACCCCTGCAATCATGGTTGGAGACTTGGGCGATCCTAATGCAGTCGGCCGCCGGAAAGGTTTTTACAATGTTATCGATAAGTACCCCGATCTCTGGACCGGTGCCCCCATTGAAATCCCCACCAAATGGGATTCCAATACCGCACTGGCCAACCTTCAGAGTGCCATGCAGGCCAATCCTGACATCGACTTCCTCTTCACTTCTTCAGACTTCCTCTATCCGGTTATCAAATCAGTTTTAGCCCCTCTGGGTAAATGGCAGAAAATCGGCGATGATAGCCATATCCTTCTTGCCGGTCTTGACGGTGATAAGACAGCTTGCAGCCTGCAAAAAGACGGTTATGTGGATGCTACCGGAGTTCAGGACGTTTATGCCGAAGCTCAGATGCTTCTTGATGCTATGCTGGCCGCTATCGAAAAAGGTGAAAAAACACCTAACGAATGGTTGTATGATGATGGTTTCGCACTCACCCAGGCCAATATGGGTGAGCGGGAAATGGATATGTGGGGATGTAAGATTCTCGCAGGTGAATAGTCTGGTATAATGCATTCGTTAATTTGAATTACAGCTCCGGGTTGGGATTATCCTTCCCGGGCTACCCGGCCCGTACAACTATGTGCGGGCCGGATTATTATCTTAAGGTATTCCTTTTTATGGAGTACAAGTATCAGGAAAGTCTAAGAGAGGTGTATAAAGGTGTCCAAGGTCGATCAATTGAATACCGGCCGGGTTGGAAATGTGAAGATATTGGGAAGAAAGATTCTTCTCTCAGAATTTTTCGTTCTTTATCTTACTGTTTTTTACCTGCTTGTTTTATTTCCATTTATTCCTCGGGTATTCAGTCCCTACAACATTAAAAATGTGCTATCAAATACCTGGCCTCTTCTGGTAATTGCCATCGGCCAGACATTTGTTCTTATCACTGCAGGAATCGACTTGTCACAAACCTCAGTAATGGCTTTATCAAGTATATTCGGCGCTGTTATCATGACCTCGGAAGCGGACCCCGCATTATTATCTAAGAGCCCGCTCTGGGGAATAATGCTCTCAGATAAAGGCGGCTTGTTTGCCGGTACATCGGCAGCTCTTCCAGTCGGCTTGCTGGTAATGATGGCAATAGGGATTATGATCGGATTGATTAACGGCTTTTCCGTTGCAAAACTCCGTATGCCCCCTTTTATTGTTACCCTTGTATCCCAAATGTTTTTTGCCGCTGTTGCTATCTGGCTTTCTAAAAGTGAAAATATCCGGCACCTCCCTGAAAGTTTCAGCCGTCTGGGCCGGGGAAATTTCGGTCCCATACCAATAGCCCTTATTATTGCCGTAATTATCGCCGTTTCAGCACACCTGCTGATGAGCCGTACCCTGTACGGACGGAGGTTGTACGCAACCGGCATCAACCCCCGGGCTGCCCGAATTTCCGGTGTCCCCACAACTAAAATTATCATTGCAGCCTATGCCCTGAGTGGATTCTGTGCAGCAGTAGGAGGAATCCTGTATTCAGCACGTTTGGAACAAGGTCGCCCGACTTTAGGAAATACACTTCTTCTGGATATCATCGGGGCCAATGTCATCGGAGGTATCAGTCTGGCCGGAGGTAAAGGGAAGGTTCTCTGGACCGTTTTCGGTGTCGTGTTCTTTATCTTTCTCTCCAATACATTAAATCTGCTGAACCTGAAGTTTTTTGTTATTGATATAGTTAAAGGATTGGTGATACTTCTCGCCGCGATTCTGGATGTAGTCCGTTCACAATTAGCTTTGCGGTATTCGGGAGGTAAGGTGTAATGGGAATCAAACTCAAGTTCAACAACATCCAAAAACACTTTTTCGGCGTTACAGCACTGGATGGAGTTTCCTTTGAAATTGAAGAGAAGCATACCGTCGGTCTGATTGGTGAAAACGGTGCCGGCAAATCCACCCTGATGAATATTCTCGGTGGTGTACTGCTGCCCGATGGCGGTAATATGAGCCTGGATGGAGATGCATACCTCCCATCCAACCCCCGGGATGCAGCCCAACGGGGTGTGGCCTTCATACATCAGGAACTCAATCTTTTCACAAATCTGTCTATCGCAGAGAATATTTACATCAACAGTTTCCCGAGTCTGAAAAAAACACCTCTGATCGACAAAAAGAAAATGAACGATTCCCTGAAATCCCTTTTAAAGTCACTGGACCTGAATTATTCACCCTCTACAACGGTAGAAAATCTGGCTCCCGGAGAACGGCAGCTTGTGGAAATTGCCAAGGCCCTTCATTCAGACGCTTTTCTAATAATTTTCGACGAGCCGACAACGTCCCTGACAGCCAGGGAAACAGAGAAACTCTTCACGATACTGGACCAGCTGCGCTCTGAAGGCCGTACCATCATCTATATTTCCCACATATTAGGCGAAGTGAAGCGTATTACAGACGACGTCATCGTTCTTCGGGACGGGAAAGTAACCGGTAACAGCGAAACCGGGTTGATTGAAATACCGGAAATGATAAACCAGATGGTGGGACGGGAAAGTGACAATCTGTTTCCTGAAAGGTCAGCAAAACCCAAAGATTCTCCCATTCTTGAAGTAAAGAGTTTATCTCAACCCGGTATAGTCGGGAATGTTGATTTCAGCGTTCATGAAGGGGAAGTACTCGGGGTTTTCGGGCTGATGGGCTCCGGCAGAACAGAAATGGCCAGAATGCTTTTCGGAGTTGATACCTACCGTTCAGGATCCATCAGTATTGATGGGACACCGCTGCCCAGAAACAGTCCGCAATCCTCTATTGAACGGGGCATGGCCTTTGTAACCGAAAACCGCCGGGAAGAAGGCCTTCTGATGAATGTGGCGATTACAGAAAATATCGGACTTGTCAGTCTGCCGGACTATTGCCGGAATCTGGTAAAATGGGTGGATGCCAAAAGAATGAACGAAGAAGCCGGTATTATCGGCGATTCCTTAAAACTCAAAGCCTCGGACATACGCCGGCAGCCGGCTATGAGCCTGAGCGGAGGAAATCAGCAGAAAGTAGTTATAGGGAAATGGCTTATGACAAAACCCAGACTCCTGATAATGGATGAACCCACCAGGGGTATCGACGTCGGAGCCAAATATGAGGTGTACAGCATCATGGACCGTCTGGCTGCCGATAACTCGGGAATCCTCTTTATTTCCTCAGAAGTTGAGGAGCTGATAGGAATTGCCGACCGAATTGTTGTAATGAGTCAGGGAGAAGTTGTAAAGGTATTTGAAAAGAAAGATTTTGATGTAACAGCCCTGATGGCCGCAGCATTCCGGGAGGCTGTAGCATGAAAGACCGCAACTGGCAGAGATTCATTCTCAAGAACACAACCTTCATATTATTTGTACTGCTCTTCCTTATTTTCGGAATACTCGCTCCGAGGTTTCTGTCCTTTAAAAATCTGGAGATTATCCTGTCCAACAGTTCCTACATAGGAATCATCGCCGTTGGTATGACTTTCGTCCTCCTCACCGGCGGTATCGATCTGTCGGTGGGATCCACGATGTATCTTTCCGCCGTTTCCAGCGGTACACTGATTGCCGCAGGATGGCCCATTGCACCAACAATTGCCGTAAGCCTTCTCATCGGTATTGCAATGGGTTATGTCAATGCCCTGATTATCACAAGGCTTAAAATAGTCCCCTTTCTCGCCACCCTGGTTACCATGACCGTCGGTAGGGGTATGGGCCTTTTTGTCACTAAATCGGTACAGGTGGATTTCCCCGATTCCATCACCTTGATGAGCACCGTTAAAGTCTTCGGATTCATACCCCTGCAGATTTTCATCTTCGGACTGGTTGTTATATTGGCGATGGTATTTCTCCGCCTGACAAAAAGCGGTCGACAGCTGTATGCCGTTGGTAATGACCCCCTTGCAGCTGAACGTGCAGGTATTCAAACACGTCCGCTTATCACCAGCACCTATGTAATCAGCGGTTTCTTTGCCGCCCTGGGCGGATTTATATCCATCACCCAAATCGGCCGGGTAAGTGCCGGTTTCGGTTCCGGAGATGAGTTTGATGCCATTGCAGCAGCTGTTCTCGGCGGAGCCAGCCTGATGGGTGGTGTAGGCAGCGTTTTTCCCGGAACCGTCCTTGGTACCGTGATGATACAGATGATTCAGGCCGGTCTTGTATATACCGCTGTTGATATCTATCTGCATCCCATCGTGATGTCCCTCATCATTTTCTTTGCAGTTCTACTGGACAGTGTGCGTACGGGTCAATTGAAGAAGATGGAACGTCGAACCATAATGAAAATTACAAGCTGATGCGCATCTCAGCGGTTCTTTCTCTTGTAATTGCAGGTTTGCTGACCTCTTGCGCCGACAGGGTGGAAGTCTATTACTCCTCCAATCTGAATGGGAATCTCCTCGGATGTGATTGCCGGGGATATCCGGAAGCCGGCCTGGATAAGCGGGCCTGGTATCTGGATCAGAATCCCCTGCCGGAAGATGCTTTACTGCTTGATGCCGGTAACATTCTGGATACAGGCAGAGATCCGGTACTTACCGGTTTCATCCTGAAAACCTATGAAGAGTTGGGATATCAGGCCGTGGCAGTCGGAACCAACGAACTGGCAGACGGCCCTGGTGCCCTGATGAAGCGGGTTAAAGACGGATCTTTTATTTCCCATAATATTGTATCCGAATCTGAAGGAACTCCACTGACAGCAATGCCTCTTATACTTGAAACCAAAACAGGTGTCAAAGTGGCCGTGATATCCCTTGCAGACCCGGATTGGTTTAATCCATGGCTGGCTCGTTTTAACGGTGCCCTCAGTATCATAGATCCGGCTGCTGTCCTGGAGAAACAACAGAAAATGGCCGCAGAAGATGGTGCAGCCGCAATAGTACTTCTGGCCAATGGCAGTGAAGGTTGGATTCGCGGATTGATGGCAAATCAAGAGGTCAACAATCTCCAGAAATCACACTCCGCCATGACACCGGTTACAGCGGTAATCCTGGCAGGCGAAGAAAAACTGATTGAAGAGAATCTGCCAGGTGGTATTCCCCTGCTCTCACCGGGAGAAGAGGGAAACCGCCTTGGAATACTGAACCTAAAACTTCATGGCAGTAGAAAACCCGGATGGAAGAATGAATTTATTGAGTTTCACTATTTGGGTCTCGGTGATGAGACTGTAGCTGCCCGGGGAGCCGAATACGCCGAATACCTTGATTCCAGGAGATAAGAATGCCTGCACAGTTGGAAGGATTAAAGATTGCGGTTCTGCTGGAGCGCGGCGTCAATGAAACGGAGTTCCATTACAGCAGGCTGAGGATGAAGGAAGCCGGCGCCGAAGTAATCGTTGTCGGTAACAATCAGCTGAACTATTCCGGTGAAAACCATGGTGAGGTAAATGCCGATATCACCATCAGTCAGGTTAAATCCGCCGACTTTGATGGAGTGATAATTCCAGGAGGTCTGGCTCCGGAGAAACTGCGTCAGAATCCCCTGGTTGTATCCTTTGTACGTGAGATATACGAGCAGGGAAAAGTCTGCGCTGCTATCTGCCACGGCCAGCAGGTTCTCATTTCAGCCGGAATTATTAAAGGGAAAGAAGCTGTTGCGGCATGGAGCATGGTGGATGATTTAATAGCAGCCGGAGCCAGACACAATCCTGACACCCGTGCAGTTCGCAGCGGTAATCTTGTTACATCCCGTTTCCCCTTTGATTTACCAAAGTTTATACCTCTGGTTCTCGAGGCCTTCGCAGAAATTGAGAATCGTCCGATTCCAGCGAGATATGGAAAAGGCCTGCAGGGGAAAACCTACGGAATTGTTATTGATGATGCTACAAATGATATGCAGGTTTTCTACACTCAATACCGGATCCAGGAGGAAGGCGGCACCCCCCTGCTGCTGGGCCGTCAGGAAGGATCCACAGTTCGATTGGGAAACCAAACCTGGGAATGGGCTGATAATGGCGGACATACAGCTCTGATTGATAAAGCTCTTGAGGATATAGCCCCCGTTACCTCCCACGACTTTCCCTATGAAGAAAAACTCAAAGCCGTTAAAGCCTCAGAGATTGACGGACTTATCGTTCCTGGAGGGTTGGGAACCTGGATGATCAGAGGTCATCAGGGACTCAAGAAATTAATCCAGCAGATTAATGCCGAGAACAAACCACTTATCACAATTGAGCGTGGAGCCAAAATATTACTTTCGGCAGACATATTAACGGGGAGAACCCTCACATGCAGTCCGGAAATGCGGGACGATCTGATTGCAGCCGGTTTTAATTATCAGGATAAACCCATTATCAGGGACGGTAATCTGATAAGTTGTCAGGGTACTGAAGACTTACCGCTATTGGGTAGACTCTGGATGAACGTACAGGAGTAAATAATGAAGTACAGTTACTTTCAACTCACCTTCGGACAGCAGGAAGCCTATTTGGAACCCCGCAAAAGTTACGAGCGCTTGAAGAGATTCGGGTATGACGCCATCGAAATATGTCCGCCAAAAGGCAGGTACGGTCTGGGTGTTTCCATTGAAAACTACCTGAAACAACACAAAGAACTGAAAGAAGAGTTCGGCCTTGAAGTATCCAATGTAAACGAATGCTGGGGTGAAATGTGGGATCCGTTCTCACCGGTCTATAAAACACTCACAGAGCAGAAAACTGCCGATCTGGCCGTTACAGAAACTTCCTCCACCATCGATTTTGCCGCTGAACTTGGAGCCTCTTCCGTTACCATTGCCGTAGCAATCCACGATAGCATCACAGCTGAAAATGCAGGGGAAGCCACCCTTGTAGCGGTGGATGCCTTAAAGAGAATGGGGAAATATGCCGCCTCCCGAAACATGAGGCTGGTATTTGAAGCCACCAATCACCTGGAGATGGGTAAGTTCGTCAACACCGCCTCCAACCATAAAAAACTTATCGAAATGACAGGCCGGGATAACATTGGGATACAGCTGGACTGGTTCCATGTTAATCTGGAAGAACTCAGCCCGCTGGAAGCCCTGATGGATGCTCAGCCCTACCTCTGGCACCTTCATTTCAGGGATTCCAACTCACTCACCCCTGGCTACGGCAAAAACGACTGGCCGTCCATTATGCGGGGACTCAAACGTACAGGTTATGAAGGATATTGTACCATCGAGTGTGCCCCCATGGTTCCCGATCCGGATACCGCTGCCAGAGACGGTATCGAATACTTAAAACTCATTGAACGATTTGCAGAATATCAGCTGCAGCCGGACTTCCCCAACGGATACGCCATATGAAACGAACCCTTTCTACCTTCGGCCCTGGTACAGCCGAAGTTCCCACCTTCAAGGAGGCAGGAGTAAGTGCCCGGCTAAGCCATGCTCCCGGCGATCCGGATAGTGTTTATCGACTGTACATTGAACGGGAAGGTTGTTCTGTCGAACTTTGCCCCTCTAAAGGGCTTTCAGTGCGGGATACCACCCTTTCAGAGCGGCAGATATTCTGGGATGCTCCCCTACCGAACCTCCCGGATCCCCTTGATATCAATCTGGCCGGCGATATGTTAATTAATGACAACCCGATGCCAGGTTCCACCTGGGTAGCTTATTTTGCAGCCCATGTGGAAATGCTGGGGCTTAAGAACTGGGGGATGGCCTGTAAGTCGGATGAAACGGAGCTGCTCTGCCTCCATGGAAATGCTTCTATGATTCCAATCAAGGAGTTGACAGTTGAATTATCCAATGGCGGGGCTGTAATCCAGGGGAGCTTTTTCATCCGGGATGCCAACGGTTGTTGGCCGCCATCCGGTTTACCGCCTTTATTCAAAGTGACAAAGCGTATCGAGCTCCTCCCAGGCCGAGATTCCCTGCTACTCACCGATACCATTAAAAACGTCTCTGATAAAGCACTGTTCCCCGACTGGGGATATCATGTGCAGCTGCGCCCGGAGCCCGGATGCCGATTCACTATTCCATCAGAATCAGCCCTGCCCAGAGGCGGCAGCAGACTACCCGATGATTACCAACTCTGGCATGAAGCACCAAATCCGCCGAAACGGGAAGAGAGAGGTTTTATTCATAAAGGAATCCGCTATGTGGCGCGATTCCCGGACGGTTCTCCCGGATGCGAAACCCTGCTGACTTATCCCGACGGTTCAGGTATCCGCTGCCTGTTACCGCCCTCCCCTTACCTGATGAGTTGGTTCTCCTGCGGTGGAGCTGATGACGATGAGTTTCTCTGGCCTGATGGTTCGAAGTGGCTGCACCGGAACTGGGACGGTGTCGGACCGGAAATCGGAGCCAGTTCTCTGGATCATGATGGTAATACCGATCCTGGAGTAACTGTGGAAGAGCTGAAACCAGGAGAATCGACTGTGCTGAATATTCTCATCGAACCTTTTTTTAAAAAAATTGATATAGGAGCAAATGTATGAAAAGAAAATACTCAGTTTTTCACATGAATGTTGGATCATGTTCCGATCGGTATTGCGGATCCTATGGACCTGCATTCTCACTGGGCCAGCTGCTTGATCGTATCCAGTCGATTGAGTTGATAAACGGTGTCGACCTCGTGGCCACGCCTGATTTAATGAAACAATCTGAAATCCTTGGACGGGAAATTTCTTCCAGAAATCTTCAGGTTGTGTCCATCGCTGCTGATATTTTTTCTCAGGAAAAATGGAAGAAAGGCTCATTCTCCTCTCCCGATTCTAACGTGCGGAAAGAAGCTGTAAAACATGCCAAGGAAGTTATGGACCTTACCGAATCTCTTGGCGGGACATTGCTCACAATCTGGCCGGGGCAGGATGGATATGATTATCTGTTTCAGACAGATTATGTACGGGCCAGAGAATGGTTCAGTGAAGGCATGGCAGAGCTTTGTGAGTATAAACCCGGTATGGAAGTTGGTTTAGAGTATAAGCAGAAAGAACCACGGACCCACTCTTTTGTAAATACCGTTGGAACAACACTCCTGATGGCCCAGGCTTCAGGTAAGGAAAACTGCAAGGTAATACTGGATTTCGGTCATGCTTTACTTGGATATGAAAATCCGGCTGAATCTCTGGCAATTCTCAGCCAGTACGGTAACAGACTCGCTCATATCCACATAAACGATAACTATCGGTTATGGGACGACGATATGATCGTTGGAACTGTAAGAGTTCATGAGTTCCTTGAATTCTTCTATTGGCTGAGGAAAACGGGGTATGAAGGATGGATTACTATCGATCAGTTCCCCTACAGGGAAGATGGTAAAGCTGCTGTCGAAGAAAGCGCCAAGTGGCTAGATTACATAGAGAGTCTTCTGGATTCCGCAAATATGGATGAAATCGAAAGCGTAATCCGTGAAAACGACGGTGTAGCATCCTCAAGATTAATGAGGAAGCTTCTTCAAGGAAGTTAAAGAATGAAGAAGCAGTGAGTTCATAATTCCCGCTGCTTCCTGCTTCATAAAAAGGATTATAAACAAAAAAACCTTGCTGGCGTATCAACATCATGGATTGACGGAGATTACATCTTAAAGTCAATTTTCTCTGACTCGCCATTTAAAAAGCGATTGATAAACGAACACTCATCCCGGATAAGATCTGACAGATATATCCAGAAATCTTTATTCTCCACAGTGTCTTTTACAATCTTTGGTGGAAGAAAGCGCTTCATTTCATAAATAAAAGAATCCCGCAGTGAAGGATCTTCAACTATTAATCTGCTCCGTTCATTCATCAGTTCCGAGAACTCCCCTATACCCCGTCCATGATCGTGTATTTTTTCAGGTATAAGCTTAATCGGCAGGGTAACTCCCTGCTGTTTCAGCCAAACGATGTCCCACAGGTCTCTGTTTTTCAACCGGTTGGGCCTCAGGGAAAAGGCCACAAGTTTATCCGCAAATATTTCTTCACGGCTTTCCGCCTGGAGAATAAGAGAGGAAGTACCCATATCAACCCCATAATGATTCTGTAATATCATTGGCTTCCGGTCGTAGCTGGGTACAGCACAAATATCAATATGAATTTTTTGAGCAGGAATATCTTTACTCAGGGGCTGTGTTACAACTCTAATCTTCCATGTATCAACATTACCGCTTTCTTTGTTCGGTTCACTCACTTCTATCTGCAATTCATATTTATTATGCAGATGTTCACTCAGTATTGCCCCGAAACCATCCAGTATTTCACGTTTAAATTCTTTTCCTCCAGAGAAATCAAGATCCTCACTCAGGCGATTGGATCCATAACAAGTCCGCAGGCAAGTGCCGCCAATAAACGTGAGCTCATTAAGCAGACCAAACGATCCCATTTCCCGCAAAATATCATGGTGCAGCAGCTCTTTTTCCACTACTATTTTCCTGGAGACCAAATCCTTCTGGTTCAACAAAGCTTCTGAAACCAGTTTATCAAACAAGCTCACGAATCGCCTCCATATCTATCAGATCAGTACCGCGTCTTGTATAAACCATATCCTGCAGAGCTAAAGCTACAGACGCACGCCAGAGCCGATTGTGGGAATCGTAACTTATTTGGGAAGCGGCTTCAGACTGTGATTTTTTTGTATGAACAAATTCTATATGACCAAACTCTCCACATTCAATAATACTGCTGCGCCCGGAACTCATTATTGCAATCCAATTTAAAGGTATTTGCGAGATTACTCCCGCATCACTTAAAACAGTTTCAAGGCTTAAATAATTAAAATAATCAGCACGTAACCGTGCGGCCGTATGGTATAAAACTGATCCTGAAGGGTAATTGACATTTGGATACAGATAGATTCCGCGGCATACACGTTTGAGTAGTCCATTTTTCCCCGAGCGGGCAAGCAAAGACTTAAAAGCCGAATAACTCAGCTCTGGCAGGATCGTCCTTAAATCGTTTAAAGAAAACAGATATCTTTCTTCATCAGCAAGAGATGCCAGTGTTTGTGTTAAGATCTTTACCGGCTGCATATTAATCCAAGTATACACTAAGTAACACATTTTGCAACTTTGTGTATACTTAAACCCATTAATTCTCAAAGCGACCCATTTGTAGCAAATATCCGAGCAGTGTATTAAACAATATCAAGAATCTAAACCTGTAATTATTTTAAATAGATTTTCAGCAACAGCCTCATGTCCCTTGTTGTTCAGATGGACAAGATCCTTATCATAAAACACCTTTTCATCCAGTAATCTATGTAAATCCAATAAGTTCAGATTATACTCATTTGCCATTTCAGCAACCTGTGGAACAATTTCATTCGTCAGAATCTCATCAAAAAGAACTTTATATGGATTCCCGGGAAAAATCCGTGCCGGGGTACACAGGATAACAGTTGGTCCGGATTTGAGATTTTTTATTCGTTCAATCATGATGGAATAATCCCTCCGGAAGTATTTCCCGTGAACCTTCCAATTATAATCCTTAGAATCATTGGCACCAAATTCCAAGTTAACAATATCAGGGTTGGATACAATTAAGGCATTAAACTTTTCGTTCATAACATAGGGATCGTCCATTGAGAACGTGACTGTGGTATTAAACCTTCCAAAGTTCATTACCTCATAGGACTTCCCCAGTAAAAACTGAAGGAAATATGTATATGGCGTATAATTCAGCTCTCCCGGCCAGCCGTCGGTATTACTGTCTCCCCCGCAGGAAATGCGAGTTTTTCTGTTTTTATTCATTATTCAGGATTTTTCATTCTATGTTATTCTGAACAGCCGGGCTGGTGTATCGATAAACATCCAGTGAAGGATCTCCTTAGCCCGGTCAATATCCATAACGCCTTTCCCTACAACAATGGACAAAGCCTTTGAAACATTTTCCCGGGCCATAGCCACATGACCGTAAACTCCGTCCACAAAAAAGTAGTCTCCTCCGAACGCACTGATTTTATTGGCGGGAACCAGATCCATCCATTCAACCAGGGCATTCACCGATGCTTCCGGTGAAATAATATGTGCCCAGGCCATGTCGATGTATACGTTAGGGAAATTCTTACTGATTACCCCCAGGGATTTTTCATAAGGATATCCGATGTGGAAAATATCAAACTTAACACCGGGATACTCAAGAAAAAGATTGATCATAAGCTCCGGGTTGGAATTATTTATCAGATTTCCATTACCTTCCTGAAGTCCAGTATGAAACTGGTATGTCAGCTCCCGATCTTCCGCCAGTTTCAGAATATGATGCATCATGTGGTCCTGAAACTCCCGTGGTAATACGGTTCGGGTAACATGCACACTTCGGGGGTGTGTCCCGTTCAGTAGTTCACAGAATTGAGCGTCCGCGATATTGTACGGAACTTTCTCATAACGCAGCGGCCTCTCATAGGCCAGGCCTGATTTCAGGCCGACAATCCCGAACTTCCGAATCGCTTCATCAAGATGGAACGCAGCAACCGTCTTCCAATCATCTAGTGAGTGAATCAAGATTCCGGCTTCTTTCCCTGCTTTCCGTATCCCCTGCATTGAATCGGGATTGATAAACCAGTCCATTCGAAAAACCGGTCGATAAAACGCTGTGTCGGGCGTTTCTTCCATTTTCTCAACAACTGTATCCAGTACGGACACTGAAATCCGGCTTTTTTCTTTCAGGACGTAGTTGTAATGACTTCTGATTCCTTCAGCGCTGGCTTTCCGGGCTTCAAGAAACTTGCTATTTAAGTCTTCAATTGTTTCCTTACGAACTCCATCAACATCATAGAGATCCCGGGCCGCTCGATCGAGAGACCGTGCATAGCCCGTGTTCTGTGCAGCAAACCAGTAAGGTTCCACAAGTTTCCAGCGTTCCATGAAACTGAGTTCTGATTCGGAATTCCGTACTAACTCCAGATTTTCAGGAGAAAGACCCGCAGAAACCAGATCGCAGGAAAAATACAACTGCAGCCAATCAGAGAGGACATCCCGTGGCTCATTGATCCAGATTTCCTCTCTCATCAGATGCTCATGAGTATCTATTATCTCAAGGCTCCATGAATAATCCAATAAATTGTCATATACACTCATATTTTCTCCCTATATTTCATTATTATTATCCTCTTAGCAACCTCCATTAATACTATTTCATTTAAGATTAGAATACCTCAACTGAATCATTAAGTGCACATAATAATCGATATTTACAATCAAAACAGGAGTAACAATATGCTATTATTTCATCTGTCAGTGCTTATACTTTTGACAGAATTAGAACCATAAGTCAATGCTAATCAGGAAGGTAGTTTTTCAATGATCGAAACTATTGGAACATCAATCAGAGATTTATACAAACCACGGCCTGGTAGACGGCTGCGAACATCCAGTTATGATAAAACCGGTGGCAACAGGGATTTTCTCCGAATAGAATCAGGAGAAAGTAAAATAATATTTAATACTTCAGGTGCTGGCTGTATTACCCATATTTGGTTAACCGTTATGGAAGAGGCAGACGGCAACGCACCCTTCTTACCAAGGAAAGTGGTACTTCGTATGTTCTGGGATGGAGAGTCTCACCCAAGTGTAGAAGCTCCCCTAGGTGATTTCTTCGGAATGGGACACGGTCTTACCAGAAACTATAGTTCTGCTGTACTTGCCATGAGCCCTGAGGATGGAAAGGCATTTAACAGCTTTTTCCCAATGCCTTATGAATCAGAAGGAAGAATTGAACTCCAGAATGATTCAGAAAAAACAATCCGTATCTATTATTATGTTGATTACGAAGGATACTCCAAACTTTTAGATAGCCCGTTACGGTTTCACAGTATGTGGAAAAGGGAGATTACCAAAGGAATCGCTACAGATTCTGACGACAATGCAATGCTTCTATTCTCAGGAAAAAATACCACTGGTAATAACAACTATGAGATTCTTAAGGCTGAAGGCAAAGGGCATTATGTAGGCTGCAACATGAATATTCATAACCTTCGAGCAACCAGGGAATGGAACTGGTATGGTGAAGGAGATGATATGATTTTCATCGATGATGAAAACTGGCCTCCAGTCCTGCACGGAACTGGCATGGAAGATTATTTCAACACTGCATGGTGTCCATCTCAGGAATATCATGGATTATATCACGGTATTCTTCTTAGCGGAGATGCCAACTGGTCAGGAAAGGTTTCGTATTATCGCTATCATATTCAGGATCCGATAATGTTTGATAGATCAATTCGTGTAACGATTGAACATGGTCATAATAATCAACGAAGTGATGACTACTCATCTACCGCATATTGGTATCAAACAGAACCACATATAACCTGGTCTAAAATACTAAATGTTACTGACAGGATGCCACTTCCGGACATTCTTCCATTCAACAATGACTCAATGAATAAATGTTTTGATTACTAATTGAATCTGATACTTTCTTAGATTTAATATTGCAGATATTATTCCTCATAAAAGACTAACTACTCAATGTTTTTCATCATTCAAAATGTTTATATAATTACACTTCAGCTCTATATATCCAAAACAAATTCACAAAGAATCTCTGCATGCAACAGTTTGATGGCCTTTGTTAATTAGATGTATTTTATCAATATCAAATAGAGAAAGATCATATTTTTAAACAAAATGCGAATGTATATCTATCAGAGATAGCTTCTTTTATTCAGCAATTCTTCGTATTGTTAGCGCAACTTCATTTTGCATAATCTGACAGATTAATTTAAAAGAATTATCAGGTGTTATTGGTACCGAAGTGTAAAGAAAATATATAGAATCTGGTCTAAGTTCAAAAAGTTATCAACCAATAAAATATAGTCTTTTTCAAAATCGACACCATGACTGGTCCAATTATATTCATTGCATTCATTGCCGCCAATCATGATAGTAACGATGTCAGGTTCAGATTTAATCGCCTTACGGTATACTTCGTTATCTACATACGGATCGTCCATAGGTAAAGTTGCTTTTGTATTGAACTTTCCAAAATTTATTATATTGTACTTTACTCCAAGCTTATCCTGTAGATATGTTGTATTTGGTGAGTAATTCAATTCATCTGGTTATCCATCGGTATTGCTATCCCTAATACAAGATATTAGTTTCTTTCTATCCTTTAAATATTCATATTTTTCTCTTAGCCTTTTAATGCACCTGAAAGAGCAGATCTAACAAATAGATTTTGGAATGACAAATAAATAATAATAACTGGCATAATTGATAAACAAAGGCCTGCATAAATAGCTTGATAATTTGTTGTAAACGTTCCCTGTAATGCATTAATCATTGGAACAAGTGTGAATTTTTCTTCTTTCAGAAAAACAAGACCCTGTAAAAGATCGTTCCATATAATAGGAAAGGTAATTGCTGCAAAAGTTGCGAATGGTACTTTTGTTAGAGGTAATAAAATGTGAATGAAGTACTGAAGCCTGTTTCCACCATCAATTTCCACTGATTCCTTGAGAGTTGTAGGTATTCCTGATATAAAAGAAGTGAAAATCATTACCGGAATTGCACCTCCTTTTACAAAGAGTAAAAAGAGAGCGAAATAAGAATTTGCCAATCCCAGGAATCTTCCTAGAATAATATATACTGGAATAATTATCATCACAGGTGTAATAATCATCTGAAGCATGTATATCACATAAATCCAGCTATGCCATCTCTTACGAAAACCGGCAAGAACAGATCCTGTTGCTATCGCAAGAAAACCGCCAACAACCAAACTAGAGAATGTTATAACTATTGTCATAACTAAAGATCTGACTATTCGTTGATCCGTTAATATAGTAATCCAACCGTTATATTTTATATAAGGGTTGAAATAGTCAGTAATTACCTGTGAAGATATATCGTGTTCCTCAGCAATTTTCGTCCAGGTTTTATTTGGATTTATGTATCCGGATAAACTCAATTCTTTCTTGGCCTTTGTTAAGTCAATATTATAATATGTTGCCAGATTCCCATAGGTACTTTCCATATTGAAGTCTTCAAGTTCGGGAGGAATTAAGTGGAATACAGCAGATTTATTTGTTGGGACAAAGGATCTCACAACAAGAAAATAAAACGGGATAATCGTAATGATTGAATAAATAATTAGTATAAGGCTTATTAAGAAAATAACAAATTTTTTTTTATTAATTTCAATTATGTTTGTCATCCGAATTTCCCCTCCTTTAGATTTGTTTTTTCTTTTGCAGTTTACTGAGTAAAATTCCGATTATCAGAAGTGGTATATTGACAGTCATTGCCATTGTAAGGGCTTCTGCCAGTGTTCCCGATTGCCCGGTTCCTGCAAAACCAATTTTATAGAGTAATACAGAGAAAAATCTGACATTTTTATTTGCCGCAAGTGCCCCCATTCCAACAGCCTCATCAAATACACCCCAGGAACCTATAATACAGATTACAGTTGCAATCATGATACTTGAAAACATTTGAGGGAGGTAAATATGCCAGAATCGTTGTAAATAATTAGCACCATCCACCTTTGAGGCATCGATAGTTTCAGCAGGAATAGACAGTAACCCACCAAGGAATATTGCCATGTTAAAACCGGCATATCGCCAACCTACCATTAAAGGAAACGCCCATGCCGAAACTGAAGGATTTTTTATGTCTATAGCATTATCTATCACGCCAATTTTCAGCAACAATAAATTAATACTCCCAGTATCTTTTGCAAACAACAGCAGCATTATCAAGCCAATACCCAAACCTGAAATCATATAAGGAATATATATAATCGTAAAAAGAGGTTTCTTAAGTTTGCTTTTAATTTCATACATCAAGAGAGCAAGAGTCATCCCGAAAATATAAACTGTTGTATAGTTAATAACCATAAATATGGCTGTTTTTTTAACAGCAGGCAAAAACATATCAACCATAGGTGTCTTAAATATATTTACAAAGTTCTGCAGCCCGATATAATCTATGTCAGTATCTATGAACCCTATTTGATCGGTAAACAGAATTGGGATTGCAATAAGAAAGGGAAGAATTGTCAGAGAAAAATATATTATAAATTGAGGGGCCAGGAATACTATATCCCAGGCAAGTTCATTTCTTTTTCTCTTAATAAAACTGGTTTCGGGAATATTTTTCATCGATATTTAACCTCCAAGCAACCACCTGAAAAACAGGAAAAGGTAGTTTTCAAACCACCTCTTCCTGTTTTATCTTTTAAATGATTACCTGATACTAGAAGGTATAGGCGTTTTCCCATCTTTTCTGATACATGTCCATCAAATCTTCAAGTGACATTTCATCGTTGAAATATTTCCCTATTGGATCGGATAACGCATCATCCTGAAGGACATCAGCTTTCCCTTCAATCTTGTAGGGGCCTGCTGCTGTAACTCCCCACGTTGAATTATCCCATGAGAGACCTGAACCGAAAGCTCCTTCCATCGCCGGCTTTACAACACTGACATATTGAGGACTGTCAATTGTAAAGTTGCTGCTCAAGGTCTTGAAGTTGGGTTTTGATCCGGTAAACTGAGCTCTCATCTCAGAAACTTCCGGTGAATTATACCATATAAAGGCTTTAACAATTTCATCAAAGTCTTCTGTACCCTCATACTGAGCAAGAATTGCAGAACTCTGATATGTTGTTACAGGATACGCGGCAAGCTTCCCATCCTTTCCAGCCGGAAAGGGAACACCACCAAGCTGTGCTGATGGATCGGCCGCAAGTACTTTATTCCAAATCCAGGGACCATGCAATGTTAATATAGATTTCCTGTTGATAAATCCTGCTTCAAATTCGTTTTCCCAGTCCCTTCCAAGCCAATTCTTCGGAAGGTAACCTTTCTGATAGTAATCTTTTAACTTCTCAAAGAAAGGGACCATGGGATTATTTTCAATATCTGTCCAGGCAATTTTTCCAAGATAAAGATCTTCAAGGTCCTGAATGGATGCCCCCAACGATAACGATAAAATATTCGGTAAACACAGACCCCAGACCCATGAATGCCACCCAGTATCCAGTACATACTCAAGACTATCTGTTTTATCAACATAGACTTTCAGTTCTGCCAGAAAATTATCTACATCATCCCAAGTTCTAATTGCGGTAGGATTCAACCCTGCTTTTTCCATCTCATCTTCATAGAAGAGAAAAGAAAAATTGAATGTATTGAACAATTGTATACCTGGAACGTAATCAGCTATACCGGTTTCTGTTTCAAACAGGGTCTTACCATCATAGGATAATTGGTCCCAATATGGATAATCGATATCTAAAAGATTAACAAATGTTTTATATGTTGATTTGTCAGCTCCAGGAAAACCATTCGCCATAATTGCAGGACCTTCATTAGCAGCAATTCTGGCGAGAAATGCTGTCTGTTGATCCTCATTAAGGCTTGTTACTTTAATTGTAACATTGGGATTTTCTTCCATGTACAATTCCCAAATCTGCTTATCCTGTTCCAGATATTCAGGCTGAGTAGCAACAAATTCGATTGTTACTGCTTTATCTGAACCAGCAGCAACACTACCGGCCTCAGCTTCCTGACTACCGCCGGCAAACAATGCAAAGCTGAAACTTGCAGCGAATAGAACGCAAATAATTCTTTTAAACATAATCTCTCCTTATGCTCTTACAATGAGAAAAAAATTAAAGATATAACCGGTCCCATCTCATACTTCCCGACTTCAAAATGTCAGGTTACATAAAACGATACCATCTCAATGAATAACTCGAAACAGTAAATAGAGATATTTCTGTGTACTAAACGATTCTATTGAGCCAATTAAAGAATGTCTATTTATGAATATCAGATATCGGAATAAGAATCTCAACTTTAGTACCCTTTCCAAGATTGCTCGTAATAATTAATTTTCCATCATTATTGTAAATATTATTTATTCGATCATTAATGTTTGATATACCGATAGATCTTGCCCTCGAATCTTCACTATTATTCCAGTCTTTGATAAGAATATTACTGAGCTTTTCATTATTGATTCCAACACCATCATCAATAATCTCGATTCTAACTTGCTGATCCTCTTTTCTAATGTTGATCTTTATGATTCCCTTATCTTCCTTTGGGCATATACCATGAAATAATGCATTTTCCACAAGGGGCTGCATAATCATTTTCGGTACAATACAATCAAGAACATCATCATTGAATTGATATTGTATTATATATTTATCAGGATATCTGAATTGCTGAAGCAGATCATAATTTTTTATACTTTCAATCTCTTGCTTAATTTTAGCATATCTACCTTTAGCTCCAAAACTAATTGAATTCTGCAGAACCTTTATAAAGGCATCAACCATTTTTATGATATCAGTATTTTTATTCTCCTTTGCAAGATAAGTCACTGAATTCAACGTATTATATATAAAATGAGGATTAATCTGTGAGATCAATAGGTTGATTTCCATCTCTCTCTTGATTTTTTCATTCTCAACAGATTCCCTTATATATTGTTTTAGATCACTAATCATATTATTAAATCCATAGGCTAATAATGATATTTCATCTCTGCCTTTAACTGGTAAACTCACTTCAAGATCACCACGTGATACTTTATTCATTCTATAGCTGAAATCAGCAATCCTGCCTCCGATACCAAATGTAATTATCATGCCAAGAACAATAGCCGTACTTATAGAAAAAAGTATCAATGCAATAGTCCATTTATTTATGCTTTTTACTGCTACCTTAATTTCGGATTCAGGTTGGAGACCAATAATAATGAGCCCAGATTTTCCAATTTCGTTGTAGGTCATGCGAAAATCTTCATTTTTATAGAGCACTGATTCATCACTACTTTTATCATGTTCAATAATTAGTTTTGCCAAAAATGGATCAACCGTAGTATCATTTATCGTATTATCATAAGCTTTGGAGATATCCCGTCCATCAGACGATACCAGATGAACCTCACTTCTTTCTCCAAGATTAATATCAAGTAGAATGTCCTCAATGTATTCATAATCAATATCTAAAATCATCACCCCGACAGCTGAATTAATGAAAATACTACCGGTAATTCTTTTTACGACACCATTTAGAGACATAGCATAACCAGGGATTCCACTGGTACTGTCCAGTTCGGAATGATAACCATAAAAAGTAAGCCTACTTCTTATATCAATACTATTTTTGTACCATCCGGAATTTATCACTTTATCCTGTTCAAATTTTAATGGCAGCATGCTTGTGCCTAGAAAATCATTCATTACACCAAGTATCCAGATGTTTGTGAGAATAGAGCTTGAAAGAACACGATTGGTTAGATATTTATTAGCCTTTGATTTCAAATTAGCTTTAACTATTAAACTTATGTCGTCAAATTCGTCAATTTCAAAATTAAAATAATCTTGAACCGGGCTGCTTGCTAATACTTTGATATATTCTTCTTTTACATTTTGTAATAATATTTCAATCAGTTTAGCAGATTGTTTGATTGTCTCTCTGTTTGAGAATTGCACTCTATCACTAACTGCGTTATAGGTAAGTTTCTGAGAAACAAAACCTAATAAGAATATCGGAAGAATCATAATGATAAAAGCTATTATTAATTTTAATCGAATGCTGGTTACAAATTTATTATTTTTGGATATTTTATTTTTATTGAGATCAATAATCATTCAAACTCCAGAGGTATAATCCAAGGGTCTTAACCCTGAATATTTCTTAAACACCTTACTGAAATACTGACTGCTGCTGTAACCTACCAGTTCAGCCACTTCAAAAACTTTGTATTCTCCTGTACTCAGCAGTTCAATGGCCTTTTCCATTCTTATCTTAGTTAAATAACCTAGGATAGTGATACCTATTTCATTTTTAAAACGTTTTCTGATGTACACAGCACTGAGATGTATTCTATCCGCAATTTCTTCAATACTTAAATCTACATTGTATTCGTGATGAAGGATAACCAATATTTTCCTGACTATTCTGGAATATCTGAGTGCATCAATTGTAACAGCATTTTCAACTGATGATATAAATTCACTTTCAAACCATTTACGAATACTGTTAAGGTTAAATAAGTTACTTATTTCTATTTTTGAAGGATTGTCCTGGATACTGTTTTTATTTCTGAATTTCACTAACGTAAAAACCAGTCTGTCACAAGTATTTTGAACATCCTCTGGATTCCAAGGGGGCTTACCTAAAAGTGTAAAAATTATATTCAACCGGTTTTTCAGACTTTCAGAATCCCTCTTGACAAAATCTGATTCCAATTCATTCAGTATTACTGATACTTCTTTGAAAGAGCTATTAACAGCGGTGGGAATACTTTCATAATCTATAATTATATTCTTACCCATATAAACACTGTAGTTAAAGGAATTCTCAGCTATTGAGTATATGTTCCGAATATTCTGATTTTTATTGTCAACAATTATTGGAACTATTGAAATGGTATGCTCATAATCTTGTTGAAATCTTTCCTGCATTTTCTTACAGGTTTTAGATGCAATTTCCCGGACTGTTTCTTTCAATTCTTCTTCTTTAAAATATATTACAAAAACGGCTTCATCTGGGTTTAGCCTTATTGCATCCATGTATTCAGTATCATTTGCTAGATTGAAAATATCCCAGATGAAATTGCTATGAGATTTAGCTACAACACTAATCTCTTTAAGGATAGGGTAGGATGTATCAATTTTAGCAAATAGAAATGCTAAGCTGCCAATTTTAAAATCAAGATATTTATTTTTGATTCCAATTTCAAGATTTTCAGGAGGAAGTAACCCCCCAATAAGATGTCTGATAAGACGTTGCCGTAGATATCTGTCATTCGTTTCAGTATTCTGGATCTCATATTTTAATTTTCCAAGTTCCAAAATCAGGCTTTCCTCATTTATCTCATGTTTTACAAGATAATTTGAAATCCCAATCTCAACAGCCTCTTTTGCGTATAGGAAGTCTTTGTACGATGTCAGTATTAAGATTCTTACCGGAATGTTCAAAGCGAATATCTCTCTGCTCAGCTCCAGTCCATTCATTACAGGCATCATGATATCTACAAGAACTATCTGTGGACGGTACTTATGAAACGATTCGAGCGCATTCCGAGGATTTGTCTCAGAGGCAACGATAGTATATCCTGCTTCTTCCCAATCAATCAGATTCTTCAGATTGTTCAATGCCATAATTTCATCATCTACTAACATGACACTGACAAGCTGCTGCATATTCGATACCTGTTCTCCATGTAACGGAACAACTAAACGGAGCTGTTCCGCCATACTTAATTTTATCCCTTGTGCTGATATACGTCCCAGCCCATGTATTTCCCCAGTGCTTCTTTTAGAGCATC
>Ga0164318_10000347_pt1 | contig 33790 bp, 28 predicted proteins | sample GuaBasSedimGuay9_FD_113734 | JGI IMG/M metagenome (GOLD analysis project Ga0164318, IMG submission 113734) | Subseafloor sediment microbial communities from Guaymas Basin, Gulf of California, Mexico - Guay9, Core 4571-4, 0-3 cm | ecosystem: Environmental > Aquatic > Marine > Hydrothermal vents...
CCCCTTTTGGAACGTTTGAGATGGCATCCGCCACCTCGATACCCTTGACAACATGGCCGAATACCGAATGGTGGCCGTCCAGCCACGGGGTTCCGCCGTTCTTCGTGACTATGAAGAACTGGCTGCCGCCTGTGTTCGGACCCGCGTTCGCCATGGAAAGAGCTCCCTTGGAATGCTTCAGCTCCGGGTGGAACTCGTCCCTGATATTGTATCCGGGACCCCCCGTCCCGGTTCCCTTCGGGCATCCACCCTGTATCATGAAGTCGGGGATGACCCTGTGAAAGATCAATCCGTCGTAGAATCCCTGTTTTGCAAGCTTTATGAAGTTCCCGGTGGTGATCGGAGCCTTTTCGGTCTCGAGCTTTACAGTCATGTCACCCATGCTGGTATTGATCTCTGCATATGTCGTGATGATATCACCCGGACATTCACCTGCAGTCAGGTATTTAATTGGTTCGATATGACCGGATTCACCCAATGATATCCGTCAGAACCTCGGGATATCTGGCTCCTACGGCTTTCAGGAGCTCCTCGGTGGATATTTCGGAGAGATCATATCCGGATATGGCTTCTATCACCTTGTCCAGTATCTCGTCGGACATTTCCAGGAGCTTCTCCTTTGCCAGATAGTTCCTGACCATCTCGGATTCGAGCCCTGCCCTCCATCCCCTCTCGTAGGTCTCAAGCCCTCTCTCCGATGTATCCCTCCTCTCGAGAGCATCATGTATGGCATCAGCGGCCTGTATGGCGGCGAAGCATCCGTTGTAAACCCCACCTCCGGTGAGGGGATCGACCATTCTTGCGGCATCTCCCACTGCCAGGAAGGAATCCGCGACGGTCCTATCCGGGGGAAGCGACACCGAAACCCCACCGGCGTTGATCTCCGTGATCGTTCCATTCCTGAACCTGTCGTTTTCGGAGATGAACCTGTCCAGGAGCCTCAATGGTTCTCCCCCGTCCCTCATGAAGGATCCGTTGACACCGATTCCGACATTTGCAATATCCTTTCCCTTGGGGAAGCACCAGATGTAGCCTCCAGGTGCCTTTTCCCTCCCCAGGAAGAACTCTGTGAACCTCTCCTCCGTCTCCACCCCCACCATTTCATATTGTATGCATGAATCCATGTCCCTCGGCCCTATTCTTGTATCGATACCAGCCATACGGGATATTCCCGATTCGAACCCGTCCGCCGCTACCACGATCCTGGACCTTACCCGTTTCTCCCCTTCCACTGTTCTCACAACGGCTTCCCAGATGCCATCCTTTCTTTTCAGGGATATGACCTCGCTCTTGACCCTCACTTCCGCTCCGGCCCTTGCGGCCTTCCTTGCGAGCAGCTGGTCGAATGCTTCCCTTCTTATGACGAATCCGACCTCCGGTCCGGCGATCTCGGGACCGAGGGCAAGTGAGGTTCCGCCCGGTGAATGTATGATCGCCCCGTCCATCTCCGATGATATCCATGCGGGATCTCTCTCGAGTCCGACGAGGTCCAGGAGCTGTTTGGAGATCCCCTCCCCGCATCTGACCGGCACTCCTATTTCCTGCCTCTTTTCAAGGAGCAGGACATCTCTCCCCTTGCCTGCCAGCTTCCATGCGGTAGTGCTCCCCGCAGGTCCTCCACCCACAACAAGACAATCGTAGACGTTATCCCCGCTCATCCGACCACCTCCTTCATCGCCCCTACCGGGCATATCCTGACGCAGGTCATGCAGCCCGTGCATGTTTGAGGGTCTATAACGGGCCCGTTTTCCCTGAGGACCATCGCATGGACGGGACAGGTACCAACGCACGCACCGCATCTGAGACAGATGTCCAAGGAGCATTCGGGAATCATCCCTCCTTGAACACCTCCCCTGTTGAAAAGTGTTATGTTATTGCGGGGTCAAGGATATATACGGAATGTGCATAATCATCGGCGGAGTTGCGACGATGAATGAAGGTTCGACCATCCCGGAGCTTACGGATGAAGGATTCGAGGATTTTCTCAAGGAGCGGGATCTTGTCATAGTGGATTTCTGGGGGCCAGCATGTGCTCCCTGCAAGATGATAGCACCCGTACTTGAACAGCTTGCATCGGAGATGCGGGATAAGGTAACGTTCGCGAAGATGGATGTGACAAAGAATATGAAGACATCCATGGAGCTCGGCATCAGATCCATCCCGACCCTCGCTTTCTACAGGAAGGGGAAGCTGGTGAAGATGAAGGCGGGATTCATGCCGAAACCGAGGTTGATAGCGGAGATAAGAGAGATATCATGACCCGCAGAGAAGGACCGGAACTGAGGTGGAAGTCTCCCCTGAATGCAGCCATCATCCAGACCGAGCTTCATCCGGGAGAGCCGGACCTGGCTCTTTCTGAGGCATGTTCCCTTATCGATGAGGCATGTCGTGAAGGGGGTGCGGACCTGCTGGTCCTTCCGGAGATGTTCGCCACGGGCTTCCCCTACGAGAGGCTTGGAGAGCTCTCGAAAGGTACCGATAACATACTGAGAGTAGTAGGAGAGAAGGCATTGGAACATGGGGTTGGCATCATATTCACGGCCTCCGTCAGGGAGAACGGGCATTTCCGCAACAGATTGTTCTTCATTGACAGGGACGGCTCCACCGCGGGGACCTACGACAAGACGCATCTGTTCTCGCGGTCAGGCGAGGACGATTTTTTCACGAGGGGAGACACGCTCAGATTGTTCTCCTGGGGAGATGTCGATATCGGCCCCCTTATCTGCTACGAGGTCAGGTTTCCGGAGCTCTCGCGGCTGCTTGTACTGGAAGGTGCTGCCATACTGGTGTATCCTGCACAGTGGCCCAGACACAGGACCTTCCAGTGGGAGAACTTCCTGAGGACCAGGGCTCTGGAGAATCAATGCTTCGTAATGGGAGCCAACGTGTACGGAGACCATGGAGGCGCCTTCATGGGAGGCCATTCGATGATAGTTTCCCCTTACGGAAGGACGGTGGGACATGTCAAGAGCGGTCCCGGCTGGGCCGTTTCGAGGCTCGATCCGTCCAGCATCAGAAGGTTCAGAAAGGGAATTCCTGTCCTGGGAGATATCAGGAAAGACCTCACGGTCGAGAGGATCGTCACATCTCCCTTATGAAGAAGAATCTGCTCGGGGCCGTATGACCGCACGACAGGCATCTGGTTACCAGGATGCTCTTTATCGAGAGATCACCGGAGATCACGCTTCCGTCGGAACCGAGTGAGAGGACCTTGTTGAAGCATGTCTGATGAGGGGAACCGCAAACGGGACATATCACCCTTTCCCTGGGAGCATACGATCTCTCCAGTTCCAGGACATCCGAGTACGGATCAGTACCTGGGACCGGGATATCGCCAATGAAACCACCTGCCATCCCTTATGGAACTTTTTGCGGGGAATATAAACCCTTGGATAATAATAACTGTAAAAAGGAAAATCACACGATAGTTGACAGCAGCAACCGGTCCGGACGGTCATTGACGTTGTGCGGGCTCCTGACGGTCATCACCACCGAGCCAGCGGATCATCCTATCAGTCCAGGCTCTCGGCCACGGGAATATCGGAAACGGTCGTTATCTCCCATTCCCTTGGAAGCTCCGTGCTCCCCTTCACATTCTCGAGTGTCAGGGTCCTCTTCCAGGTTCCGCTGCTCCTGTCGGCAGCCATTGTAAGGATGGCATCGAACAGGGTGGTATCGACATTCCGGAATCCGTTCCATTTCAGGGGAGCGGCCATGATGGCGACGCCTCCCTTTTCCAGGAGGGCGCTTCTAAGTATCCTCAATCTCTTGATGACCTCTTCCTCCGATGTCCAGGAGACAAGGTCCGAGATCGAGTCAAGCACAAGACGGAACGGTAGAACCTGTCTCTGGGACAGGGACGACACCCTTGCCAGGATCCACTGCGGCCTGTCGCATCTCTCCCTCCTGTGTTCCGAATTGTAGGATATTTCAAGAAGGTCCGTTACCAGTATGCCCTCCGTCCTGAATCTATCCTTCCTCATGATCCTTTCAAGGTCCTCCGAAAGATCCTCCAGAAAGGAAACGACTTCCAGATCCGACCGTTCCCCGAATTTATCCAATGCCTTCCGGATCTCCTTATCCGTCTCGTACGTGGAGATATAAACGGGGTGTGCTTCCTCGTTCTTCTCAGCCAGGAACTGTTTGAGGAGAGTGTCGCCCGCGCTTCCTGGACCATACCTCATGAGGATGAGCCCCCCGTCCCGAATCCTTTCCTTAATAATGTCCGAGAGCTCGCTGTTTCCCGCAAGGAGCCTCATTCTTCCCCACCTCCTCCGATCTCGACCGTGTTGTCCATCAGGGATGCGAGCCTCCGTGATACCGCGGTCCCGTCACCAGTTTCCTGGTCAAAAATGAATGTGGAGATATCGTTCTCCAGCATCCTGTTGAGAATGTAGTGGAAGAACTCGTTCAGCTGACCCTCCGTATAGTGGTCCTTCAGGTATGTCAGGGAATCGATCATAAGGAACCCCATCTCCTTGGACCCTTTCTTCAGAGATCTTTCCACGGCAATCAGGATGGATTCCAGCGGTGCCGGTGTGGGGATGAAGATGAAGTAGGGATCGCTTGCCGGTCTGGAACCCAGGGACAGGGAGATGGTGTCTATCACCTTCAGGGAGCCTTTGGGGAGCTTGGAGAACCCTATTCTTCTGTGAAGGGCGTTCGAGGACCATCGCGTGCTGATGAGAAGGCCCGCATCACCTTCTTCCCTCACCAGTCTGTTTATGAGATCGGACAATCCGGTTATGTATCTCTCGCCCGACGCCTTGATGATGACCTGGCTGCCGTTCTTCAGCAGTTTGCGGTCCATCTCACCGATGCTCTCGACCAGCATCACACCACCTCCATGGGTTTGATGCGGGGAACCAGCATGACCCCCTCTCCGGAGATGTCGATCACATACGTGGACTTGGAATGGAGGGTCCCCCTCCATCTCTCTATCGTCAGCGTGTCAAGTACCATTGGTGTTACCTTCTCCTTCCTGAACCTGATTATTATATCAAGGTCATGCAGGTTCAGCGAGCCGGTCTCGAGAGATTCGGGTCCTTTGCTGATATCCATTGCATATATTACGGCAGCACCTCTGGTGGAGACCTCTCCCTTGAGTCCGGAGAAGAACGTCCTGTCGTTGAACTTGTCAAGTATATCCACGAGAAGATTGACGGGATCGATAACGACACGCCTTGCGTCGAGATGGCCGATGGTCTGCACCAGCAGGTCGTACATGAGATCGCAGTCCTCACGTGTCATGTCCCCCAATCTAACACCTATCAGGGATGCCATGTCCTTGAGGTTCAGGATGGATATGTATCCATCCTTCAACCATTTCTGATTGTATCCCTCGAACGAGGACATCCTGGCCGCCGCCCTACTCGGTACCTCATCCGTGATCAGGCATACGTTGCTCCCTTCCCTCGCACCCTGAAAGAGATAATGGGCGAGAATCGAACTCTTGCCAGTGCCCGTGGGTCCGTAGAACAGACCCATCATTCCCGGGAGGACCTTGCCCATAGCGATGTTGTCCAGCCTTTCCACGCCGAAGGAGCCCTCGCCTTCCTTCTCATCCATAAAGACCCAATGTAGGAGGAATTAATTAAAGTTGTGAGCAAATTCGTCCCGAAGGGTTATTTTCCTGCAGCTGCCGTTCCGGTGTTTCGATGATTTCATGAGAATATTGAAACGTACAGCAGTAATTCCTTCCAGATGGGAATCTGCGGGGAAGAACTAAGCCCTACCGGTATGGGGGATTCGGAAGTCCGGTCGAAATCCCCTTCAACGGATTCCCTCTCATGCCATCCTTTCGAGCTGTGCCTCCACGGAGGTCTTTCTGTTCAGAGCATCCTGGTTATCCGGATTTATACGGAGTACACGCTTGTAGCATTCAAGAGATTTCGAGAGTTCGTTCTGTTTTCTGAAGGTATCCGCCTTCATCATCCATACCCTCTCGCTCTTCGGGTCAATCGCGAGGGCCCCGTTCAGGGCCGAGTGGGCGCCGGAGAAATCTCCTGTCCCGACCTTGAGCTCTGCCATGCCGAGGAAGGGCTCGAGGGTCGTACCCTCCAGCTTCATGGCCTTCTCGTAGAACCTCTCCGCCTTTATCGGATCATTTCCGGCCCTGTAGATCGCGGCTATCAGGCTCAGGGTTGAAGGATCATCTGGTTCGATTCTCAGGGCCTTGGTGAGACATTTCAGGGCATCCTCGGGCATCTTGTAAACCTCGAAGAGTATCTTTCCCTTCTCGAACCATGCGAGGTAGTGATCGTCTTCCAGTTTGGTGGCCTCATCGAGACAGGACAGGGCCTCCTGATGCTTCTCGAACCCCCTGGACAGAACGAGTCCCTTGTTGTACCATCCGTCGCTGCTTTCAATGTCCAGTCTTGTGACCATATCGAAACAGGACAGGGCCTCCTTGGGATCATACAGGAAATCGAAGTAATTTATTCCGAGTTCCAGCCAGAGCTCCGGATCCTTTTTATCCTTCTTTATGGCCGCCTTCAGCAGGTTGACCGCATCCTGCACCCTGTCCAGGTGCTCTGCGAGCAGATTAGCCTTTGAAAGGATGGCAGGTTTGAATCCCGGGTCCGACCGGATGGAGTCGTTGAGCAGTTCCAGGGCCCCAGCGGGATCCTTTTCCAGCTTCAGCTTTCCCAATCCGGAAACGTAAAGCGCCAGCGGGTCCTTGGGTTTGAGTTCCATCAGCTGCCCCGCAAGTTCAACGGCCTTCTTGAATTTCTTCCTGTATTTCAGCAGCAGCGATATCTCCCGGTGAATGAGGTTGGGGGAAGAGGGATCGTGCTCCCTTGCGCTTTCAAGATATTCGAATGCGGCCCCGAAATCGTGTTCCACCTCATCGGCTATCTCGGCCATGAACATCCAGCACTGCAAATGACCGGGATCGGCCTCGATCACCCTGTTGAAGTATTTCTTTGCCTTTGGTATGTCTTTGAACTTCTTGTATGAGAGAAGCCCCATTCTGAAGGCTCCCTTGACGTGCTTCGGATTGATCCGGAGAAGGGTTTTGTAGGCCAGTATGCCCTCATCCTTCCTGCCCAGCCGCTGGTCCAGGATTGATCCCTTGTGATACCATGCCTCTTCGTTGTAGGGATCCTGGGAGAGTGCATATTCCAGACATTTCAGTCCGTCCTCTTCCCTCCCCTTCATCGAACCGAGAATTATGCCTTTCTTTATCCAGACAGGGTAATGCTGGGAATCGATATCGGTGGCCTGGTCGTAGGCATAGAGGGCATCATCGAGCTCTCCCCGCTTGTGGTGGCACATCCCGCTGTATGCCCAGGCATCCCTGTTATCCTCATCCAGGTCCAGCACCCTGTCGAAGCAGGCAAGAGCACCGTCAAGATCCTCTTCCACCTCGAAGAGTATCTTCCCCTTTTCGAGAAGAAGATCCACGTTGTTCGGGTCAAGGGTCAACCCCTCCTCGAGGTAGAACAGCGCTGCCTGTGCCCTGTCCATCTCGGCGGCATCCCTTGCCCTTATGAGAAGCTCCTTGATTATCTTCCTTGTCTCATCGAGATGGGGTTCCTTCCTGTCCATCCCCAGGGGTTCTATACGCTTTCCACCGGATATGAACTCGGAATCGGAGAAGCTCAATCCCTTATCCTCATCTTCCAGTACCAGTTCCTTCCTGAGGTCTATTCTATCCTTGAGCCTCTCCATATATTTCATCAATTTGTCGGGGTCCTGCCTCTCCGCCCTGTTCCATATCTCCATGAGATCCTCCTTGAAAGCCGCTACGATGTCCGGATCCATGAAGATCTGACCGAAGTTGAGCTCCTCCTGAAGGGATGCGGAGGATAATTCTCCTGTGGAGAGCAATGCCTTTCTGTCATCAAGCACTATTGCTGTAAGGGACAGGTTGGGAACGAGTCTTATTTCTATCCTGGAATTGGGTTCCTGGATGAGAAGGGCAAGTATTCTGAGGGTTTCCGGGTCCATTCCCTTGACCAGGAGGTCGTTCTCCGTGAACCTGAACATCATCTGGATCCTCAGCTTCCTCTGTGACCTTGCTATGAGGATCGACTGCATCTTCCGGAGGGTGTCCATATCTATCGTGGGTGAGACGATAAGGGCCTCCCGCTCCACCTCCATGAAGTTCCACAGGAATATGTTCTTCCACGGGCTCTGAAAGAAGAAGTGTCCCGAGTCATCCTCCATATATCTCGACCTCTTGTGGTTCCATGATGTACCTTTTTGCTACTTTACCTTGTCCCATCCATTATCCATTCGGTGGAAAATCCTTCCAGTGTCACAGTCTGCCCGCGATCCCCTTCATCCTTTCCAGCTGCAGAATACAGAGGAGCCTTTCATGCTCCCTGGACAGTTTCTCGATGATGCCCGCCATGTACTCCTCACGCATTCTCTCGAGGGCCCGGAACCCCCTGGACCCGTTCACCATCCTGTCCCATTCCATTATGAACTTCTCCGGGGTGTCCTGATGGAATTTGCGCCTGTTTATGGACTTCAATCTGAGGGAGGACCTTATCATTGTCAGACCGGATATGAGTTCGGTGTACTGCGACGAGAACCTCTCGTCATCCATGTCGAGCGCCTCAACCGGGATACCCCGGTCAGATGCGAGCTCAACGGCCTCCACCAGTGCAGGCGACGGGACCTGCACCTCCCCGAATCGGGAAAGTTTCCTTGCATACACCATCTCGTAGGATGACATGGGAGTTTTCTTCACCTTCTTTCTCATCACGGCTTCGAGACCCTCGAGTTCCTCGGGAGATATATGGAGGGCCACGGCGGTTGGGGAGAACTCCTCGAAGCTTATCCGAACCAGCTCACGCTCGCTAAGAAGACCGTTGATGGTACCCAGAAGTCTCAATCCGGGCCCGACCTCAAGGACCCTTGCGGTTTTCTCTCCTTCTTTCATACCCCTCCCTCTCGTTCCCTCCGGCCTTTTCCCCTCTCCGGGTGCGGATGGTGGTTCCTCCCTCCCTTCGAGGTTCGGGGGCCTTTCGACCCCTCTCTCTGTGACCCTCTTCGCCGCCGGATGTTCCGTTACCGCCGCCTAATCTGAGATAAAGCGCGTAAGCAAGGAGGATGATGAGTATCCCCACGACGACAACCATCAGCAGTACAAGAAGTGCATTGCTGTTTCCCTCTTCGAGGTCCGCATGCCTTGTGGGGTCCAGGGGATACCTGTCATCGAGATCGGAATATCCATCTCCGTCGGTATCTGCAAGGTTTGGATCGGTCTCGTTGCCGTCCCTTCTTCCGTTCTTGTTCGCATCCTCTATCCCGTCAAGGATGAAATCGCCGTCGGTGTCCTCGTTGAGGGGGTCGGTCACGTTGCCGTCCGTATCGTCGATCTCTATCCCGTCAAGGAGTCCGTCATCATCGGTGTCGGGATCGTTCGGGTCCGTCTCGTTGGCATCCACCTCACCATCCATATCGGCATCCTCGATGATGTCCGGTATGCCGTCCGAGTCGGAATCATCGAGGCCCGGGGCGCTGACAACAAGGGTTCGCATCGAGGGATTGGACAGGTGGGTCCCGTCAAATGCATGGACCCAGAGGGAATGTTCTCCCCTGGAAAGTGGGCCGAGGGGGATGTCAACCGCAAAGAAGCCGTTGCTCTCCACAACCTCGAGATCGATCATGTGGTAGGAACCTCCGTCCACCCGGTATCGGAGCTTGTGCACTTCGAGATCATCGGATATGTAACCCTGGACACTGACATGATCCGAGACCTCCGTTCCGTTCACCGGCAGCAGGAGATCGAGTTCAGGAGGGTCGTTCGGCGGGTAGAGTGTCATGGTCAGTTCCCTTAAGTCCTTCTCGATCGTTCCGACCGAAACCTCGTAAGGGTCCCTGACGGCCGTGACGGATAGGGGAAGATTGCTCATGGTCATGACAGATGTGTTCGTGTACATCTCAAGGAGGACAGGACCGGTGCCGCCTGAGCTGCCCGTCTGTTTCATTGCCACGGTCTCTCCCTCCCGGTTCCTTACCTCAATCTGGACGTTCTGCAGAGGGGTTCCGGTCTCGTAGTCCACGGCCCTTATCTCGCAGGTGATCGAGTGTCTGACGACGGATATCATGTCCAGGAAGGTAACATCCGATGGGGTCTCCACGTTCACGTAATCCGCTGCAGATCCGCGGTCAAGGATAAGGGCATCGTTCCCCTGCTCCCCCAACGTTGCGTTCGATATGGTGATACGGGAATCGACGAGATGGAAATGGGCGTCCCCGGACCCTGCCACGGTCCCCCCCTCCAGGAATGCACGGGAGCTTTCCATGTAAATGCTCGAGAACACGACATCCCCGGACCCAGCCCCGTTCCCGATCAAATCCGAGCCGCTTGAGTGGAGCTCGGAGTCCACCAGATGGAAGGCGCTCTCCCCTCCCCCGGATAGCAGCATCCCACTGGCGTGTATGGTCGAGGATGAGGACTGGACAAGGTCCGTGAATGCGGAAGTTATCTCGGACCTATCCATGTTCAGGAAGGATCCGCTCATGCATGATATCCCAACCTTTCCCCCGCGAATGTGGGATGAGTTCAAGGTGAGACTGGAGTTGACGAGCAGCACCTGATCCTGGGCGATCGAGAGGGCACCTGTCATCGGTCCGAGTTCAGTGTCGGTCGCGGTAGCGCGGGAATTGACCAGGGACAGTCCCAGAGATGTCGAGTTTCTGATAGATGTCCCTTCGATGAAAATGGTCGATGCAAAACCCCTCATTCCCGTTCCGCATTGGGAGATAAGGGTTCTCTCGACATTGGCCGAACCAACTTTCTGGAGATGTATCCCGTAGTATCCGCATCCGGAGATGTCAGTGTCGGTTATATCCACGGAGGTGCCCTCATCGAGCGGCCCCCTGATCTCTATACCCGACCTCTCGCATCCGGTGATGTTCGAATGGTCCATGGAAATGTCCGATGTGGACGTAGATACGCCGATAACGGCTCCCGATACCTTCAGGTGGGATATCCTCGATACCGAGGAAGGGTCCGATTCGAAAAGGTTCAGTCCTCCCCAGAAGCTCCCTTCCACCAGGGGGAGCAGCTCCACGTAGCCTCCTTCCGTACCATTGACAAGAACGGGAGCGGAGAGGTTGAGGTATGAGCCTTCCGAGAACCTCAGGACATCCCCCGGACCCAGATACAGGGGCTGTGCTGCGGATAATGTGAGGGTCGCCGTGATATCCCAATACGAACCGTTCCTGATGACGGTGGACGGGAACATGGATGATACGTCCTCCATATCAAGGTAGTTTGCTCCGGCCTCTCTGGTGGTCATCCCTTCACCGGATCCATCCGCCGAAACGAACAGGTGCAGTGGATAGAGTGCAAGCAGTATTATCACGAATGGAACGAGGGAGTGGTGCATGATACGACCCGGGGTCGACTCGATCTCCATCATGCCCCTCAATGAAGGTTCCGACTTTAAATCTTTTACCGGACATAGGTGGAACGGGTTTCACATTCTTATGGGGGATCACGGTCTCCCGTTCGAACGGAGGGAACGGCTTCATGATAAGGATCACTTCCGACATTCCTTGAGGTTCCCGGCTAGATTTCTGTCAAACATGCCGGATCCTCACTCTTTCGCTGTGAACACGGGCTCGGTGTTCATGAATATTTATTTATCAGGTTCCTCATAATGGCCTCCCCCGATGACGGGACCTAGGCAAAGGGTGATCTGATGGAGAAGATAGTGGAATGTGTTCCGAATTTCAGCGAAGGAAGGGACAGGTCGATAATTGATGCCATTGCGGGCGCCGTGTCCGGCACGGATGGAGTGAAACTGCTGGACGTTGACCCGGGTGCGGATTTCAACAGGACAGTGTTCACCTTCGTGGGAGGTCCTGAGGAGGTCCTGGAAGCGGCCTTCAGGGCCGCAAAGGTCGGTATGGGCCTGATAGATATGAGGAAGCACAGTGGGGAACATGCCAGGATGGGCGCCCTGGATGTCTGCCCCTTCATACCCATTAAAGGCGTCACGTTCGAGGAATGCACGGAGCTCGCGGTCAGATTCGGCAAGAGGGTATGGGAGGAGCTGGGAGTCCCCGGATTCCTCTATGCCAGGTCCGCAAGAAGACCGGACCGGGTGAGACTTCCGGATATCCGGAAAGGGGAATATGAGGCCCTGGAGGAGAAGTTCTCCGACCCTTCATTCGCTCCCGATTTCGGGGAGCCCGTGTTCGTTCCGAGATCCGGGACGTTTGCAACGGGTGCAAGACCCATACTGATAGCCTACAACGTCAACCTGGACACCTCCGACAAATCTGTTGCATCTAAGATTGCCGGCAGGATAAGGACCAGCGGGGTCGTGAAGAAGGATGCTGACGGAAACAAGATCATGGGTCCCGATGGGAAACCGGAGAGGATACCGGGATACCTAAAGGAGGTCCAGGCCGGGGGAATGATGTACAACGAGAATATCGCCCAGGTATCCATGAACCTTCTTGATTACGAACAGTGCAACCTTCATGATGCCTTCGAGGCCTGCAGGAAGGAGGCGGAGGACCTTGGTGTAAACGTTACCGGTTCGGAGATAGTCGGTCTTGTTCCCGAGGAAGCCCTTGTAATAGCCGGAAGGTTCTACGCCGGAAGGGAGGGCTTGAAAAGGGATGACACGGAAGACCTTGTTTCTCTTGCAATATCCAGGCTGGGTCTCGATCAGCTCTACAAGTTCGAACCCGACAAGAAGATAATCGACCGCATGGTGGCGGAAAAGAACCGGCTTGCCGGGATGGGAATGAAGGATTTCCTAGACGAACTCGCCTCGTCATCCCCCGCCCCCGGCGGGGGGAGCGTGGCGGCACTGTCGGGTTCGCTGGGAGCTGCCCTCAACGAGATGGTCTGCCAGTTGACCCTGGAAAAGGAGAAGCTCCGGGATTCCTGGGATGAGGTGGGGAAGGCCGTGGAGATCCTCCCGGGTCTGAGAAAGAGACTTCTCGAGCTGGTGGATGAGGATACCGATGCCTTCAACGACGTGATCAAGGCGTTCAGGATGCCAAAGGGGACGGATGAGGAGAAGAGGGCGAGGTCCGAGGCCATACAGGCGGGGTACAGAAAAGCCATCGCCACACCCATGGAGACCGCTTCGGGATGTCTGGATGTTTTGGAACAGGCTTTGAGGGTCTCCACCGCCGGAAATCCCAACTCCATAACGGATGTGGCCGTGGGAGCCCTGATGGCCTCCTCCGGCCTCGACGGGGCGGTGCTGAATGTCAGGATAAATCTGGGTTCCATCAAGGATGCGGAATATGTGGAGAGGACCGAGGGAGAGCTCTCCTCGATGATAACCCGCAGGGACGAGCTGCTCTCTCTCATAATGAAGAATGTCAACGAAAGAATGTAGGTGGTCTCATGGGAAAGATAGAGAAACTGACGAAAGGTATCGAGAAGCTCAAGACCGATATAGAGAATTACGAGGAGAAGATCCATGAGGCCAGGGAGTTGCATAAATCGGGCCGGCTCGACAAGGACAAGTGGGCCAAGGCCCGGCACAAATACCAGGAAAAGATAAGGATAGCCCAGGTCGCTATAAGAAGAAAGGAGAAGGCCCGCCTGCTCTTCGAGAAGGAAGAGAAGAAAAAGAGGGAAGGGAAGGAAGGAAAGAAGTGAGCTCCCGGAGATATGGCATGGGAAAGGACCCGCAGGATTTGCCTGGTTTAGACCCTTTCAGATGTTCCCGGAGGAACTTCATTATCATGGGACACCGGGCCGTATCCGACGGTTCCATCTTTCTGAACGATCTTTGCGGTGCAAGCGGTAGATGGGACGGTCTTGCAAGGGCCCTCTCCTCCGGTTTGTTCCTCTCACATGATATGAGAAGGGACACTTCGATCCACCTTCTGCTTCTGGGTCCTCCCGACCCCCCCAAGGTAATCTCCATCGACGGGGCCCGCGTGAAATATCTGAATCCGGACGAGAGGGCCTCTGCCGCTCTGATGAGGAAGAACCTCCGAACGAAGTTGGGGGAAGATGCGGGCACCACCTTGCGAACTTCACCGGGTATCCATCTGACCAGAGGAGGTCTCGAGACAATACTGGACCGGATAGGTGGACCAGTATTCCTGCTGCACGAGTCCGGGGAGGATCTGACGGACTGCATGGTAAATGGTGGCATTGGGGAGGGGCCCTGGAATTTCTTTCTCTCGGACGATATGGAGTTCACGGACAAGGAGCTGTCCCTTCTGAGAAGCAGGGCATCCGGGGTCCTGTCGGTATCGCCCCTCTCACTTCATACGTACCAGGCGATGATACTTGTCCATAATGCCCTCGACCGCTTCGGTTGATGATGCAGGAGTTCACAACACCTTAATAACTTCGTTGATGATACATCCCACATGGTAGATCGAGGTCCAAATGTGTCGGGTCGTTCCATTGCCCTGATCCTGATGACCCTGATCATTCTCAACCTCCCTGCACCATTCGTAACGAGTGAGGATGCAAACCCAGACCGGTATTCGGATCTCGTCAAGTTCGATCTGTATTCCACCGGAGCCTCCTCTGACGGTGTGTCAGGGTTCAACGGTCTTGTGGTCGGCAGGGTGAACCACACAACTTCCATCTTCACAAGACTGGAGAATACGAACAACGTTCCCCTGAAGGATGTGGAGGTCACCTGCACAATCTACTGGTATGACGGGTTCTATCCTGACCGCGGCCAGGTCATGTTCAAGGACATCAAACTGGTGGATGTTCCTCCCGGTGACGGGGAATTTTCGGAAATGCTGGAATTCTTCTGGGTTCCTCAGTTCGCAGGAGCGTACATAATCAACCTTTCCGCTCATGTTCCGGGAGACGCAAGACCCATGTCCACCGACCCTCCCTTCTTCCAGGGGATCAGGTATGAACCCCTTCCGGGAAAGTATTTTTACAGTGGTGTGTGGGTTGCAACGGAATACTGGGACGGAAGCGAAATGGACGGTTGGACCAGCGTGTCCCTGGGAGCTCCACCCGAAGAGGGCTGGAGATCGGTGGTCCATCCGCTTTCCGCCGCCCCTTCCCTCCAGCATTCGTATCCCGAGTGTTTCTATGCGGGCAACGGAACGACATGGAACGCTTCCGCTTCGGGAACACACTCCCTCATCTCTCCCCTTCTGGATCTGAAGAGATTCGATCCGGAGCCCTACGATGTGGAAAGGTCCATCAGAAGACCCCAGATTTTCCTTCTCTTCCGGTACAGGGGAAATCTCTCATCCAGCGGACCTGCCGGTGACGGTTCCATGGATCTCAGGATATCCATGGACAACGGGACCACGTGGGAGCCGCTTCTCGATGCAAGAGACGAACCCGTCTCCATCACGGGTAACACGACAACAGGTACATGGGATTATGCGAAAAGGGCCTTCTATGTCGGGACAGGGCACATGGTGGGCCTTGATCTGGGCAGATATCAGGGCCAAGATGTGAGGATAAGGTTCGATGAGACCTCGTCCGGGGTGAACGAGACCGGTTATCTTCTGGACGATATAACTCTTATGGGAATGGATCTCGTGGAATCCGTTCCGTTCTCCGTTGAGGCCAGGACGGGCGATGTCGCGCAGGTAGAACCCGGAACCGACGTGGAGTTCCTCATGGACCTTCATCCGAAAAGGACCCTTGAAGAGGTGGATGTGAGGTTCCAGTGCATCAATGCATCGGGGTCCATCTCCGTGGATGAAGATGTTGAAATAGACCCCGAAATTCTCCATCTTGACGGGAGCGACCTCTCCGTCAGGAACATAACGGTTACATTGAGCATCCCCGACAACGAGATATCGGGGGACGGAATGATACTGATCAGGGCCATCGGGGGAGGTATTGCGCGGGATGTGACCTTCAACTTCTTCGTGGTCCCCAGACATCTCGTGGAGTCCAGGCTCATCGGAAGCAGCGAAGGGGAGATAGGTGAGGGGAAGAGGAGTGAACTGGACCTTGAATTGAGGAACGGTGGAAATGTGGCGGAGCAGGTCCATCATGCGTTCGTATCGGAGACCGATCTTGAATGGACAGGGGGAAGGGGGAAGGTCCACCTGGGCCCGGGCGAGACGGTGGTCCTGGACGGATGGATCAAGGTTCCGAACGGGTCCCTTTCGGGTGCCAAAATCGGGTATATCGTTACATCACGGGTGTCACTCCCGGACGACGGGGACCTTCTCGCCGCCATCGTAAGTGGGGGAGTGGACCAGTCCTGGACCGTCATGAAGCTCAACTTCACGGTCAGGACGTTCCGTTCCGTGGAGCTCATAACGATCAATGCCCTCAGGACGATAGAGGATCCCCCGCCTAACGGTACGATGAGCATGTCCTATCATCTCTATCTGTTCAATCATGGCAACGGTGAGGACAATATCAGCATCCAGGTGTCGGGAATTCAAGGGATAGGGGGAATGGAGCTGTCATTTCCACCCTACATGGTCCTTGGGCCCGTCTCCTCCGAGCTTCTGGAGGTGGTCCTGACCCTCTCCTTCCCCGTTCCCCTGGGGAGGTTCAACTTCGGTGTCACGGCCCGATCGATGCAGGATGGAAAGGTCCTTTCAGAGGACAGTGCACAATTGGAACTCATAGTCGGGTCCGAACCCATATCGGGGGGAACGTTCCTGAACGGAACAATTCATTTCCAACCCGAAGAGGTCATATCAGGTATGGAGACGGTGATAGTGTTCAGCACATTGACCTTCGGATTTCCTTCCGGGGACAGTTTCGAGGTTGGTCTTCTGGTGGACGATGTGGAGGTGAAGGCAAAGGAGATCCCCTACATCCTGGGGGAATGGCTGGAACAGCAGATATCGTGGACGTTTACGACTCCCGGAGATCACAATGTAACGCTTATCATATATCCCTCTGACGGGACAGGATTTCCGGAAAAGGGACTTTTCAGGTCCGTTCGATCCAATGTGACCGTCAGGACCATCAACATTGGGATAATCTCCATGGACATCCTGTCGGACGAGTGGAACGGAACATATGTTGAACCGGGAACGCATCAGATAGAGGTTCTCGTTAGGAATTCGGGGGATGCTTCCGCAAGCGTGGTGGGGTTCAGTCTGGAGATAGTGGACCTTGGCCCGAGCCTGAATGCCACGACCTACCTTCTGAACCTCACGGACCTTGGACCCGGTGAGAATCACACAATTCTGTTCAAGCCTTTCAGGTTCAGGGCCAGTCACAGATATCGTTTGACCGTATCCGTGAACACGAAGGAAAAGTGGCTTGAGGTGGACCAGTCCGATGATGTGGTATCAAAGATCGTTCTGGTCGGTGAGGAGCCCCCTGGCGAGCCAGTATGGAGAAGCGGGGTATTTCTGATCGTTGTGACGGGAGCCGTAATGCTCCTGAGTTCCGCATTATTCATATATCTTCTAAGGAAGAAGCTCTGAGCTCACCCCCAATGGCCCATAAGATATTTATATCAGGTATAAGTAACCGGGGCAGGTATTCCCAGAAGGAGTGTTCATCAATGGCAAAGGGACTTTTCACTGCCAGAAAGCTCAGGAAAGACGCCCAGAAGAACAGGTGGAACGACCGCTATTACAAGAAGCGCGTCCTGAAACTGAAGGAGAAATCCGATCCCCTTCAGGGTTCTTCCCAGGCCAGAGGCATCGTTCTTGAGAAGGTAGGGGTAGAGGCAAAGCAGCCCAACTCCGCCATCAGGAAATGCGTGAAGATACAGCTCATAAAGAACGGAAGGCAGATAACAGCCTTCGCACCCGGCAACGGAGCCATCAATTTCATTGATGAACATGACGAGGTGATGGTTGAGGGTATTGGAGGTCGTTTGGGGCGTTCTTACGGTGACATCCCCGGGGTCAGGTACAAGGTGATAAAGGTCAACAACGTTTCCCTGGATGAGATGGTGAGGGGCAGGAAGGAGAAACCGGTCCGTTGAACGATAAAGAGGGATTATCATGGTCGAAGAGGATAATATGAAGAAAGTGTCCGGTGAGGAAGAAACGGCCGGGGAACCATCGGAAAAGCCGGAGGAAGGAGCTTCCGTAAAGAAAGGGAAGACAACAACAAAACCGGCAAGGAAAAAGGCGAGTCCGAAAAAGAAGGAAGCTCCGAAGGAAGAGAAGAAGGAGGCTCCGAAAGAAGAGAAGAAGGAGGCTCCGAAAGAAGAGAAGAAGGAAGCTCCGAAAGAGGAGAAGAAGGAAGCTCCGAAAGAAGAGAAGAAGGAAGCTCCGAAGGAAGATAAGAAGGAAGCTCCGAAGGAAGAGAAGAAGGAAGCTCCGAAGGAAGATAAGAAGGAAGCTCCGAAAGAGGAGAAGAAGGAAGCTCCGAAGGAAGAGAAGAAGGAGGCTCCGAAGGAGGAGAAGAAGGAGGCTCCGAAGGAGGAGAAGAAGGAGGCTCCGAAGGAGGAGAAGAAGGAAGCTCCGAAGGAAGAGAAGAAGGAAGCTCCGAAAGAAGAGAAGAAGGAAGCTCCGAAAGAGGAGGAACCCAGGCTTGAGGAGCTGATCTTCGGAAAATACAACACCTCGAACGTTGTGGTTGAGGATCCCAGTCTCAGTGCCTACATCAATCTCGAGCCTGCATATGTGCCTCATTCTTCCGCAAGGCACGCCAACAAACAGTTCCACAAGACCAGAATATCCATAGTGGAGAGGCTGGTCAATTCGATGATGAGAACGGGCAAGTACACAGGAAAGAAGACCAAGAGCTACAATGCGGTTCTCGAGGCTTTCGAGATAATTCAGAGCAGGACGAAGACGAATCCTGTCCAGGTTCTCGTGCAGGCTTTGGAGAATTCTGCACCCCGGGAAGAGGTTACAAGGTTGAAGTTCGGCGGGATATCCGTCCCCAAGGCCGTGGACACCGCTCCTTCCAGAAGGCTGGACATAGCGTTGAGGAACATCTCCATAGGTTCCGTGAGATCCTCACACAAGAACAAGAAATCCATCGCTCAATGCCTTGCAGGTGAACTGATATCCGCTTCCAAGGGCGACCCGCAGAGCTATGCGGTCTCAAAGCGTGATGAAATGGAGAGGGTGGCCAAATCGGCGCACTGATACTCGAAGAAAAGCGAATAGGCGAATGATGGAATGATGATGATATAATATCCCGAGGGTGTGTGACCATGGGAAGAAGAGAAGACAATATAAAGCTGGCACAGGAACTGATGGACAAACCGAAGTACATCAGGAATATTGGAATAGCGGCGCATATAGATCACGGAAAGACCACACTCTCCGACAATCTCATTGCGGGTGCAGGGATGATGTCGGAGGAGCTTGCGGGAAAGCAGCTTCTTCTGGACTTTGACGAGCAGGAGCAGGCCCGGGGTATAACCATAAACGCTGCCAATGCTTCGATGGTGCACGAATACAGGGGTGAGAACCACCTTATCAATCTCATCGACACCCCCGGTCATGTGGATTTCGGAGGTGACGTCACAAGGGCTATGAGAGCGGTGGACGGCTGTGTTGTCGTTGCATGCGCGGTGGAGGGTGTCATGCCCCAGACCGAGACCGTGATAAGGCAGGCCCTGAAGGAGAAGGTGAAACCCGTCCTGTTCATAAACAAGGTGGACAGATTGATAAACGAGCTGAAGGTGACACCGGAGGAGATGCAGCAGAGGTTTGCAAAGATCATCAAGCACGTGAACGATCTGGTCGGGAAGATGTGCCCTCCCGAGTTCAAGGGAAAGTGGTTCATGACACCGGAGAACGGGACCGTGACGTTCGGATCGGCATATCACAACTGGGCCATCTCCGTCCCCTTCATGCAGAAAGAGGGAGTGACCTTCAAGGACATTTACGATCACCTGAACGAGGGAAAGCAGAAGGAGCTGGCAAAGAAAGCTCCGCTGCACAAGGTACTTCTCGACATGATCATACACCATCTGCCCAATCCGCTGGAAGCCCAGAAGTACAGGATACCCCATATCTGGCACGGGGATATCGAGAGCGATCTGGGAAAGGCGATGGTGACCTGTTCCCCCAAGTCCACGCCGGTCATGATGATAACGAAGATAATCATCGATCCCCACGCCGGAGAGATAGCATCTGGCAGGTTGTTCGCGGGAACGATAGAAAGGGGGCAGGAGCTGTTCGTTCTCGGCATGCCGGGGTCCGCAAGGGCGCAGGCCGTGTCCGTGGCTGTGGGTCCGGACAGGATAGCCGTGAACAAGGCCATCGCCGGGAATATAGTCAATGTTTCGGGATTGAAATCGGCGATCGCCGGTTCGACCGTGGCCGGAACCCCGGAAATGGAACCTTTCGAGAAGATAGTCCACGTGTCCGAACCCGTGGTTACCGTTGCGGTCGAGGCGAAGCACATGAAGGATCTCCCCAAGCTTGTGGAGGTTCTCAGGATGGTTGCCAAGTCCGACCCCTCCCTTCAGGTGGAGATAAACCAGGAAACCGGAGAGCATCTGCTGTCCGGGATGGGCGAGCTGCACCTGGAGATAACCGAATACAGGATCAATCACGAACACGGCATTGAGATCAAGACCTCCCAGCCCATTGTGGTATACCGGGAGACCGTTCTGAACGCATCGACAAGGGAGTTCGAGGGAAAGTCCCCGAACAAGCACAACAGGTTCTACTTCAAGGTGGAACCCCTGAGCAAGGAGGTGGTTCAGGCCATAAAGGCGGGTGACATACCATCCGATCAGAGGGTGAAGGACAACAAGGCCCTTGCAAAGCTTCTCGCGGAATACGGCATGGACAAGGATGACATGAAGAACGTATACTGGATAGCCGGTCCGAATATATTTGTAAACAACACGAAGGGTATCCAGTACCTGCATGAGACGAAGGAGCTTCTCATCGATGCCTTCAGGGAAGCCATGAGCAAGGGTCCCCGCACGTGGGAGCCGTGTCAGGGTGTTCTTGTCAGGCTGATGGATGCGAAACTTCACGAGGATGCGATCCACAGGGGTCCGGGACAGGTGATACCTGCTGCAAGATCCGGTATGTACGGTGCCATGGTCGAGGCGGGAACAACACTCCTGGAACCGAAACAGAAGCTTTTCATATCGGTGCCAAGCGATCTCATGGGAGGAGTGAGCAGGGAGCTCAATTCGAGAAGGGCCACGATAGAGGACATGCCCATGGAAGGGGACCAGGTGACTATCATCGCCAAGGCTCCCGTTGCGGAATTGTTCGGTTTTGCAAGTGCCATAAGGGGAGCCACCCAGGGAAGGGCCCTCTGGTCCGCGGAGTTCGCAGGGTTCGATATTCTGCCCAGGGAACTGCTGGAGAACATCACGAGGGAGATAAGGACCAGGAAGGGGTTGAAGCCGGAACCCCCGACGGCCGATTATTACGCAGCCTGAACGGGCCACATGTATCAAGCTTTAAATATAAGAAGTAATTAAGGGAACACCCGAGTAGGAGGAATCATAAATGGCAAGTGAGAAACCCCACATGAACCTCGTGTTCATAGGTCACGTGGACCATGGTAAGTCCACATCTGTTGGCCGAATTCTGCTCGATACAGGACATATCGAGCAGCATGTGATCGATAAGTACAGGAAGGAGGCCGAGGCGAAGGGGAAGGGCAGCTTCGAGTTCGCTTGGGTCATGGACGGTTTGAAGGAAGAGAGGGAGCGCGGTGTGACGATAGACGTTGCCCACAAGAAGTTCACTTCCGACAAATACTACTTCACCATTATCGACGCACCCGGCCACAGGGATTTCGTAAAGAACATGATCACCGGAACATCCCAGGCAGATGCCGCGGTGCTGGTCGTGGCAGCTCCCGATGGTGTGATGGCACAGACGAAGGAGCACGTCTTCCTTGCAAAGACGCTTGGAGTGAACCAGATAATCATCAACATCAACAAGATGGACGCTACCAAACCCGAGTGGTCCGAGGAAAGGTTCAACCAGGTGAAGGAGGATGTGTCGAAGCTCCTGAAGATGGTTGGATACAAGGATGAGATGGTCCAGTACGTTCCGACATCGGCCTTCCTCGGGGACAATGTCGTGAACAAATCTTCAAACCTCAGCTGGTGGAAGGGCGGCACACTGCTTGACTGCCTCAACAACCTTCAGGTCCCCAAGAAGCCCACGGATCTCCCCCTCAGACTTCCCGTGCAGGATGTCTATTCCATTACCGGTATAGGGACTGTTCCCGTCGGCAGGATAGAGACCGGAGTTCTGAAGGTGGGCGACAATGTGGTGTTCTCTCCCTCCGGAGCCGGAGGAGAGGTCAAGTCCATTGAGATGCATCACGAGTCCATGGAGACGGCCGAACCCGGCGACAATGTCGGATTCAACGTCAGGGGAGTTGGAAAGAACGATATCAGGAGGGGAGATGTTTGCGGAAGCACCTCTTCCAAACCAACGGTGGCGAAGTCCTTCACCGCCCAGATAGCCGTTCTTCAGCATCCGTCGGTCATAGCCATCGGATATACCCCTGTCTTCCATCTGCATACGGCCCAGGTGGCATGCACCTTCGAGGAGATCCAGAAGAAGCTGGACCCCAGGACGGGCCAGGTGAAGGAGGAGAACCCCGACTTCATCAGGACCGGAGACATCGCCATCGTGAAGATCAGGCCCACAAGGCCGCTGGTGATCGAGAAGGTCAAGGAGATCCCGCAGCTCGGAAGGTTCGCCATAAGGGATATGGGAACCACTGTTGCAGCAGGCATGTGCCTTGATATCGAGAAGAAGGAGTGAGATCCTTCCGGTTGTTAGTGTGGAGGAATGGGATTGGTCGCAAAAGCACGGATATCTCTGACAGGAACGGATGCCAAGTCGCTTGACGGCGTCTGTTCCCAGATAAAGCAGATATCGGAGCGGACAGGAGTGAACCTGTCCGGGCCGATCCCCCTCCCCACGAAACGACTGGTCGTCCCCTGCAGGAAGTCACCGGATGGTGAGGGTTCCGAAACGTGGGACAGGTGGGAGATGAGGGTCCACAAGAGGCTCATATATCTCGATGCGGATGACAGGGCACTGAGGTCACTCATGAGGATCAAGGTCCCCGATGACGTCAACATAGAGATAGTCCTGAGGAGTTGAGGGGGAGCTTCGTCGTTAGAGCTCCCTCCTTTTTTTTCCTTTTTTAATTTTATAAGCGCTTTGATTTTTTATATGTGTTCATTTTATGAACATTTATTATCCAGAACTGTTTACAATGTGAACAACTATAAATAGCCCTTTTACTTATTGCCAGCCAGTGGTACTATGGATGATTCGATTCTGATTAAGATGCTGGGAGATTCCGTGAATCTTAGAATTCTGAGCTTCTTCATCGAGAACCCTTTTGACCGCTACAGCATCAATCAGATAGCAGAATTTTCTGACGTATCGCGGAATTCTGTCTACAAGTACCTTCCGGATTTTCTAGAAAAGGGATACATTATAAAGGAAAAGAAAGGTGAACGAGATGTCTTCACTTTGAATCAATCTAACAAGGTTATTCACCTCATCGATAGGTTCATAGATGATATGGGAGAGATCCGCCTTCAACCACAAATGGAAACAAGAATTAAAGCATCATATAAGGGGAAGGAAGCGAAATCCATTTGTGAACCTTTAGTACGGACGGAAGCATTTGTATTAGGATCCGCATAATGGGGGGAATTGAATGCCAAATGAAAAGGATACTATCAAAAAGAAAGAAGAAGAGATCGAAGAAGTATCGATCATCCGTGGACCCAATTTCGAGAAAAGATATGTAACTAGAGCCCTCCCCTATTTCACCGAATTTGATATCCGGATAACGGTATCCAATGAAATAATGAATACCGGAGAGGGATGGTTCACCGTTGCGGATGAGACATTAATATTCACTCCCACATCTGCAAAAGAATTGGTCGAGGAATTGAAAGATATCATCGATGCATACGAGGAGGTAAATGGTCCGATAAAGGAAAGACCTAAGAAGAAATTACTCACAACCTTCACAAAGAGGGAATGATTCAGATGAATCCCGGCGGAGGTCACCAGAAGAACAACCCCCGCTTGGGGAGAAAGAGCAAAATGAGGGGTGACAAACAAAGAGAAAAGAAGGCCGGTCGAAAGAGACTTAGCAAGGAATATCGAAGGAAAGGAGCTCGTGAAACACCTCTTGAGAAAGAGGAGATTGTGATTGGGGATTTCGATGACGTTGAATACAAAATTCTCTATGCTCTGAATAAGAAGAAAGCCTATGGAAACGATTCAGCTGATGTTATCAAGATTATCAGGGCGAGACAGGTTCCACCGAGAAAGATCGATGAGGTTCTCTCTTCCTTTGAAAGAAAGCTTTTAATTAGAGAGTGGGGCAGGATCTACAAGGGTGAAGACGGTAAAACATATGTAAGTTTGAATATCGACAAGAAGGAAATAATCGAGCAATACATCGAGGTGAACAGACCCTAAGTTCGTGGTGTCCTACCAAATGTTAGTTCAAGGATGGGGGGAATTGAACCAACGGACCCTTTGCAGGAAGCTCCCGGGTTATTCTGCGAACATCTTCAGGACCATCTCTCCGTAAGGAGTAATCTCGAGATCTCCGTTCTCGTTCTTGGCCATCCATCCCTTCTCGATCCATTTAAGCAGAAACTTTCTCCGGAAGGCCATCTGGCCAGAGTGTGTCACTTTGCCATCCTCGCTGACGTTTTCAAGCAGTCCCTCCTCCTCCAATCTTATCATTGTTTCCTTAAGTTTTCTCCTACCGAAACGGGTCCTGACATCCTTCCAGATCGCCAGTGCCTTGACGAGTTCGGACCTGGGTCGTTCCAGTCTGAATTCCGGTAGGATGAAAGGGTCATAGACATCTCTTGCCAGTCCCATGGGTCTTCCATTTTCGTAATAGAGCGTATAATCCTTTATCATATGCTCCTTTGTTCCGACGTTGAATGATGTTGCATTGAACATCATTGAAGCTATAAGCGAAGCTGAGGAGTAGATGGCGGATCCTGCCTCGATGTTCACATACAGAATGTTACCTTTTTCCGTTTCCTTCTCCATGATCCTGACAAGTGTTCTCATAACATCCTCGAACTTGTTGATGTTTGTATGGACCTCTTTGTGCTCGATACCTCCAGATTCCAGTTCATCGATGACCTCCTTCAGGAAATCCGAATACGGTTGCGAATCCGCCTGATGGATAAGATAGATCATATCCGCCCTGAAATGGAGAGCGGGTTTCACGATCTTCACGGTGTCGAAGGTCACACAGCTTATAACGACACGAAGATTCCTTCCAAATGTCATGATATCACCAATGTCACTTATATCACTTTATGCACGTGTAAATATTTATATTTTTATTCTATATTGATGGTATCATGAGAATGATAGAGTTCATCACATTCATCGGTGAGATGACTGAAGGGTCATGGGAAAGTCAAAATACAATGTATTCGTTCAGCCTATATTCCCGAAGGGAATGGAATTGATATCAGGTCCTGAGAGGGGTTGATATGGAATTCGAAGTAATGTTCGAGAAAGCCGCAGGCTACAAGCCATTTGATTATCAGAAGAGATTGGCCACCGAATATGAAATGCCCAGTATTCTTAATGTTCCGACAGGTATGGGGAAGACTGCTGCCGCGATCCTGGGATGGTTGTGGAGAAGAAGGTTCGCACCGGATCATATCAGAGAGACAACACCAAGAAGACTGATTTACTGCCTTCCAATGAGGGTGCTTGTGGAGCAGACACGAGATAATGCCGTATTGTGGCTTCACAATCTTGACCTGCTCGGTGGAATTGCCGAAATAGAGGGAGAGAAAAAAGACCAGAAGCTGAAAAAATATTCGCCCTCCTGGGAGGATTCTGGGAAAATCAATGTTACCGTACTCATGGGTGGCGAGGACAGGGATGATTGGGATCTCCATCCCGAAAGGGACGCCATCATCATTGGAACTCAGGATATGCTTCTTTCAAGGGCATTGAATCGCGGTTATGGGATGAGCAGATATCGGTGGCCCGTTCATTTTGGACTGTTGAACAATGATTGCCTGTGGGTCATGGATGAAGTTCAATTGATGGGTGTGGGGCTGGAAACAACAGCTCAGATGGATGCATTCCGTAAGAAGCTCGGTACATTCGGAAACTCCAAGAGTCTCTGGATGAGTGCAACAATGGATGAAAGTAGGCTTCAAACCGTGGATAATAAAATTGATAAACCGATGGTTAGCATTTCGGATGAAGATCTTGGATCGGAATTACTGAGAAAGATGTCTGATGCCAGAAAGACCCTTGAGAGAGCCGAGAATATATTCCTTGACAAAGAGAGCTCAAAAGGAAAGTATTTCGATGATCTGGCGCGAATGATTGCTGATTATCATATTTCGGGATACATGACACTCGTGATCTTGAACACCGTAAAAAGGGCCCAGGAATTATTCAAGAGAATGGAGAAGGTAATAAGTCAGAATGGGAGGCTCGTTCTTCTTCATTCCCGATTCAGGGAGGATGATAGATCAAGAAACCTTGAAGCTCTGGGTAACGAAGGAGACCTTATTGTCATTTCGACCCAGATAGTGGAGGCCGGTATGGACATATCCGCAAGGACCATGTTCACGGAGCTTGCCCCCTGGTCATCAATGGTCCAGAGATTCGGAAGATGCAACAGAAAAGGGGAGTTTGAGGAGTCGAAGATAGTCTGGATCGATCTTGACACGGAGAAGATGAGCTCACCCTATGATGATGAGGATTTGGAAGTTTCAAGAAAGGTTCTGAAAGGCATAGAAGATGCAAATCCGAAGGATCTTTCCGAAATGGATGTTTCCGGAAAAGATGTGGTAAGACCCCAGATCCGGAGAAAGGACCTCCTGGAACTCTTTGATACGACACCGGATCTAAGTGGAAATGACCTGGACATTTCCCGGTACGTGCGAGAGGTGGATGAGAAAGATGTACAGGTCTACTGGAGAGATATACCCGAAGAAGGCCCATCGAATGATATTAAGAAGGCCCACAGAAGGGAATTATGTTCGGCACCTCTTGTTGATGTAAAAAAATGTGTTGAAAAGAAGAATTTCAATGGATACATGTGGGATCATCTGGAAGAAAGATGGGGAAGGTTGAACAGCAGCACTCCCATTGTTCCCGGATCCATTATCCTTCTTGATACGAAAAGTGGAGGATATTCCGTCAAGTTGGGGTGGTTGGGAAAGGATTGGAATAAGAACAAGGATGGTATTGTGGAAGAAGTTCATGTTGATACAGATATCGAGAACGAGTCGGTAAACAGTGAGATCGAGACATTCATTGGAAGGGATATAACAATAACCGAACACTGCAGGAATGTGTCCGACTTCGTCGGTAGGATGTCAACAGCCATCGGACTGGGAAATGAGCTGGCAGATGCTTTGTCGAAAGCCGGATTATGGCACGATGTCGGAAAAGCTCATGAGGCCTTCCAGAACTCTCTGAGGCAGGGAAGGGATGATATACACGAGAACGTTCTTCTTGCGAAGTCGAGGGATAGGAAGGGAAGGATGAGATACTTCACCTGTGAGGATGGAGTCGAGAAGGAGAGAAGGTACTTCAGGCACGAACTTGCATCCGCTCTTGCATGGTTGAAGAATGGTGGAAAGGAGAGTAAGGAGGGTGAACTGATAGCGTATCTGGTTGGAGCCCATCACGGAAAGGTCAGAATGTCGATCAGATCCCTTCCCGGGGAGACCGAACCGGACAGTGAAGGATTGAGATATGCGAGGGGGGTCTGGGACGGAGACAGAATTCCGCAAATCGATGGTATCCTTGATCGGGATATCGTCCTTGACATGGAACCGATGGAACTTGGGGAGGGAAGCTGGCTGGAAATATCCCTAGAACAACTCGATAGATTTGGACCTTTCAAACTGTCATACCTGGAGTCGATCCTCAGGATATCGGATTGGATAGTGTCCGGAAAGGAAGAGAAGGGGGTGGGCAGTTGAATATCAGACTCGAAGAGCATTTCACGGGAGAGAGGTGGTTTGATAGAGGGAGAAGGAAGAAAGACATGAACATAATGTCATTTGCTTCAGAAAAGGAAGAAAAACCTCCTGAAGATAACGTTCAAATCGAAAAGAAAAAATTCGAACCAAATGATATCAAACTGGATGGATGTTCTCCAATACCTCTTGCTCATTATCTGAAGGCACTTGGAGTATTCAGATTGGTAGCGGAACAGAAGGACCCTGATGTTAGAGGTTACTGGAAGGATGACAGATTCCATATTGTTACAAGACTATCCAAGGATGAGCTTATTGATTTTTTCTTGAAAGAATACGAACCAACTCCGGTAATATCTCCATGGAATGGTGGAAGTGGTTTCTCTTCTAAAGAAAATCATGAAGGTTTTAACAAAATCAGATCTTCAAATGATGCAAGGTTTAGAAGGGTTAGGGAGGAGATGGAGTTAGCTTTTAGACTTAGGGATAAGATGAGAATTTCGGAGAAAGTAAACAAAGATCAAAAAGATGAATTGCTCTTAAGGTGCAGGAATCAATTCTCAGATGAAGCATTAAGCTGGTTGGATTCTACCTTTGTATTCACAAATGATGGTGTTTCATTTCCACCACTATTGGGGTCAGGAGGAAATGATGGTAGGATGGAGTTTTCAAAGAACTACCTCCAGAATATCGCAAAACTTATTGATATGGATGAAGGTAAAAATGTGAAATGCTTGGAAGGTGCTTTATTCAACAGAATCATAACAGATCTATTAAAAAGTCCCATTGGTCAATTTCATCCCAGTGCTGTTGGAGGTTTCAATGCTGCATCCGGATTCAACTCGGATTCAGTAATTAATCATTGGGATTATATATTGTCCATGGAAGGACTGATGGTATTCTCTGCATCTTCTTCAAGAAAGATCGGACATATCGGGGATTCAGCACTATCATATCCCTTTTCTGTAAAACCGGTCGGGACAGGTTATGGGAGTTCCGCAGAAACTGATGGTTCACCATCAAAAGCAAGGTCTGAGATGTGGTTCCCGATATGGGAAAAACCCGCATCCTATCATTCAATTCGTCTGATGTGTGGTGAGGGCAGATCCAACATTGGAAGAAAGACGGCAGGAAATAGTGTGGATTTTGCCAGATCCATTGCCACATTGGGAATAGACAGGGGGATAAATGAATTCTTCAGATACGGTTTTCTTGTTCGAAATGGATTGGCATATTTTGCGACTCCTCTCGGGAGATTCAAAGTTCGGAGACAACATCAGGTCGATCTTTTAATGGATATTGACGGATGGCTTGACCAATTCAGGAGGAAAAGTTCGTCAGATCAGGCTCCCAGTTCTATAAAGAGACATTCCCAGATATTGGACGGATTGATAATCGAACTTTGCAAGCAGAAAAGCATTCGGAAAATGCAGTCCATTCTGATAGAGCTCGGAATGATAGAAATGGAAATGTCAAAAAACGGAAAATGGACAAAGGACACAGCTCATCTAAGACCCATTCCACTTCTTTCAAAGAGATGGATCGAGGAATGCAATGATGGGACACCTGAATTCAGGCTTGCACTTTCTCTGGCTTCGATTTATGGAAAATATGGTAAGGATTTCAGATCGATCCGGAGCAACCTGGAGCCTATATCGGAACCGATCAGTAGGTATCCTTCGTTCAGAATGGATGAGGGAGTTGATCGAGACGTTGTCTCAACTCAGGGGAGTCTTGTCGGGATATTGAACAGGATTATGGCAAGAAGAATGATAAGAGCAGAAAAAGAGAATTGTGATCATTATCCCGATAGGGCAAGATACTACGCCTTTCCAGGAGACATTGCAGATTTCATCGAAGGAGAGATTGATGATGAAAAGTTGAAAGATCTTTTCATAGGACTGTCGCTTATCAATTGGTGGGATGATCACCGTGTAAGTGTTCACGGTCCAAGGGAACGTGATTCAATCTCCCCCGATTCCCTTTACATCATAATGAAACTCTGCTACACCGGATCTGAGAAACATACGGGAAAAATTCCGCTTGTTCCTGGGATTCACAGAAAGTGTGCATCCGGTGACGGGACCGGAGCACTTCAACTTGCAACAAGAAGACTTCGCGGCTCGGGGATAGTTCCTGCCGTTGGTACGGCATACTTGGGTGCTTCCAGATCCGAGAGGATTGCTGCGAGTTTGCTGTTTCCCGTTCATGAAGATCAGATACTAAAGTATCTTGATAGGATCGGTCGTCAGAAACCGGATAATATGGATGATACGGATGCTGTTATGGAGGTGAATATATGAACATGAATGCACTTGAGAACGAATCGAGACTGCTTTTGGAAGTTCCGCTGAAACCGGTACAAGGAACGAGATTCCAGCCAACGGGATTTCCGGACCTTGGAGCTGCAACCTATACCCTTGCGGATGGAACGGAGATGCTTCTGGTGGAATCAACTCAGAGCATGGCAAATAGACTTGAAGAGGTTTGTTGGGACAGGGCAAAAAACGACCTCGTGGACGCTCTTGGGGGCCTACCATATGTTCTTGTAAGGGATGATGATGGAAATTTCATCACGAATTCCATCTTGGAATCGCACAGGATAAACAGTCCCTACATCCTGGAGAGCGGGGATAAGACCTTTTTCAATATACTGAAAACGGAATTGGGAGCAATGGAGAAGGGTGCGGTTGATCTGCGGAAACTTGCAGATACACTCCTGAAATATGATGTCAACAGTCTTCTCCACGGTGTATTCCTCGCAAAGAAGGATCTTGCAGGTGGAAGGTTGAGACTTCCTAGGTCCCTTTCTGCATTCATCGAAGCCAAAAAGGTAATGGTCGCCCCAAGCGGTGGGGTAAAGATCGATCATGTGGATCCCAAAGGCGATACAAGCAAAGGGTTCGGGCATGTTCCATTTCATCGGGACGAATACTCAGGAGAGATCACAGCATACTTCAATCTGGATCTATCCCAGATAAGGGGATATGGTCTGGGAAAGGATGTGGAGGACCTTCTTATCCTTCTAGCTTTCTACAAGATCAGAAAGTTCCTCAGAGATGGTCTTAGGCTCAGGACAGCTTGTGATCTGGAGATGGAAGATGATATCAGGGTTACAAGACCCGGTTCATTCTCTTTGCCGGAGTTGGATGAGATAGAAGGAGCTCTCAGGGAGAAGATATCGAGTGTTGAGGATCGCTTCGCGGAGCCCAGGATAACAGAGGTAATCTACAAGAAGGCGTGATGTAAATGATTGGCATCCGTTTTCGTTTCCCTGCCGGCAGGTACCATGCCACTCCATGGAACAGGCAGGTCAACGAAGGGGAAGTGGAGTGGCCTCCTTTTCCCTGGAGAATAGTTCGATCGCTGATCTCGATATATTATCTGAAGATGAAAAAAGAAATCGATGAGGTATTGGTAAGATCACTTATTGACAAGCTTTCCAGGACCCCCGAGTATAGATTGCCAAAAGCGAGTGTTGGTCATACACGGCATTACATGCCGCAATACAACATAGGAAATACCTCATTGATCTTCGACACATTCGCATCCGTTTCAAAGGATGAACATCTTGCAGTTGTATGGAAGGATGTGGAACTTACCGAGGATGAAAGGAAGCTCCTGGCAGAGATGCTTGAGAGGATGAACTATCTTGGAAGGGCCGAATCATGGGTCGAAGCAGAGATCTCAGATATCAATCCGGAACCGAACTGCGTTCCTCTGTCAGAATACAATGGAAATGATGATGTTGAACTGATAGATGTTCTGGTTCCTCTTTCCGAAGATGAATTTCAAGGATGGAAAACGGATTTTCTGAAATCAGGTGATAAAAATAGAAGAAAACATCTAAAGGATATTCGATCAATGTGGGATGCACTTTGTATCGATACCTCTCGTCTTAAGAAAATTGGCTGGAGCCAGCCACCTGGAAGCAGATGGATACAGTATGTAAGACCTTCTAATTGCTTCGATATAACTCCGGCATTGAAATATTCGAAAGCAGAAAAGAAAAGGCCTACTATTGCCAGGTATGCTTTGGCATCCCAGGTTCCTCCGAGATTGACGGAAGCCGTTTCCATTGCTGACCGTATCCACAAATCACTTGTTAGTCGTGCAGAAGTCCCCGTATTCACCGGATGTGACGAGAACAAGAGACCCCTAAAAGGCCATGAGCACGCTTTTATACTCAGCGAATCGAACCTTGGACTTGGGAAAGGTAGAAGGGGAGAGATCACCCATGTATCGATCTACGCACCGATGGGGTTCGGAAGAAAGGAAAGAAAAGCACTGGATGGTCTAACAAGCCTCTGGGGAAAGGGAGGTCATGATATCCAGCTCGTTCTGATCGGTATGGGGGAACCGGAAGATTTCGGGGGAATAAGGGATGAGAAGAGTGGGAAATCTCCGATCCTGGCTTTATCCCAGGTCTGGGAATCAAGGACACCTTTCATCCCAACCCTTCATCCTAAGTTTTCCCGTTCGGGTGAACCGAAGATGATAGAGACATCTGTGAAAATTGAAGGAATGCCCCAAGGAGCGGTTCAAGTAGGTTCTCCCGAATATGATCTTCTAAGGATCCTGGGTGAGATGGGTTTTCCGGAACCCGAAGAGATCGGGAGAACAGATGGGACAGATCTTGCCGGAAGGAAGACCCGGTGGCTCGAATTCAAAAGAAGCAGATACGGAGGTAACGGGAAGAAAAGTACCGAGATCGGATATGGTTTCAGAATTGTTTTCCCCCAACCTGTGAGAGGTCCGATCGCAGTAGGATATGGAGCTCATTTCGGATTGGGTCTTTTTGTTCCATCTAAATAAGGAGCAGTGGTAAATGAAAGATCGTCAATTGATATTGAAGAGTCCCGAAGGCCAGTTCGTCGAGTTCAAGCAGTCGATAAATTCAACTCTGGCAAGAGAGATCGTGGGTTTTGCCAATACCGGTGGGGGAACAATCGTAATCGGTGTCGATGATAATGGGATCATCAAAGGTATGAGGAACATTAATAAGGACGTATCGAAAATAGAATCGATCGCAAGGAACTGCGATCCTCCGATATCCATTTTAATAAATCTGGAACAAAAAATGGGAAAGGACCTATTATTCATAGACATTCCCGATAGCCCAGAAAAACCTCATTCCTGTTCCGATGGATTCTTCCTGAGGAGCGGAGCCACAACCCAGAAGATGACGCGTAATGAAATAATACATTTTCTTCATTCGACAAATCAGATACTATGGGATAAGAAGAAATGTTTTTCTTTCAAGTATCCAGAGGATTTTGATAATGATGCTTTTCGAAGATTTTGCGTAATGTCGGGGATGTCCAACATTGAAATTGATACGGAAGATCTCCTTATAAATCTTGAAGTAGCTGAAAGATCTGATGAGAGGTTGATCTTTAACAATGCGGGAGTTCTCTTTTTTGCAAAAGAACCCGCTAGGTTTCATTTGGATGCGGTTGTGGATTGTATTTTATTTCAGGGTCATGATAAGGCTACAATTCTGGACAGGAAGACACAGACCAGCAATCTGATGGAGAACGTGGAACAGGCAATGATATTCCTTAAAAAGCACCTTTCATTGAGATATGAGATAAAAACACTCGTCAGAAAAGAGATACTGGAACTTCCTGAAGATGCTCTCAGAGAGGCTGTTCTAAATGCCGTCATTCATAGAGATTATCATTTCAATGGAGCAAATGTATCTGTAGAGATATATCGCAACAGAGTTGAGATCTCTGATCCCGGAGAACTCCCGCCAGGAATGAAACCGGAAGACATGGGAAAGAAGAGCGTAAGAAGGAATAAATTATTGGCCGATCTATTCCATCGTATCGGTGAGGTCGAGAAGGTTGGATCTGGAATACTCAGAATGAAACAGGCGTTGAAAGAAGCCGGCATTCAACCTATGCGTTTTGAGTTCACTGGATTTTTTACAATAATCTTCAACAGGATCACCGAAGCAGATAGAGAAGAATCAGTGAAAACTTCGGTGAAAACTTCGGTGAAAA
>Ga0164318_10000348_pt1 | contig 33708 bp, 39 predicted proteins | sample GuaBasSedimGuay9_FD_113734 | JGI IMG/M metagenome (GOLD analysis project Ga0164318, IMG submission 113734) | Subseafloor sediment microbial communities from Guaymas Basin, Gulf of California, Mexico - Guay9, Core 4571-4, 0-3 cm | ecosystem: Environmental > Aquatic > Marine > Hydrothermal vents...
AAACTTATTTCTTCCTAAATACCGTAACTTGACAAAATCTTTTGAAAATAAAATGTAAAGTTAAGGAAACTTATTTCTTCTTGAATTTATGCTTTTAAAGATAGAAGAGCTAAGATACCGCATAGATAAGGCTTTAAGTCTTTTCCATTTTAAGAAGGCAGAGAGATTAGCTAAACAAGGATTAGTTCTCTCACAGGAAGAAAAGATTAAGCATTTCGAGTATTATTTTAAGGCTCAGCTTTTTATTATCAATGAGGATTATCAGAGAGCTGTATATTATCTTAACTTAGCTTTAAGAGAAAATCCTCAGGATAGTTTTTCTCTCAACGATAAAGGGATATGTTTAGCCGAGTTAGGAAAGGTAGGTGAGGCTCTCCCTTATTTTGATAAGGCTATAAAGTTTTTTCCTGAATATCCCACTTTTTATCAAAATAAAGGTTGGGCTCTTACTCTTAAAGGAGAATTCCAGAAAGCTTTACCCTATTTTTATAAGGCTTTGGAATTTGAGCCAGAAAAAGGGGAAAGTATCTTTAGTATAGGTTTTTGTCTGGAGAAATTGGCTGAGTATAAAAAAGCAAAGGATTATTATTTTAAGGCTTTGAGGTTAATGAAAGGAAAGAGTAGATTTGCTCAGTTCAAGATAAAAGAAGCTTTAAGAAGATTATGAGATACTTTTTAATTCTGGTATTATTTATTTTTTCCTTTAATTTAAAAGCCGAAGATTTGAGAGAAAAGCTTAGTTTTCTATATAACCAGGGAAAGTACGAGGAGGCTATATCATTATGCAAGGAGAAGCTCAAAGTTTCTAAAGATAAATTTTATTATCTTAATTTAGCTTTACTTTATGAGGAAAAAGGAGATGTTTTTTCTGGCCTTTCAGTGTTAAAAGAAGCTCTCCCTTTTTACAAAGAAGATAAGGATATTATTTTCCAGTTAGCAAGATTTTATTTTCTTACTTCCAACCAAAAAGACTCAATTCGTTTTTTTAAAAAGTACCTTAGTTTAGCCCCTCAAGACAAGAGAGCTTATTTTTATCTGGGTTTAAATTACGAAGATTTGAAAAAGTTTAATCAGGCAGAAAGATTTTATAGAAAAGCTTTAGAAATTGACCCTTATTTTAACTTGGTTTTATTTAAACTTTCGGAGTTATATTTTAAGGAAGGAAAAGATAGCAAGGCTGTTAATATTCTTAAAGAGTTAAAACAATTAGAACCCAGCATAAAATCTGTCTATAAGAAGTTGGCTCTTTTGTACTTTAAGCAGGGGAAGTTTCTTTTGAGTTTTAAGGAGGCTTCTAAATTCTTAGAGATGGTACCCTCAGATAGAGAAGTTCAACTCGTGCTTAAATCTTCTAAGAAAAAGTTAGGAAAAGAGTTTTTCAGAAAAGAAGCTGAAAAGTTAGCCTTAGCCAGAAAAAAGAAGAAAGCTCAGGTTAGTTCTTTTGTGAAAGGTAACATCCCCAGAGTAAGAGTATGTATAGCTGAGAAGTTAAAAAACTTTGAATTTAAACTTACTGAGAAAGCTTTCTTATATAAAGGTGATTTAGCAATTTTTAAGTTAGATAAGAATACACTTTACAAAATAAGTTTGACTCCCCAGGGCTTATTAAAGCTTTCTGATGATAAAGGAAGGGTGGTTTCCAAAGAGCTTGAGCCTCCTTTAATTATTAAGTCTGAGTCTCCTTATTTTCTTATTGGTGTTTTTGGCCTTAACTATGCTCAGGGTAAATACTGGTCTAAAAACTTAGATACTTTTTTTAGGGGTTCTTTATTTATAAATACTAAGGATAAAAGCCTCTATTTAGTGAATATCCTTAACTTAGAAGAATATCTTTATGGGGTTTTGCCTTCAGAGGTTTCTTCTAATTGGCCTGAATCTGCTTTATCTGCCCAGGCTGTGGTAGCTAGGACGAAAGCCTTAGAAGGTTTGGGAAGAAAAAACAGAGATTACGATTTTTCTAATACCTATTCTTTTCAAGTTTATTTAGGAGCAAGTAAAGAAAATAAAGCTACAAATTCAGCCGTAGATAAAACTCGAGGGCTTGTCTTAGTAGATAAAGAAGGCTTGCCTTTAAATGTTTATTATTGTAGTAATTGTGGAGGCCATACCCGGGAAGGTAAAGAATATAGGGGAGTTTTAGATTCCGATAAAGATATTAAAAAATTCCCTTTAACGCCTTTTGAATTTTATGAGTGGGTAACTGGAGAACCTGAGGTATTTTGTAAAACCAGTGGAGTTTTAAAGAGCAGATTTCGTTGGCAGAGGTTTTATTCTCAAAAGAGGTTCTTAGAAAATCTAAGTAGAGTTTTTAACTTAGGGAGAATTAAGAAGATAGAGATATTAGAGAGAGATGTTTCTTCTCATATTTGTAAGTTAAAAATTTCTGGTGAAAATGGTTACAGAATAATAGATTCCGAATTTAAAATAAGAGAAGTCCTTGATGGTTTGAGAAGCACTCTTTTTTGGATAGAGAGAAAGTCTTCTTCAAAAGATAATAACTCTTATTTTCTTATTTGGGGAGGAGGTTTTGGTCACGGAAAAGGTTTATGTCAGTTTGGAGCTAAGGGAATGGCGGAAAAAGGTTATTCTTATCTGGAGATTCTTCAGCACTACTTCCCTGACTCTTCTTTGAAAAAACTCTATTAATATTTTATCTTTTCCTTATTGTTTAAAATTTCTTATTTTGCTTTCAGACAGAAAGAGGAGGTTGTCTTAGGGTCGGATTATAAAATGAGATTTTACTCTCTTAGCCTTAAAGAATTTTTTAGTGAATTCTTTCGCCTTTTTATAATCGTAAGCTTTACAAGAAAAGATATTTATATAAGCGCTCTTCTTCGATTCAGAAAAATGGCCAGTAATAGAACTGGTCTCAATCAGCTGAATTAAGGAATAGCCTTTAGTGTGAGGTTTTTTATGGCCAAAATAAGGTATCTGAGCTTTTCCGAATTTTTTCATCTTTATGAGTTTACAGAGTTTATCTACATATTCAGCAATCTTTTTCTTAGAAGAGATTATTTCTAAATCGCAATCGTAAAGATTAAGAATAAGTTCCCAGCCGTAAATTATTTCCTTTTTCATAGTTTAAGGGCTTTTTTAATATATTCTGGTAAAGAAAAACAATTTATATGAATATCAGGGTTATAATACTTGGTTTTCAACCCCAAAGATTTAATCTTTTTGGCTAATAAAGCTTTACTTATTTTAGTAGGGTTAATATTTTCTGAAGAATAAAGAAGAGTAAAAAAACCTCCGATATAAGAAGGTAGGGTAATGAGATACAAGAAAGTATTTTTAAAAACTTCCTTAGAAATTCTAAAGTTTTCTTTCATTTCCTTTTCCTGATAAAAGCTTGAGCCAGTTTGTCTGGTCATTATCCCTTTTTTATTTAAGATTCTTTTTATATCTTGGTAGAACTTCTTTCTAAAAAGGACTTTCGCCGGCCCTATAGGGTCAGAAGAATCTACTATTACTACATCAAACTTTTCTTTAGTATTTTTTACGAATTTAGCTCCATCGTCTATAATTAGTTCTAACTTTTTATTTTCCCAGCATCTTTTGCCTATATTTTGAAGATACTTTTTGGATACTTCGATTACTGTTTGGTCAATTTCTACCAGAGTAACTTTTTGGATTGGATATTTTAAAACTTCGCTTAATACCCCGCCGTCACCTCCTCCTATTATTAGGATTTTTTTAGGGTCAGGGTGGCTTATAAGAGGAATATGAACCAGCATTTCATGATAGATGAATTCATCTCTTTCTGTAGTCTGAATAACCTTATCTAAAGTTAGAACTTTCCCCATTATAGAGTTTGTAAAGACCTCTATTTTCTGGAAGGCGCTAAGTTGAGTCTTTAGTACCTTTTCTATCTTATAGCCTATTTTTACCGCAGGATAAAGTTTCTCAAAAAACCATTTTTCTTTCATCTTATTAGAGGACTCCTCTTTTTACTTCTACTACCTGCAATTTCTTAGGTTTAAATTCTTTTTTAATAACTTCTATAGCTTTATAAGGATTAATAGTACCACAGACAAAAATATCTAAGGCGGCATACTCATACTCTGGCCAAGTATGTATACTTATATGCGATTCCTGGATTACTGCTATTCCTGAGATTCCGCCGTTAGGAGAGAATTTATGGAGATTTATTTTAAGGAGCGTAGCCTGGCAGACTTCTACTGCCTTAGCTAATATTTTCTTAATTTTAGAGAGAGAAGTTAAGTGGCACCCTCCCCATATTTCTATTATGAGATGAATGCCTGCATATTTTATATTTCCCAGTTTTCCACAAAACTCTTTTTTCTCCATCCCCCCCAGTGGTTTCTTTTTGTCCATCTTTCTTAAACGACTTCATAATTTAGCCTCTTTATTTTTATAAACAATTTTTAAGAATTTTGCAAGAAAAATTTTATTTTTTTTTAATTGTGGTATAATAGCTAAACTATGAAGGTTTTTAAAGGAGTAAACTTAGGCGGTTGGCTTTTGATGGAGGGTTATATTTTAGGAGGGAGAAATATTTCGGAGAGTTCCTTTAAGAGAAATTTTAAAAAAAGATACGGCCAAAAAGAACTCATTAATTTTGAGAGAAATTTTCGCAAGGTATTTATTACTGAAGAAGATTTAAGAAGAATTTCTTCCTGGGGAGCCGAGGTAGTTAGAGTTCCCTTTAATGCTAAATTGATAGAGAAGAAACCTTATACCTATAACAAAGAAGGTTTAACTCTTCTAAAAGAATTAGTAGGTTGGGCTTCTAAGTTGGGTATTTATCTTATTCTGGATTTACATAGTGGATGTGCTCCTCAAAATAAAGATTGGCATTCAGACAGTGAAGGAGAGGCTCTTCTTTGGGAGGAGAGAGAATATCAGAAAAGAACAATTTCCTTATGGGAGTATTTAGCGGACAATTTTAAGGAGGAGAAAGCCATGATAGGCTATGACCTTCTTAATGAACCAGTAATAGAGAAGAAAAGAATATATATTCTCAAAAAGTTTTATAAGGAATTAGTAAATAGAGTAAGAGCAGTTGATAAAGAGCATTTACTCTTTTTAGAAGGTAATCTCTGGGCCCAAGAGATTGATTTTTTAAGGGATTTAATAGGCGATAAAGTCTGGCCAAGCATTCATTTTTATCCTCCTTTAGATTTCACTTTTAATTTTAGACCCCATTATAAATATCCAGGTTATATTGGAGGAGGGTTGTGGAATAAAGATACCCTAAGAAAGATTTTAGAGAAATATTATGTTTTTAGTAGGAAGAATAAAGTGGGGATGTTTGTAGGAGAATTTGGGGTAAATTTCCGAGGAGGGTATTTTGGAGAATTAGATTGGCTTAGAGATTGCTTAGACATTTTTGAGGAGTGGGGTTTCTCCTGGGCTTATTGGACTTATAAAGCCGTGGCTAATTCTGTTTTTCCTGATGGTTTGATTCAATATCGGGAAAACCCTCCTTGGGTGAGAAGAGAAGGCCCTGTTTATGGTTGGGAGAATTATTATGATTTATGGGCAAAGAATAAAAGGAAAATTATACAATCTTTAAACTCAGAGAATTTCTCAGAAAATAAAGAAATCATAAATATTCTTAAGGAATATTTTGATAAATGAGAATAGTCCCAGCAATTTTAACTTCTTCTCCTGAAGAGTTTTTAACTTTCCTTAAAAAAGCTGAAGAATTCTCTCCCCATAATCAGATAGATATTACCGACGGTGAGTTTGTGCCTTCTTTAAGTATAACTGTTCCTCAATTGGAAAATTTAAACTACCGAGTAAAGAGTTTTGTTGAAGCTCATTTGATGGTTGAAGAGCCTTTAAATTGGCTTAAACCTTTTTATGAATTCGGAGCAGAGAGGATTATTTTCCACTTTGAAATAAGAAAAGATAAAGAAGAAATTATAAGAGAAATTAGAAAATTAGGTCTAGAGGCAGGTTTAGCTATTAATCCTTCTACTCAGGTTAAAGAATTTTCTCATTTAGTAGATAAGGTAGATACAATCCTTTTTATGTCGGTTGAGCCCGGTTTTTATGGTTCAAAATTTATACCGGATACTTTAGATAAGATAAGAGAGTTTAAAAAGTTCTGGCCGGATAAACCTATAGGAATAGACGGAGGAATTAACCTTTCTAATTTAAAAGAAGTAGTCCCTTTAGGGATTGATTTTATCTGTGTAGGGAGTGCTATTTTTAAAAGTAAAGACCCTAAGAAATCTTACCAGGAACTTTCTTCTTTTCAGGTATGAAAAAAGTCTTAGTTCATATCTGCTGTGCAGGTTGTGCAGGAGTTTGTATTGAGAGGTTGCAGAAGGAAGGTTTTGAGGTTTTTGGCTTTTTCTATAATCCTAACATTTATCCTCCTGAAGAATATCTAAGACGCAAACAAGATTTAGAGAAGTTAAAGAAAGAGTTTTCTTTAGAAATTTTAAGTGGTGATTATGAGGCTTCTGAGTGGTTTAACTTTATAAAAGGCTATGAAACAGAACCCGAAGGAGGAAGAAGGTGTAGTTTGTGTTTTGAGCTTAGGCTTAAGAAGAGTTATGAAGAGATGAAAAAGAAGGGTCTTGATTTTTTTACTACTACCTTAACCCTGAGTCCTCATAAAAATAGCAGATTAATAAAGGAGATAGGAGGAAAGATTGATAAAGATAGATTCCTTTTTAGGGATTTTAAAAAGAAAGAGGGGTTTAAGAGGTCAGTAGAGTTATCTAAGAAATTGGGTCTTTACAGGCAGAATTATTGTGGTTGCCTCTTTTCCCGAAGAACTTAAACCCCAAACTAACAAACTACAGAACTAATGAACTAACGAACAATAGAACTAATTACTATGACAAAGAAAGTTTATTATTCTTTTAATCAGTTTTTGAAAGAGAAGTTTGGTTGTAGAGTCTGGAAGTTAAGTTTAAACGCGGGTTTTTCTTGCCCTAATCGAGACGGGAGATTAAGCAGAGAGGGGTGTATATTCTGTAATAACAAAGCCTTTAGTTATTTTGTCCGGCAGGAGAGTTTTTCTCTTAGAGAGCAGATTGCTCATTCTATAGAATATGCTAAAAAGAGATTTAAGGCAGAAAAATTTATTGCTTATTTTCAAAGTTTTACCAATACTTATGCTTCGCCAAAAGAGTTGAAAGAAAAATACGATATAATAAGAGAGTTTCCCGAGATTGTAGGTCTTTCTATTTCTACCAGGCCTGACTGTATAGATGAGGAAAAAATAGAGTTAATTAGAAGCTACACTAAAGATTATACGGTCTGGTTAGAATATGGACTTCAGTCGGTTAATAATTCCACTCTTCAGTTCCTTAACCGCAATCATAGTTTTGAAGATTTCTTGAGGGCTTTAGAGCTTACTAAGGATAAGAATGTTCTTATCTCTGTGCATATTATTTTAGGACTGCCTTCAGAAACTAAAAAAGATACTTTAAAAACAGCTAAAACTATATCTTCTTTACCTATCTGGGGAGTGAAATTTCATTGTCTCCATGTAGTAAAGGAAACCCCTTTGGAGGAGTTATATAATCAAGGTAAAATAAAACTTCTTTCTCAAAAAGAATACGTAGAACTTATCTGTGATTTTTTAGAACTTATCCCTTCTTCTTGGGTAGTGTTAAGGTTAATATCAGAAGCTCCCTCTGATTATTTAATCGCACCTTCCTGGGTGAATAATAAGCAGTCTGTTATAAGAGAGATAGAAAAAGAATTAAAAAGAAGAAATTCCTGGCAGGGTAAATACTTAAATTAAGTTTATTTTATGAAAGCTGTTGTTCAAAGGGTAGAGAAAGCAAGTCTTTTTATTAAAGAAAAGGAGACTCTAAAATTTATAGGAGAAATTGGTAAAGGGCTTTTAGTCTTTGTGGGGATAGAACAAGAAGATACGACTGAGAATTTATATTTTCTTGCTGATAAACTGAGCAAATTAAGAGTATTTGAGGATGAGAAAGGTAAACTTAATTTTTCAGTTAAAGATAAAAATTTTGAGGTTATGCTCATTCCCAATTTTACTTTGTGTGCTTCTTTAGATAAGGGAAGAAGGCCTTCTTTTGAGAAAGCAGCCTCTTTCAATAAAGCTAAAGAATATTTTTACTTTTTAACTAAGATTTTTAAAGATAAGGAAATTAAGTGCAGAGAAGGAGTTTTTGGCGCTTCTATGATTATTGAGGCTAAAAATTACGGCCCAGTTAATATAATATTGAGTGGGTAAGAAATAGTGTTCAGCAAATAATTTCTCTCTGGGGTTGGATAGGAATTAATTGGTGATGGATACTCCTATCAGATTTGTAAAAGGGATTGGGCCCCGCAAGGAAAAACTCCTTAAAAAAATAGGGATTTTTTCTCTTAAAGACCTTCTTTATTATTTTCCCCGGAAATATCAAGACCGGAGAGAACTTTCTCTGATAGGAGAAGTTAAAGAAGGCAGGTTCTATTTAGTAAAAGCAGAGCCAATATCTTTACAGGCAAGAAAACCTTTTAGGGGGAGAAAAGCTTTATTAGAAGCTCTGCTCAGAGATTCTTCAGGAACTATTTTGAGTGTGTGGTTTAACCAGCCTTATCTTAAAAATTACCTTAAAAAAAATCAGTTTTATTACTTCTACGGAAGAGTGCAAAGGTATAAAGGAAGACTTCAATTTATATCTCCTGAATTTGAAGAGGCCGATTTCGTTGAAAATTTTAAGATTAAGGGAATAGTCCCTTTTTATCGGCTTACCCAGAATCTGACTCAAAAGAATTTAAGAAGTTTAATCTTTACTTGTTTAGATAAATATAGGGGGAAACTCCTGGAGCCTTTGCCTTTTGAAATTCGCAAAAGATTTGGTTTTCCCAATATTTACCAAGCTCTAAAGAATATCCATTTTCCTCCCGATTTTGAAGAGATAAAACAGGCCAGGAGGAGGTTTATTTTTGAAGAGTTTTTTCTTCTCCAAATTCTTATTTATCGCCGGAAGGCAGAAGTCAGGCTTAAAAAAAGAGAGCCTTTGAATTTTTCACCTTCTCAAATAGAAAGAATCAAGAAAAATTTAGAGTTTACTTTGACTGGAGACCAGGAGAAAGCATTAGGAGAAATTATTTCCGACATTGGTTCTCCTTACAGAACCAGCCGCCTTCTTCAGGGAGACACCGGGTGTGGTAAGACTGTGGTGGTAGCTTTAGCTTCTTTTCTTACCGCAAAGAACGGTTTTCAGTCTGCTTTTATGGTTCCTACAGAAGTGTTGGCTTTTCAGCATAGAGAAAATTTGAAGAAATTAGCTAAAGGGCTCAATATCAGGATAGAGCTTATTAGTTCAGCTACCCCTTCTAAGAAAAAGAAGGAAATATTTAAAAAAGTCTCTGAGGGAAGGGTAGATATTATAGTGGGAACCCACGCTCTCTTAAATGAAGACCTTAAGTTTAAGAACCTGAGATTTATTGTTATAGATGAACAACACAGATTTGGAGTGGGTCAAAGAGTTCTTTTGGCTAAAAAAGGCCAAACTTCAAGTATTGTGATAATGTCAGCTACCCCTATTCCCCGGAGTTTGGCTTTAACTCTTTATAGTGATTTAGAAGTTTCTTTAATTAAAAGCTATCCTCGTCAAAGAAAGCCTCCTCTAACCCAGATAATTGAGGAGAGAGATAAAGTATATCAATTTATAAGAGAAAAAGTTAAAGAAGGCCAGCAAGCTTATATTATTTATGCTTTAGTAGAAGGTGAAGAAGATAGTGAATTAGAGTCGGCTGTAAAGATGTATGAGAAGTTAACTGAAGAGTTTAAACCTTTTAAAGTAGGGCTTCTTCATGGAAGGCTAAGTTCTTCTCAGAAGGAAAAGGTTTTAAGAGATTTTCGCAAAGGTAAAATTAAAATTTTAGTTTCTACTTCAGTAGTAGAAGTGGGAGTAGATGTTCCTCAAGCTACAGTAATGGTAGTGGAAAATCCTGAAAGATTTGGTTTAGCTCAGCTTCACCAGTTAAGAGGAAGGGTTATGAGGTCTTCACAGGCTTCTTATTTTTTTATGGTAGTAAACAAAGATTTACCTTATTCTGCCCGGAGAAGGCTTGAGGTTATTGCCCAGAATTGTGATGGGTTTAAGATAGCTGAAGAAGACTTAAAATTAAGAGGCCCGGGTGATATTTTAGGAACTTTACAGTCAGGATATTTGCCTAAAAGCATTTTACAGCCCCAACAGGATTTAGAGCTTCTTCACAAAGCAAGGTATTCAGCTTTTCAGATTATTAGGAAGGACCCCTTTCTTCAGAGGAGAGAAAACCAGGGTATCAGAGAATTTCTAAAAGAAAAGCAAGATAGATGTATGTTGTGGCTGGGAGGTTAAAAGGGAAAAATCTTACTACTCTTAAGGGCTTGAGGGTAGTAGAAGCCAGGATTAAAAAAGTCCTTTTCAATCTTTTGAGAGAAGAGATTAAAGGTGCTTATTTTTTAGACCTTTTTGCCGGTACAGGTTCTGTGGGGATTGAGGCTTTTTCCTGGGGAGCTCAGAGAGGGGTTTTCGTAGATATAAACCCCAGAGCCTTAAGGGTAGTTAAAAAAAATTTAGCTTCTTTAGGTCTTTTAGGCTTAGCTGAAGTTTATTGTAAGGATGGGATTTTAGCCTGTAAGAAATTTTTCCAGAGAAAAGAAGAATTTGACTTTATCTTTTTAGACCCTCCTTACCGGAAAGGTTTAATTACAAAAACCTTGAAAACCCTCAGACTCTATGATATAGTAGCTCCTTCTGGTTTTATAGTCTCTTTGAGTTGGTATAAAGAGGAGATAGAAGAAGAGAGTTTTAGCTGTATTTTTAATAGGCGCTACGGCGATAGGTTAGTAAAAATTTATAAGAAACAAGATGAAAGCTTTATATCCGGGAACATTTGACCCCATTACTTTTGGCCATATTGACCTTATAGAGAGGGCTCATAAGATATTTAACCCTCTTTATGTAGGAGTAGTAAAGCAACCTTCTAAACCTACCTTATTTAGTTTTGAGGAGCGCCTCTATTTGGTTAAGGCCTCTCTTAAGAAGCTTAAGAATGTTAAGGTTGAAGGTTTTCAGGGCTTGGTTGTAGAATATGCCCGAAAGAAGGGTATAAGAGTTTTACTTCGGGGCTTGAGGATGATTTCTGACTTTGAGTATGAACTTCAAATGGCTCTTACTAACCGCAAACTTTCTCCAGATTTAGAGATACTTTTTTTTATGCCTCATCCTGATTATTCCTATATTTCTTCTCGCCTTATAAAAGAGGCTTTTTTCTTAGGAGCAGATATTTCTTGTTTTGTTCCTTCTTATGTAATTAAGGCTCTTAAGACTAAGAAGAAGGCTGAATTTATTTAAATATTCTTGAAAGATGAAAATAGAAGTTGCCCAATTAGAGGAAGCCCCTAAAATTGTAGAGGAGAGTTTAGAAGCTTCTTCTTGGGATTTAGATAGTTTTGATATAAAATTTCTGGGGGAAATTAACCTTCATTGTGAATTTCAAAAGTTAGGAGAAGAAATTGTAGTTAAGACCAAAGTTTTTGCCCATCAAGAAGTTAGGTGCAGCAGGTGTTTAGATGTTTTTTCCCGAGACATTAAAAAAGAGTTTCTTTTAAGTTATTCCAAAAAAACTTTAGGTAAGTTTTTGGTGGTAGATGGGGATATAAGAGAAGAGGTTTTACTATCCTGGCCAATGAAACCTTTATGTAAAGAAGATTGTAAAGGGTTATGTCCGGGCTGTGGGAGAAATTTAAATTATGAGAATTGTATTTGTTCTAAATAATAATTAACTGGAGGTAATTTATGGCTCATCCTAAAAGAAAACACTCTAAAGCCAGAACTCGCAAGAAAAGAACCCATAAAAAAATTAAAGCCCCTAATTTAGTAAACTGTCCTCAATGTCGAAACTTGAAACTCCCTTTTAAAGTTTGCCCTTTTTGTGGGTATTATAAAGGAAGAAAGATTATCTCTATTAAAGAAAAGACTAAGAAGAAAAAATGAAAGTGGCTTTAGATGTAATGGGAGGCGACTACGCTCCTTTAGAGATTCTAAAAGGAGCCTGTTTGGCTTCTCAAGAGTTTAAAGATTTAGAACTTATATTAGTGGGTAAGAGTTCTGCAATTAAAGAGTATTTAGAAAAAGAAAACCTTAAATTTAAGTTTTCCTTAATAGAAGCTGCCGAAAATATAGAGATGGCTGACTCTCCAGCTTTATCAGTGAGGAGGAAAAAGGGTTCTTCCATTGTTAAGGGAGTAGAACTTATTAAAAATAAAGAAGCTGATGCTTTTGTAAGCTGTGGAAATACCGGAGCTTTGGTTTGTGCTTCTACTCTTTATTTAGGTTTGATTGAAGGAATAGAAAGACCAGGCATAGGTTTAGTCTTTCCTACTTTAGAGGGTTCTTCTTTGATGATAGACGTGGGTGCTAATATTGACCCTAAGCCTTTACATTTGTTTCAATATGCTTTGATGGCCCAGGTTTATTCTCAAAAAGTTCTAAACAAACCAAACCCTTCTTTAGGACTTCTCAATATTGGAGAAGAAGAGACTAAAGGACCAGAATTTTTAAGAGAGACTTCTTCTCTTTTAAAGAAGAATTTTTCTAATTTCTTAGGAAATATTGAGCCTAAGGATATTTTTATAGGTATTTGCGATTGTATAATTTCTGATGGTTTAGCCGGAAATATTGCTCTGAAGGTTTCTGAGGGTTTTGCTGAAGCAGTAGCTAAATTTTTAATTTCGGAAGTAAAGAAAGATTTTTTAGGTAGCTTAGGCTTAGGACTCTTAAAAAGAAGCCTTAAGCGTTTTTCTCAGATGATAGACTATGCTGAGTATGGAGGAGCTCCTCTTTTGGGAATAGACGGAGTAGTAATAATTGGCCACGGCAGATCCAACGCTAAAGCTGTTAAGAATGCAATAAGAGCAGCCTTAAAAGAACTGGAAGTGAATATAAATGAGGAAATTAAAACCCGCATTAAAAACTAAATTTAGAAATTCTATAAAGATTGTAGGATTGGGTAAATATTTACCCAAGAAACTCCTCACTAATTTTGATTTAGAAAAGATGGTAGATACTTCTGATGAGTGGATTACCACCCGCACCGGAATTAAAGAAAGAAGGATTGCTGAGGATGAGAGTGCTTCAGATTTAGGGACCAAAGCTTCTCTTGTGGCTCTTAAGAGAGCGGGGTTAAAACCTCAGGATATAGAGTTGATAATCGTGGCTACAGTTACCCCTGATTATCAGTTTCCTTCTACTGCTTGCTGTATTCAGAAGAATCTGGGAGCAAAAAAAGCAGTAAGTTTTGATATAAGTGGAGCTTGTGCAGGCTATGTTTATGCCTTGAGTTTAGCCTGGGCTTTGGTAGGAGGAGGTTTTTACAAAAATGCTTTATTGGTAGGGAGTGAAGTATTATCCACTATTACTGATTGGAGTGACAGAAGTACCTGTATTTTATTTGGTGACGGTGCAGGAGCCAGTGTAGTGGTTCCTACTAAGTCTAAGGCAGGTATGTTGAGTACTTACTTAGGTGGAGATGGAAAACTTGGGGATTTGCTGATTCTGCCTGCAGGAGGTTCACGTCTTCCCGCCAGTAAAGATACCGTAAAAAATAAACTTCACTATATAAAAATGCAGGGAAACGAAGTTTTCAAGATTGCAGTAAGGGTTATGGTTGAATGTGCCCAGAAAGCTTTAAAAAAATGTGGACTTCGTTCCGAGGACGCAAACCTGTTAATTCCTCATCAAGCTAATTTAAGGATAATAAGGGCAGTGGCTAAAAGACTTAATTTGGAAGATAAAGTCTTTGTGAATATCCATAAGTACGGAAATATGTCTTCGGCTTCTTCAGCAGTAGGGTTATGTGAAGCTTATGAAGAAGGCTTAATAAAGAAAGGTGATATAGTGGTTTTAGATGCTTTTGGGGGAGGATTAGTTTGGGGGGCTTGTGTAATTAAGTGGATTTAAGATGAAGGTTGCAGTGATATTTCCTGGGCAGGGTTCTCAATTTGTAGGTATGGGTAAGGACTTATATAATAATTTTGTAGAGGCTAAAGAGTTATTTGAAAAAGCCGACGATTTTTTAAAAGAAGATATTTCTAAGATATGTTTTGAGGGCCCTCCTGAGAAATTGAGAGATACCTTGTATCAGCAATTAGCCGTATTTTTAGTTTCAGCAGTTTGTTGGCAGATTTTTAAAAGACATCTCTCAGTTGAACCCTGTTTTTTTGCCGGTTTAAGTTTAGGAGAATATACTTGTTTGTATTCGGCAGGGGTGTTAAGTTTTGAAGATAGTTTATTTTTAGTGAAAAAGAGGGCTGAATTTATGGCTTCTGCTTCTTTGAAGAACCCCTCTCTTATGTTAGCAGTCTTGGGTTTAGAAAGGGGAGATTTAGAAGAATTTAATAAGGAGCTTTTTTATATTGCTAATTTAAATTGTCCTCAGCAGGTAGTTATTTCTTTATCCAAAGAGAAAAAGGCTGGGGTTATAAAGCTGTTGGAAGAAAGGGGGGCTAAGAGGATTGTAGAGTTAGAAGTCAGTGGAGGATTTCACTCTCCTTTTATGGGGCCTGCTCAACAGCTTCTTAGAGAAGTTATAGATTCTTTAGAGTTTAAACCTCCCTCAGTGCCTATAGTTAGTAATGTAGATGCCCAGCCTCATAGAGAGGTGAGTAAAATAAAGGCTAATTTGATAACTCAACTTACTTTTCCTGTCCTTTGGAAGAATTCTGTGGAATTTATGGCTAAAGAAGGAGTTGAGCTTTTTTACGAAGTAGGGCCTTCTAAAGTTTTAAAAGGTCTTTTAAGAAGGATAAACCCTAATTTAAAAGTTTTAAATTTTGGCTGTTTAGAGGATTTTAATAAAATAAGAGAGAGTTAGAGAGGAGGAATTATGGATTTAGATTTTGAAGATAAGGTAGTAGTAGTAACTGGAGGAGCTCAGGGTATAGGAAGAAGGATTTTTGAGGATTTTTTAGAAAGAGGGGCTTTTCTCTCTATCTTAGATGTTAAAGAGGAGCTTCTTAATCAAGTAAAAGAAATTTCTAAAGAAAAAATAGATGTTTATCTGTGTGATGTTTCTAATTACCGGGAAGTTGAGGAAGTTTTTGATAAAATTATTGACAAGAAGGGAAAGATTGATATATTAGTAAACAATGCAGGAATTACTAAAGATGGTCTTCTTTTGCGATTGAAAGAAGAGGACTGGGATAAAGTAATTGCAGTTAATTTAAAGAGTGTTTACAATTGCTCAAAGGCTGTTTTGAAATATATGCTTAAACAGAGAGAGGGAAAAATTGTAAATATTTCTTCGATAATAGGGCTGTGGGGTAATCCCGGTCAAACTAATTACTCTGCTTCTAAGGCTGGCATTTTAGGTTTTACTAAATCTTTAGCCAGAGAAGTAGGTCCAAGAGGCATAAATGTAAATGCTGTAGCTCCTGGTTATATTGAGACTGCTATGACTGAGAGACTTCCCCAGGAGGTAAAGAATAAGATGCTTTCTCAGATTAGCCTGGGAAGGTTTGGCAAGCCTAAAGATGTTTCGGCAGCTGTGTTATTTTTGGCTTCGGGTTTAGCTGATTATATTACCGGGAAAGTAATCGTTGTTGATGGGGGTCTTTTATAAAGTAGGTAAAAGATTTGGAGCAAAAGGAGGTAGAGAATGTCAGTAGAGGAAAAAGTAAAGTCAATCATTGCTGAGCAATTAGGGGTTAAAGCAGAAGAAGTAAAGCCGGAAAGTTCTTTTGTAGATGATTTAGGAGCTGATTCTTTAGATACTGTAGAATTAGTAATGGCTTTAGAAGAGGAATTTGGCATAGAGATACCTGATGAAGACGCTGAGAAGATGAGCACAGTTGGTGATGCCATAAAATATATTGAAGAAAAAGTGAAAGAGAAGAGCTAATAGCTCTTTTACATATTTTTTATGGAAAGGCGAGTAGTTGTTACTGGATGTGGGGTAATTTCTCCCTTAGGCCTAAATAAAGAAGAAAATTTATCAGCCCTTATTGAGGGTAAGAGTGGTATAGATAGAATTACCCAGTTTGATGCCAGTTCTTTTTCTTCCCAGATAGCAGGAGAGGTAAAAGGATTTGACCCTACAAAAATTTTCCCTCCTAAAGAAGTAAAGAGAATTTCCCGTTTTGTTCAGTTTGCAGTTTCTGCTTCTTCAGAAGCTATCTCTCAGAGTGGTTTAGATTTTTCTCGTTTAGACCCTTACAGAGTAGGGGTGGTTATTGGCTCAGGGATTGGTTCCCTGAAAATAGTTGAGGAACAACATAAGGTTTTATTAAAGAAGGGGCCTTCCCGGCTATCTCCTTTTCTTATTCCTCTTTTAATTACTAATGAAGCAGCCGGTCAAGTAGCTATATATTTTAAGCTTAAAGGTTTAAATTTTTGTACAGTCACAGCTTGTGCTTCGGGAGCTCAGGCTATCGGAGAAGCATTTAGAAGTATTAAAGATAATAAGGCCGAAGTAGTAATCGCTGGAGGCACTGAAGCTTGTATTACTTCTTTGGGAGTGGGAGGTTTTTGTGCTTTAAAAGCTCTTTCTACTCGTAATTCTGAGCCTCAGAGAGCAAGCCGGCCTTTTGATAAGAACAGAGACGGTTTTGTAATAGCTGAAGGAGCAGGGATATTAGTTTTAGAAGAGTTAGAGCATGCTAAAAAGAGGAAAGCTGAAATTTTAGCTGAGGTATGTGGTTATGGAGCAACTTGTGATGCTTACCATATTACTGCTCCTGAACCTTCAGGAGAAGCAGCAGCTAAAGCTATGAATTTAGCTTTGGAAGAAGCTAAAGCAGATGCTTCTGGGGTAGACTATATAAATGCTCACGGCACATCCACCCTTTTAAACGATAAGACCGAGACTAAAGCCATAAAGATAGCTTTGGGCGCTCAGGCTAAGAAAGTTTGGGTAAGTTCTACAAAATCAATGACCGGCCATATGTTGGGAGCAGCTGGAGCAGGAGAAGCTGTATTTTGCTGTTTAGCTATAGTGAATAATTTAGTATTTCCTACCATAAACTTAGAAGAACCTGATCCCGATTGTGATTTAGACTACACTCCTAATAAAGTAAGAGAGAAAGAATTAAATTTAGTTTTAAGCAACTCTTTAGGCTTTGGGGGCCATAACGTAACTCTTGCCTTCAGGAAATTTAAAGGCTAAATATAAACTTTTAAATTCTAATTTTAATTTAAAAGAAAATGGGCCTTACCTTAGCTGAAAAGATATTTTTAAGACATAGTTCTAAGAAGAGATTAGAGGATTTTGTATATTCCAATATAGATTTTTGCTTTGCTAATGATATTACCGGGCCTTTAGCAGTCAAGCAGTTCTATAAGATTACTGAGAAGAGAGTGTTTAATTCTAAAAGAATAGCTTTTGTTTGTGACCATTTTACTCCGGCAAAAGATAAAAATTCAGCTAATAATGTGGCTTTCTTGAGAAATTTTTCTTTGAGATTTAAAATCCCTAATTTCTTTGATATCAACCAGTGTGGGATAGAGCATGTTTTTTTAGCTGAGAAAGGGTTCATTAAACCCTTAGATTTAGTGGTGGGCGCAGATTCTCATACTTGCACTTTCGGAGCTTTGGGGGCTTTAGCCATAGGCGTAGGCTCTACAGATTTAGCAGGAGTAATGGCTACAGGAACCTGCTGGTTTAAAGTTCCTAAGAGTTTGAAATTTATTTATAAGGGTAGACTCTCTAAGTGGGTATCAGCCAAAGATTTAATCCTCTACACTATCTTTAAAATTGGAGTTGACGGAGCCTTATATAAAGTTATGGAGTTTTCCGGTCCAGTTATAAAAAGTCTTAATATGGAGGGAAGGTTTACTATTTGTAATATGGCTATTGAGGCTGGAGCAAAAACTGGGATAATTGAACCTGATGGAAAGACCTTTAATTATCTTAGAAGAGTGGCCGGGCTGAAGCTTCAGGGTTTAAATAGAAGATTAAAGTCTGACCCCGATGCCAGTTATGAAGAAATTTATGAGTGGGATGTTTCTAATTTAGAGCCTCAGGTAGCCTGCCCTCATCTGCCCAGTAATGTTAAGCCAGTAAGTAAGCTTTCTTCTGTTAAATTAGACCAGGTAGTGATTGGTTCTTGTACTAACGGGAGAATTTCCGATTTGAGGGTAGCAGCTAAAATATTAAAGGGGAGGAAAGTAAAGTCAAATTCAAGAGTAATAATTATTCCTGCTACTCCTAATATTTATAAACAAGCCCTTAAAGAAGGGTTAATCAGGATATTTATAGAAGCTGGTTGTATAATTTCTCCTCCTACTTGTGGACCTTGTTTAGGTGGGCATATGGGTATTTTAGGTAAAGGCGAGGTTAGTTTAGCCACTACTAATAGAAATTTTATAGGAAGGATGGGTCATCCTGAGAGTTTTGTCTATTTGGCTTCACCAGCTGTAGCTTCTGCTTCAGCTATAAAGGGGAGGATTACTCATCCTCAGGAAGTAGTAGGATAAGACTATGATTATAAGGGGCAGAGCTCATAAGTTTGGTGATAACATAAATACCGATGATATAATTGCGGCAAAGTATTTAGATTCTCAGGATGAAAAATTCCTGGGCTCAAAATGTATGGAGAATATTTATCCTAATTTTTCTAAGCAGGTTAAAAAGGGAGATATAATAATTGCCGGTAAAAATTTTGGTTGCGGTTCTTCCCGGGAACACGCTCCTTTAGCTATTAAAGGGTGCGGGATTTCCTTAGTAATAGCCAAAAGCTTTGCTCGGATTTTCTATAGAAATAGTATAAATATAGGCTTGCCTCTCTTGGAGTGTAAAGAGGTTGATTCTATAAAAGACAAGGATTTTTTAGAAGTTGACTTATCTAAGGGAGAGATTAAAATAGTAGGCAGAAGTAAAGTTCTTAATTCAGAAAAATTTCCTTTATTTTTGCAGGAGATTATAAATCGAGAAGGTTTGATTGCCTGGTTAAGGTGTAATTTGAAAGAAAGGAGAAATAGATGAGACCTATAAGAAAGCAGAGAGTTGTCCTTTCTATGCCCGGTTACCGAATTGAAGGTTATATTTCTTTGCCCGAAGGAGTAAGGTGTTCAGATTTTTTAAATTCAGAAAGGAATTCTTTTGTTTCTCTTACTGAAGTTAAAATATACGACTGGCAGGGAAACTTTTTAGAGGATAAAGATTTTATAGCGGCTAATAAGAAGAGAATTTCTTGGGTGAGTGAGCTTTAAGAGGAAGGAGGAGCTTTGGCTAATTACAAAATAGGAGTAATCCCTGGCGATGGCACAGGCCCAGAAGTAATAAGAGAAGGGTTGAAAGTTTTAGAGGCGGTATCTTCTAAGTTTGGATTTAAGTGCGAGAAAGTCTTTTATGATTTTGGCGGAGAGAGATTTTTAAAGACTGGTGAGGTTTTGCCTCCCCAGGCTTTAGAAGAATTGAAAACTTTAGATGCTATCTATTTAGGAGCGATTGGAGACCCACGGGTTAAACCGGGTATTTTAGAGAAGGGGATTCTTCTTAAGCTAAGATTTGAGCTTGACCAGTACATAAATTTAAGGCCAATAAAATTGTATGATAAAAGGTTTTGCCCCCTTAAAGACAAGGAAGAAAAAGACATAGATTTTGTAGTGATCAGAGAAAATACTGAAGGCCTTTACTGTGGCAGTGGGGGGTTTTTGAGGAAAGCTACTCCTGAGGAAGTAGCCACTCAAGAAAGTATAAATACTTATAAAGGAGTAGAGAGGTGTATAAGGTTTGCTTTTGAGTATGCCCGGAAGAAAGAGAGAAAAAAAGTAACTTTAGTGGGTAAAACTAATGTTTTAACTTATGCTTTTGATTTATGGGAAAGAGTTTTTTATCAGGTAGCTAAAGATTTCCCCTCTATAGAAGCTGATTATGCTCATGTAGATGCAACGTGTATGTGGATGATTAAGAATCCCGAATGGTTTGAGGTAATTGTTACTGATAATATGTTCGGCGATATTATTACTGATTTAGGAGCAATTTTACAGGGAGGTATGGGTATTGCTGCCGGAGCAAATATTAATCCTAAAGGGGTTTCTATGTTTGAGCCTATTGGAGGGAGTGCTCCTAAATATACCGGCAAGAATGTAATAAATCCTTTAGCAGCAATTTCTGCTCTTTCTATGATGTTGGAATTCTTAGGAGAAGAAAAAGCAGGCTTAGCTGTGGAGGAAGCAGTAATAAAAGTAGTTAGGGAAGAACTAAAAAGCTTATCAGCAGGGAAGATGGGTTATTCTACTTCGGAAGTGGGTGATTTAGTAGTAAAGTATCTTTAAGTAAGATTATGAAAAGGTATAATTTAGCAGTAATAGGAGTAGGAGCAGTAGGAAGAGAAATTTTACGCTGTTTAAGGCAGAGAAACTTTCCTCTGGGGAATTTAAAGGTTTTTGCCCGAACTTCTCGGGATATTCAAGTAGATAAGGAGGTATTTAAAGTTGAAGTTATTACCCCTGAAAGTTTTCAAGATATAGACATTGCTTTATTTGCGGGTACTGAAGGTGAAAAAGGTGCAGGGTTGCAATGGGCAGAGGCAGCAGTAAACTCAGGAGCAGTAGTAATTGATAATGGAGCAGATTTCCGATTGAGAGAAGACGTGCCTTTAATAGTGCCTGAAGTAAATAGAGAGAAGATTTCTGAGCATAAGGGTATAATTGCCAATCCTAATTGTACTACCATTCAAATGGTAGTTAGTTTATCCCAGATTTATAAAAGATTTGGTTTAGAACAGATAATTCTTACCAGTTTTCAGGCAGTATCCGGCGCAGGAAGAACTGCTTGCAAAGTTTTGTGGGAAGAGACTAAAAGAATAGTAGAGGAGAATAAAGATTTAGATTATCTTTCTATAAATAAGAAGATTAAAGGTTATCAGCCAGAAGTTTTCCCTTCTCAGATTGCCTTTAATGTAATTTGCCAGATTGGAAGCTTTAAGGAAGATGATTTTACTACTGAAGAGATAAAGACAGTTAAGGAGACTCACAAAATATTTAATGATAATTCCATTAAAATAACTTCTACTTGCGTAAGAGTGCCGGTATTTACTTCTCATTCAGAAGCCATTTACTTTAGAACCAAAAAAAAGGTTAGTTTAGAAGAGATAAAGAAAGCTTTAAAAGAATCTGAAGGCGTAGTTTATGAAGAAGACCCTCAGAAGTTTTTCTCTCCTGTAGATTGTGAAGGAAAAGATGCAGTTTTTGTAAGCAGATTGAGAAAAGACCCCTTTAATGAGAATTCTTTTTGGGTCTGGTCAGTTTCTGATAATCTGCGCAAAGGCGCAGCTTTAAATGCTGTCCAGATAGCCGAGAATTTAATACCCCTTCTTTAAATCCTTCTATGCTTAAAAATGTCTACTTAGAGTTGGAATACGATGGTAGCAATTTTTTTGGTTGGCAGGTCCAGAATAAGGTTAGAAATTTAAGAACAGTTCAAGGAGAATTAGAGAAAGCTCTGGAGAAGCTTTTTAAAAAAAGAATAAGGGTTGTTTATTCAGGAAGAACCGATAGAGGGGTTCATGCTAAAGCTCAGGTAGTAAATTTTAAAATTAGGACAAGGCTTTCTAAGGTAGCTATTAAAAAAGCTTTAAACTCTCTTTTACCTCCTGATATCTACGTAAGGAGAGTAAAATTTGTAGACTTAGACTTTCATGCTAGGTTTAAGGCAAAGTTTAAAACTTACCGTTATTTAATTCTTAATAAGAAAGAGCGAGATGTTTTTCTAAGGAATTATACCTGGTGGGTTCCTCAGAAATTAGATTTAGAGTTCCTGCAGAAGTTTTCCTCTCTCTTAATAGGTAAAAGAGATTTTTCGGCTTTTACTAAGAAGGCATCTCAATATAAAAACTGTGTAAGAAGGATAAAAGATATAAAAACTGGGAAGAGAGGCTCTCTGATTTTTGTAGATATTTGCGGGGATGGTTTTTTAAAAGGGATGGCGAGAAAGATAGTGGGTTTTTTGGTGGGCGCAAGTTTATCTTCTTTAACTCTTAGAGAGTTTAAAAGTATTTTAAAAGAAAGAAAACATCATCCTTTAATAAAACCTGCTCCGGCTTCAGGTTTATATCTTTATAAAGTTTATTATTAATGAAGAAACTAGATAGATATGACCTCCTTAGTTTAGGAATTATTCTTTTTGTAATTATCTTCCAGGTTTCCAGATTCCGTTTTCTTCCTCAATTTATAGACGATTATTACCACCTTTTAGTAGCTCGAAGTTTTCTGAAGGCCGGAGGCTGGGTAGGAGTAAGTTTTTGGGATTACGCTCCTGTGGGAAGGCCTCATCTTTATCCCCCCTTTTACCATTTTTTAATAGCAGGGTTACTTAAGTTAGGAATCTCTGGGATTATTAGTTTGAGGATTTTGGGGGTGGTTATTCCTATAGTATTTTTTTTAAGCCTCTGGCTAATTCTGAGAAAGATTTTTTCTACTTTGTTATCTTTTTTAGTTGTTTTAATAACTTTTAGCAGTTTTTCTTTTTATATCTCTTTAGATGCTAATCTTCCGGCAACCTTAGGGATAATATTTTCTTTTTTAAGTTTTTATTTTCTCAAAAAAAATAAGTTAGTTTCTTCTCTAATATCTCTTACTTTTTCTATTTATACCCATACTGGGGTTTTTTTAGCCTTCGTTATAAGCTTGATTGTCTTTTCTTTAATTTCTCAAGATAAAAAAGCTTTTAAAGTTATTTTTCCCGGGTTTATTTTGGGATTACCTTTGTTTATTCATCAGTTAAGGTATATAGAGTTTTTGAAATTGGAGATTTTAAGAGAAATGTACTTTACTCATTATAATCTTTTGGTAATAATTTTAGGCATAGCAGGGATATTTTTCTGTTTAAAAAAGAGAGGGGTTTATTCGTGGTTTCCGGGTTTAATCCTGGGCTTTGAAATTATTTTTTTAAAATATCCTTATAGATTTTTTTCAGCCCAAGGGTTATTTTGTTTATCTCTTTTGTCGGCGGTTTTCTTAGAAAGTATATTTTTAAAGATAAGGAAAGCAAAGTTTAAGAGGGTATTGTTTTTTATAGTTATTATTTATTTTCTATTTATAAATTCCTCAATTATCTTAGAAGAAGCAAGGGCAAAATTTAGACTTTTAAATTCTACTTTTTCTGAACTTTCTACAGGAAGATTTTATGATTTTTTAGAGTTTAGAGAATTTACTTATCCTGAGTTTTTCTTTCCTCTTAAAAGAATTGTTTTAGAAAATACTGATTCTCAAGATATAATCGCCTCTAATAATAAAATAGTAGCTGTTCTTTTAGGAAGTATTACCAATAGGGCAATTTCTACTTCTATATTTAGGGAGGTAAGGCCTTTTCTTAATTTTGTTCCTTACTCAGTTTCCAAAATAATTATCTGGGTTAAATCTTTGTTTCCTGAGAAAAAAGACTTACTTTTAGAGAGGTATGAGAGGTTTAAATGGGAAAAAATATTTGAAAATGATATAGCTTATGTCTATAAAAACCCTTATTATAAAAAAATAACCCCTTTTAGGGCAGCTTTCCCCTTTTTCTATATCCTTCTAATAATCGGAGGGAGCTTAGTTGCTATATTCTTAGAGTTAAAATTTTCTTCTTTTCTTTGACCTGTTGTAGTCTTTTTTCTAATTAGATTTTCTCCAATAGCTCCTGAATATTTTAATTTTTTAGTTTTCCTATTTTTACCTTGTGATTATTCTTTCTCTGTGATAAAATTTTTAAAAAATATCAAGATGAAGGATCTGATTATTCTTGGTCTTAAAATTCCTGCCTGGTTGTATATCCCGGCATTATATTTTATCTGGGTAAGTGCTCTTCTTCTAATTAAGAAAGTAATCTATGTTAGGATAGAGAAATTTGCTGAAAAGACTCAAACCAGAATAGATGATATATTTCTTTCTTCTTTAAATCTTCCTTTAGTTCTTCTTATATTCGTTAGTGGAGGATTTCTTATATCTAAGTTTACCCTTATAGAGACCCCTTTTATTAGAGGTTTTAATATGGCTTTTAAAGCTACAGCCATAGTAGCTTTAATCTTATTTTTAGATAAGCTTTTAAGAAATCTTATTGAAAATTATGCTTCTAAGATAGAGATTATAAAAACTTCTAAAGGGATAACTCAGGGAATAGTAAGATTAGTAGTTTTCAGCTTAGGACTATTGATACTCTTAGATAGCTTTGGTGTTTCTATTACTCCTGTTTTAGCTTCTTTGGGGGTAGGTTCTTTAGCTGTAGCTTTAGCCCTCCAGCCTACCTTAGAGAATTTTTTTGCCGGCATACAAATTATTATTGATAAGCCTATAAAAGTAGGTCATTTTGTGAAGTTGGATTCCGGAGAAGAAGGCTATGTAGAAAAGATTGGTTGGCGGTCTACCTGGGTGAGGATGCTTCCCAATAATGTAGTGGTGATACCTAATAAGCTCCTTATAAATTCTAAGGTTTTAAACTACTATTATCCTCAACAGGAGTTAGCAGTTTTAGTGCAGGTAGGAGTTCATTATGAGTCGGATTTAGAGAAAGTAGAAAAGGTCACTATTGAAGTAGCTGAGGAGGTAATGAAAGAAGTTGAAGGAGGGGTTCCTGAGTTTAAGCCTTTTATAAGGTATCATACCTTCAATGATTTTAGTATAGATTTTACAGTCATCTTGAGGGCGAGAGAATTTGTAGATAATTACTTGATAAAACATGAATTTATTAAGAGGCTTCATAAAAGATATAAAGAAGAAGGTATAGTTATACCTTATCCTATTTCAGCAGTCAATCTTTCCCAGGAAGAAGCTTACAAGTACTTTAAAGGGAAGGGTTCTTAGAGGAATATTATTCAAAGAAGGGAGGTAGATATGCAGGAGAAAGAGATAGGCAAAATTACTCATTACTTTGGTAAGATTTCTGTGGGAATAATAGAACTTACAGATTCTTTGAAAGTAGGGGATAGCATCCATATAAAAGGAGTTCACACCGATTTTACTCAAAAAGTTGACTCTATACAGATAGAACATCAAAATGTAGAGGAAGCAAAGGCTGGAGATTTTGTGGGGATTAAAGTGAGAGAGAGGGTTCATCCTAACGATAAGGTATATAAGGTAATAGAAGCCTGATTTTTAAATTGGGTATTCAAGCTCAAAAAGTTCCTTTTTGGGGAAAGAAACTTTTTATAAGTTTTATTTTTATATTTTTTTCTCTTCAGGCATACCCTTCTGATTTTACCCCTCAAGTTGAATGGATTAAAAAGAAAGGGCTAGTTACAAAGAAATTTACTCAAGAAGAATTTAAAGTTTTAAAACATTATCTTTACGAATTACTAAAGAAAAATATCCGCAAAGAAGATATTTATGCTATCTTAATTTATTTTTCTCAGGTAGACTTAGAATTTAGGGAGTCTTTAATTTTGCTTGAAGAGATTATTGCCTTGCTTGAGGTAAAAAATATTTCCTCAAAAAAATTGAGAAATTTTATCTCTCGGAAGATAAAGATAGCCAAAATAAATTCACGATTGGGTAGAGATTTAGTATTATTTCTAATAGAGGAAATCCGCAAGTTAAGACGCTGAGAGAAATTAATTTTTCCATGAGCTCTTTTAAAATAGAATAGAGATGATAAATATTCTTAGAAAAGAGAACCCTCAATGTTTCATTTTCTCAGTTTAGTTCTTCATGCCTTAAACATAATTTTTATATTCTATTTTCTTAATAACAAAAGATGAAGGTAGAGTTAGTTAAAAAGATTGATTATTATTTAGGTAGGCCTCTTTGTTTTTTTCTTTCTTTAATTAGTAAGATTTTTAGATTTAAGAAAAAACCTAGTGGTAAAAAAATATTATTTTTGGGTATTTCCGAGATGGGTAGTATTATTCTTTCTTATCCAGCTGTTAAAAAAGTTAAAGAACTATATCCTTTTGCAGAGGTTTATTTTTGTACATTCCGCAGAAATAGAGAAATCTTGGAAATTCTTAATATTACCTCTGAGGAGAAGTTAATTCTTATAGAAGATAAGAGCCTCTGGAAGTTTCCTGTGAGTGTTTTAAGAGCGGTCCTAAGATTGAGGAAGGAGAAGATAGAAGCAGTGATTGATATGGAACTTTTTTCTCGGTTTAGCGCTATTTTTAGTTATTTAACCGGAGCTCCTATAAGAGTGGGTTTTTATAGGTTTTCTCAGGAAGGTTTATATAGAGGCAACCTTCATACTCATAAAGTTTATTATAACCCTTATAAGCATATAAGCCTAAATTTTCTAAACTTAGTCAATTCCTTAAAATATTCTTTTGAAGAATTTCCTCTTTTGAGAGAGCCTCAAGGAGAGTTTTTCTGGGATTTACCTAAGATAAGAATTAACGAGGAAGAGAAAAGAAGTTTCTTGTCAAAATTTAATATAGGTTCTAAAAATAAGAGAATAGTAGTTTTGAATTTGGGAACAGGTCAAATTCTTCCTATAAGAAAGTGGCCCCTGGAGAATTATTTAGAGCTGATAGAAAGACTTACTGTTAACTCCGAGGTTTTAGTGGTCATAATTGGTTTAGAGCCTGATGAGGAGGAGAGTTACCTTCTTAAGAAAATAGAGAAAAATCCCCGATGTGTTTCTTTGGCAGGAAAGACTTCTCTTAGAGAGGTAATAACTTTGTTTAATATCTCAGAAATTTTTGTCAGCCACGATAGTGGACTTCTTCACTTGGGCAGTCTTACCAGTATAAGAATGATTGCCCTTTTTGGTCCTGAGACCCCTTTACTTTACAGACCTCTTTCTTCTAATGCTAAGGTTATTTACTTAAATTTTGCCTGCAGTCCTTGTTTTTCTGCTTATAATCACCGGACTTCTCTTTGCGAAGATAATCGCTGTCTTAAGGCTATTAAGGTAGAAGATGTTTATGGTTTAGTTGAGGAGTATCTTAATATTTAAAGATGCGGGTAGAGATTCTTAATTTTTTAAAGAAAACCGGGAGTTATGTTTCAGGAGAAGAGTTAGCCCAGAAATTGGGTTTAACCCGGCAGGCTTTCTGGAAACATATTCAAGACTTAAGAGGTTTAGGCTATGAAATCTCAGCTGTTCCTCATTTAGGATATAGGTTAATAAAAATACCGGACAGACTATATCCTTGGGAGTTAGCCTATAGACTTAATACTAAATTTGTAGCTAAAAAGACTTTGTATTATAAAAATGTGGCTTCTACCATGGATATAGCTTGGGAGCTAGCTAAAAAAGGATTTCCTGAGGGAACTCTAGTTTGTGCTGAGTCCCAAAGGAGAGGGAGAGGTCGATTAGGAAGAGTTTGGTTGTCTCCTTATCTTAAGGGATTGTATTTCTCCATAATTTTAAGACCCAAAATTTCTCCTTTTAAGATTGGTCTTATTAGCCTTCTCTCAAGTATAGGGATAGTAGAAGGGATAAAGAGAGATTTTGATTTACCTCTTTCTATAAAATGGCCTAATGATATTTTAGCCAAAGAGAGGAAACTTGCAGGTATTCTTATGGAGTTAGATGCTGAGCAGGACAGGATAAATTTTGTCATAGTGGGGATTGGCTTGAATGTAAACACCTCTAAAAAAGAAATTCCTCCAGAGGCTACATCTTTATATCTTCTTCTTAATAAGAGAATAGATAGAGTTAAAGTGTTCAAGAATATTTTGGAGGAGATAGAGCGAACCTATCTAAGCTTTCAGAAAGAAGGAGAAAACTTCATTATTAGTAATTGGAGAAGACTTTCTTATCTATACGGAGGTAGGGTTAAGGTAATTCTTCCTAATAGAGAAATTATTGAAGGAAGGGTTTTAGACATAGACCAAGATGGAGCTTTACTTTTAAGAAAGGACGAGGGGATAGTCGAGAGGATTTTATCTGGAGATGTAGAAAAGATAGTCTAGTTTTCTTTAGTTTCTTTCCTGACTTTTCTCAATAGATATTTTGTTCGAAGCTGTTTTTCTTCTTGAGACCTTCTCAAAATAAATTTCAAAAATAATTGAGACCCATCTTAAAAAATGAGATATGTCAACTTAAAATGAAAATACTGAAACCCATCTATCTGGTAAAACAGGCTTAAAACCAGATACTTCTTGCTACAGCTAAACTGCTTCAGAGATAAAAGGGAGCGGGGAGTACAGCTTAAAAAATCCTCAAATTTTCAACTCTCAATTTTTCAATGAATTTTTAATGAATAAGTTTTAATTAGAAAAGAATATTTTAACCCAAAATTTGCACCAGAGTTTTGAAAAGCTTTGTCCCTTATTCAAAATGTTACAGTTGGACAGTAAAGCTTTATACCAAAAAGATACAAAGGCAAATCCCAGCTCATTTTTAATGGGCTGGACCCAGTTTCTTTTTAAAAAGAGCTGTGGCTTTGCCTTCGGCAGCCCTTTATTTTCATAGGAAGAAATTCATTCGTAGAAATAAAGGGCTGATAACCTGAGCCCCTTCTTTTGAAGGGGCTGTCCTTTGGACAAATTTTTCTAATGAAAAATTTGGGTTAAGATTTAATATAGAATTTTAGCCAAAAAGAAGAACAAACCTTTAATAAGCAAACCTTAACTCAAAAATCAAATGTAACAATTTCAATTGCTATAGCAATAAATTTTGTTATATTTTTCTAAGTAAAAAAACTTAACAATAAAAGTAGTGCTTATAATATAAAGTGAATAATTTGCTTTACAGGTATAAGAGATTAAATTAAAATATTACTGAGAAATAAAAACTTTTTATGCTATAATTAAATGTTGGAAGGGCAAGTTTTTCTAAAGGGTAAAATTTTTAAATAAAAACAGAATTAAAGAAAATAATGCTCAGTTTATTAGAAAAAATCAAGGATTTTGCTAAAAAAGACAAAGATATTTTGGCTGTATTTTTATTTGGTAGTTTAGTTAGAAAAGAACTATCCAGACTTTCTGATATAGATATATGTTTAGTGTTAGAACCAGCTCAGTATTCAGAATTAGCTCTCTCTGAAAAAAAATTAAAATTTCTGGAACTATTCCCTCAGATAGATGTTAAAATATTCCAGCAGTTACCTCTTTATATAAAAAAAAGAATTCTAAAAGAGGGTAAAATTATTTTATGCAAAGATGAGGAAAAGATGTACAACTTAGCTTTTTCTGTTATAACTGAGTATAGCGATTTTGAGCATATCTTTAAATATTATTTGAAGGAGACAGAAGATGTTAGATAAAGAGAGAATTTTAATAAAGATTGATGAATTAAGGGGATATCTGCAAGAATTAGGACAGATTATGCCGTCTAATTTTGATGAGTATCAGAGTATAGAGAAGAAACGCAGTTGCGAAAGATTGCTTCAACTTTCTATAGAGAGTGTTATAGATGTGTGTAAAATACTTGTGTCTAACTTAAGATTAGGAATTCCTTCAGAGGAAATTGACTTATTTGAGAGTTTATTTAGAAAGGGAATTATTACTGATAAAATACTTAGGATGTTAAAAGAGATGCGAGGCTTAAGGAATATCTTGGTTCATGAATATGCTGAAGTAGATGATAAATTAATATTTAAGATTCTGCATGCCCGCCTAAATGATTTTGATAATTTTATTAAAATAATTCTTAATTTTATAAAGAAACAAGAGAATAAATAGTATTTTATTTGCTACCTTTAAAAATTTCCAAAAAGCATCTACCCCCCCATTAATCTTACTATTTTATAATTAAAAACAGTATTTATAATGTAAATGAGAGAACAAAAGCTGAAAATTTTTCAATTTCCAATTCTCAATTTTCAATGAATAAATCTCTAATTTATGCAACATTTTTGTTTGAAACTGAAATGTTGCAGAAGATTAAGAACTTTAGCCGAAAAAAGAACATACCTTTAATAAACAAACGTCCACTTAAAAAATCAAATGTAACAATTTCAATTGCTATAGCAATAAATTTTGTTATATTTTAAAAATTCAAGAGAGCGTAAGTGTGTAAGTTTACAGTAGAAGCATTGCCTATAATGGGAAATTTTCTCTGATCTCTTAGAGAGGGAGATATAATCTTTCTTCCTATCCCTGAAAAGCTTTGGAGAATTTGCTTGACTTTTAATCAGGGTTAGGGTTAATATAATTTGATTTAATTGGATTTAACTGAATTTATTGGGTTTTTATCTCAACCAGAAGATTTCAGTTGTACAAAGTTTAAGGAGAAGACACTTAGAGGACTATTTAGGAGAGAAGGTATTGGAGTGATAAGAATGAGGAGGATTAAGAAAATAATGAACGCTACGGAAGTGGCTGAGTATTTGGGTTTACATCGGGAGACTGTATATTTATATGCTAAAAGGGGAGAAATACCAGCCTTTAAAATTGGATATAATTGGCGTTTTAATAAGAAATCTATAGATAAGTGGTTGGAGGAGAAAGAAAAGCATAATTTAGAGAACAAGAATAAGCCCAATAAATAATTTAAGGGAGTTTATGAGAAGGAAAAGAAGAGTAGTGGTAACTGGTTTAGGAGTTGTAGCTGCTAATGGGATAGGGAAAGATGAATTCTGGAAGGCTAATTTAGAGGGAAAATCAGGGGTTGATTTGATAAAAGATTTTGATGTGTCCCTATTTGACACAAAAATAGCTGCTAAAATAAAAGACTTTAATCCTCTTGATTTTATGGGTAAGGAAGTAGTTAAGAGAGTTGATAGGTTCGTGCATTTAGGTTTAGCCTCCTGTCAACTAGCTTTACAAGATGGAAAACTCGATTTAGATAAAGAAGATAAAGATAGAATCGGAGTAATTATTGGCTCCGGGTTGGGGGGAGTCCTATTTCATGAAGAACAAATCTTGGCAGGCTTTGAGAAAGGAGCACATCGACTTAATCCCTTATGTGTTCCTAGAATTAGCCCTAATGCTGTGGCCTCCCATATTGCTATCCAATTTAGGCTATTAGGACCTAATATAGTCGTATCTACAGCCTGTTCTTCAGGTGCAATAGCTATTGGAGAGGTTGTAAGGAAAATTCAAAATGATGAGGTAGATGTGTGTGTAGCAGGAGGCACAGAGGCGCCTCTTACTCAATTTACATTTGGCGCTTATAGTGCCTTAAGGGTATTATCTAAGAGAAATTCATCACCTCAAAAAGCAAGCAGGCCTTTTGATAAGAAAAGGGATGGCTTTGTTCTTGGGGAGGGTTCAGCTTGCTTGATATTAGAAGAATTATCTCATGCTAAAAAAAGAGGAGCCCATGTCTATGCTGAGATAATTGGTTATGCTTGTAATTCTGGTGCTTATCATATGGTAATGCCCAAACCTTCAGGGGAGGATGTAGTAAAGGTAATAAGACAAGTCCTGAAAGATGCTAACCTTAAGCCCCAAGATATAGACTACATAAATGCCCACGGCACATCCACTATTCAAAACGACAGGATAGAAACAAAGGCAATAAAGCAAGTCTTCCAAGATTATGCCTACAAAATCCCTATATCTTCTACTAAATCTATGATTGGCCATACTATTGGAGCAGCAGGTGCTATTGAAGCAGTAGTCTGTTGCTTAACTATAGAACATCAAATAATTCCTCCTACTATAAACTATGAATATAAAGACCCTGAATGTGATTTAGACTATGTACCCAACAAACCCCGAAAAGCAAAAATAAAAACAGTTCTATCTAATTCCTTTGGATTTGGTTCAAATAATGCTTGTTTAATCTTCAGGAGGTATGATGGATAGAAAAGAAATAGAGCAGAAAGTAAAGGAGATATTAGCCGACCGATTGGATATTGATATTGAAAAAATAAAATTAGATTCTGATTTGGTGGATGAGTTAGGTATGGATTCATTTATAGCAGTAGAATTAATGTTTGAGCTAAAAGAGAAGTTAGGGATAAATGTTTCCGAAAAGGAATTTAGTAATATTGGAACAGTAAGAGATATAGTAAACTTTATAAGAAAGAATAGAGCAAAATAAAGGAAGGGAAGGAAATGGAAAGATCACTAATAAGTATAAAAAGAAAAATGAAGTTTCTAATAGACAAAATTAAATGGGGGGAGAGACAAGGTTACTATTTTTATCTCCGCAATCTTGAATCTTCGTGTGGACCTCGTGTAAAAGTTAAAGGTCAAATAATGTTGATGTTTGGATCAAATAACTATCTAGGATTAACATTCCATCCTAAGGTAAAGGAGGCTGCAATAAAAGCAATTAAGAAGTATGGGGTAGGATCAGGAGGCGTAAGGCTTTTAAGTGGTACATATAAGTTACATGAGGAGTTGGAAGAAGAGCTTGCGAGATTTAAGGGGGCAGAAGCTGCTATAGTATTTAGTACAGGATTTATGACAAATGCAGGAGCAATCCCTTCTTTAGTGACAGAGGAGAGTGTTATTATAAATGACGAGAAAAATCATGCTAGTATAGTTGATGGATGTAAAGCCTCTAAAGCTCAAATAAGGGTTTTTGTTCATAATAATATGAGGAAATTGGAGGAAATATTACGATATTATCCTGAAGATTGTGATAAATTGATTGTTGTAGATAGTGTTTATAGCATGGATGGAGATATTGCTAACCTTCCAGAAATATATAAGTTGGCGAAGAAATATAAGGCTAGAATAATGATCGATGAAGCACATGCTACTGGCGTTTTGGGAAGGACAGGTCGAGGAGCTCCTGAATACTTCAATCTTATGGGAAAAATTGACATTATAATGGGCACATTGAGTAAGGCTCTTGGGGGACTAGGAGGATTTATTGCTTCTAAAAAGGAGGTAATTACTTATTTAAAACATGCTGCTAGAGAATTTATTTTTTCTACCAGTTTACCACCACCAGTTGTTGCAGGTGTAATTGCTGCTATTAAAGTAATAAGAGACGAGCCGTATTTACTAGCCCACTTATGGAGAAATATTAAATACATGAAAGAAGGGCTTAAAAATATGGGATACGATATTGGTAATAGCCAATCTGCAATTATTCCCATTATTATCAGAGATGAGATAAATACCTATAAAATGGCTCAAGCGCTTCATAAAGCAGGAGTATTTGTCAATCCCATTATTTTTCCTGCAGTTAAAAAAAATGAATCGAGGATAAGAGTTCAGGTGATGGCTTTACATACTATTACCGAGTTACAAAGAGCTCTAGATTTATTTAAAAAAGCAGGAAAAAAATTAGGGATAATATAACTTTTCTAGGAATATAATTTAGTCAGGAGGCTATGAAAATGCTTTATCCTTTTCAAATATCTTGTTTAATTAATGCTATCTCTACTTTCTCTATAGGAAGTTTTGTATTTTGGAGAAATAGAAGAAATGTTATAAATCTGACTTTTTTTCTTCTAAATCTGGTTACTGCAATATGGAGTGTAGGGATGTTTATCGAGATTACATCTACCACCAAGGAAGGAGCCTTTTGGACCGCAAAAATATTTTATTTTGCCGTTTTTTTTATTCCCGTTTTTTATTCACATTTTATTCTATCCTTATTCAATCTTTATTCACAATATAAGAAATTTATATACTTGGGATATGGTCTTGGGATTCTTCTATCCATTTTGAATTTTGCTAATTTGGTAATTATTGATGTACATCCTATACCCGATCTATTCATAAACTATTTTGCGAAACCAGGCCCTTTTTATCATTTTTTCCTTTTTATTTTTGGAATTTATGCTTTTATCCCTAATTTGGCTATTTTTAAACATTATAGAGCACTGAAGCCATATAGTCAAAATCAATACAAATATATTTTCGCCGCCTCTTTATTAGCCTTTATGGGGGGATCCACTAGTTACCTCCCAGTGTTTAATATAAAATTTTACCCCTACCCTAATTTTCTTGTTAGTTTGTATCCTCTAATTATCGCTTATGCTATCATCAAGCACCGCCTTATGGA
>Ga0164318_10000350_pt1 | contig 33574 bp, 21 predicted proteins | sample GuaBasSedimGuay9_FD_113734 | JGI IMG/M metagenome (GOLD analysis project Ga0164318, IMG submission 113734) | Subseafloor sediment microbial communities from Guaymas Basin, Gulf of California, Mexico - Guay9, Core 4571-4, 0-3 cm | ecosystem: Environmental > Aquatic > Marine > Hydrothermal vents...
AGCTAATAACATGTTTTTTCATCTCCGGAATAGAACCGATAGAGAAGTGTTTAAGCCCGTCGTAGACGAAGTATTCGTATGCTTCGTCAGTAATGATCATAAGGTTATGCTGCAGGGCGATTGATGCCAATTTGCGGAGTTCATTTTCAGAAAAGACAGTACCAGTTGGGTTATTAGGAGAGCAGCAGATGATCGCCCTCGTTCTGTGTGTGATTGCTTTCTCAATAGCATCGAAATCGAGGGCAAAGCCTTCTTCTTCGATAGTGGGAACTAATACAGGCTTTCCCGAAGCTATCACAACCTGCCGAATATGGGTAGAATATGTCGGAGTAAATAGAAGCACTTCATCTCCTGGATCAATTATCGCCATTATGGCAGCGGAGAGTCCTTCTATAGCACCCACTGTAACAAGAATCTGCGACACATTTGCATTTATATTGTTGTCCCTTTTCAGTTTTTTAACAATTGCCTCACGCAGATTTACAATGCCGGCATTCTCGGAGTATCCACCAACTTGTCCGTTCCTGATAGCCGAAATAGCGCCTTCTCTGATATGATCGGGAGTCCCTGAAGTTGGTTTTGCCCAGGAAAGAAACGCCACGTCATCGACTTCCTTAGACAATCTCGTCATTTCGTGGATTGCAGATTTTGGAATCTGCTTAACTCTATTTGATATCCTGATTTCCTCTTTCATCCTGTTACCTTTCCCTATTGTTTTTCTGTAACATCTATATATATAGGTTACACATTAGAGCGGGTATATGGGTACACTTTTTTATTTTTTTACTCATTTTTTCTATATTTATGTCTCTTTCGTTTTTTCCCCGTGTAAACGATTGGCTGGCTCACTTTTTATAGTGGGATAATTGGTTGTTGCGAAGGAGAAACTCTCTCAAAAGTGCTGAACAATCCGATCAATGTTACTGCTAAGGCGATTAAAGAGGATAATGTTAAAGTGTTCTACCGGGATAAGATAAAGGTCAGATATTTGTAATACGGGGAAATTTAAAAATAAATGTGGAACCTTCGTTAACCTCACTCTGGATATCCACTGTGGCGTTGTGGTTATCCATGATGTTCCTGCAGGTCATCAGGCTGTAGCCGTGATTGTCTTCTTTGGTGGTGAAACGGCGTTGAAAGAGCTTGTCTTTAATTTCTGAGGTCATACCGATACCATCGTCTCTAACAGATAGAAGGATACTATCGCCGTCAACTTTGGTACAGATTTCTATATGTCCCAGGTTGTGATCTGTCTTAGCAATAGCATCACCCGCATTTTGTAGAAGGTGTAACAGCATTTGGGATATCTGGTTAGAATCTAACTCAATCTCTGGCAAAGTATAGTCTATATTAGTGGAAATACTCGTACGAGAGAACATCTTCTGACCTGTGACAAAAGATACAACTTCAGTTACCAGTTTATTGAGGTCGGTTTTACATTTTTCTGTCACAAGATTAGTGGCGCTTGTGAGATCGGATGTGAACTGCTCCATCTTGGAAACGTTCGCTTTGATTTTACCGAGAAGTTCCTTGACCCGTTCAATGTTATTTTTTTTCATAGCCAGCTCAGCGAGTTCGGCGCTTCCGAGAATCAAACCCAGAATATTGTTCAGATCATGGGCAACCCACGAAGCCAACACTCCTTTCTCGGAGAGTTTTTCAAGATCGGAGAGATGCTGCTCGTTCTCTTTTTGTTCTGTGATATCACTAAGAATAACTATAAGATCAGACCGTGATTCTTCTCCAACTACAGCGCTGACTTTGTAGATACGTTGAGAATCTTCTGAAATGGCTGTCATGTTTCTGTGAAAAGTGTTCTTCATCCCATTCCTGATGGGTTTAATCTGCTTTGCCCAACCGTCAAAAGCAGAGTTGCAGAAGACCACTTCAAGTGGGGTATTCTCCCACGATTCGTTGTTGGATAGGTCAGGGCAGAACAATTCGAGAATTTGACATCCGGCACGATTCACCTTTTTCAAAAGATTGTTTTCTCCGAAGACGAACAACCCAATTTCAAGGTTATCGAGAATCTCAAAATAACTATCAGCAGGGGTTTGATTATTATGCGTGGGAATTTTCTCTGATGTCTGTTTCAATTGTGCTGTCATTATTTTCATCCTCGCAAGTTACTTTGTCGCAGAGCGGAACGCCGGTTTCCAAACTCAAGGTTGCATCTTTGCCGTGGCAATTGTCCCAAAAGACACTGTTCACATTCCACGTAGACACTGTTCACGTTCCGCGTAGGCTGGGGGCTTGTCTCCCAGCAATCGTCACATTCAACCAGGCGATGCCTGCGAGCGGAGTCGAGGGACGGCGGACGCAATGCCCACTGCTACGCAAAGTTAGAGAAAACCAATCTTATCCCTCCACGGCGATGAGCGACGAGATTCCACTTCTGGGACAGCCTCCATGGGATAATCCCTATCCCTGTTTCTGTCCCTGTATAGCCTATATCGGTCGGTTGGCTTCTCCAGTACAGTCTAAAAATCTGTCAGGTAGATTGCTTTGTCGGTCGCTTCATTTCTCTGGCCCGCTTGGCAATTTCTTTAATTGCCTCGATAGAGGCATTGATATGTTCATCGGTGTTAAACGGACCTATAGAGAAACGAACAGCCCCATTTATATCCACAAGACCAAGCTGTTTGTGAACCAGCGGGGCACAATGAAGACCAGTACGGGTGGCTATGTTGAAATCCACATCCAGCATAATTCCTACATCACCAGCCTTAAGTCCTTCTACATTCATAGTTACAGTAGCTATGTGATTTTCCATACTATCGCAGCAATAGGTGATGACTCCTTCGGTTTGATGAAATCCGTCAATCAGTTTGCGGGCTAGTTTTGTCTCATGGGTATAAATGGCATCAATTCCACCGGCTTCTTCAATCCAGTCCAGTCCTGCCATAAGCGAAGCTATCCCAACCATATTGGGTGTACCGTACTCCATGCGGTAAGGATACTCGTCGGGGTGGAACGGAAAAGCTGACTGTGTACCGGTGCCACCACTTCTGGTATGACGAATATCAAGATGTTTCCGCACACATATACCACCAATACCGGTCGAGCCCATAAGTGATTTGTGGCCGGTAAAAGCCAGCACATCGATATTCATTTCCTTCATGTTAATTGGAACCATGCCGGCCGTTTGGGAAACGTCAATAGCAAATGTAACACCAGCCTCTCGGCAGATTGCGCCTATCTCGGCTACCGGCTGAACAGTTCCGAGAACGTTTGAACCATGGTTTACAATAACCAGCTTCGTATTTGATTTGATAGCTTTCTTGATGTCATCCGGTTCTACGAAGCCCTGTTCATTGAAGGGAACATACGTAGCCCGGACACCATTATCACGCACTAGATGGTTGATTGGTCTAATAACCGAGTTGTGTTCGAGATTGGTGGTTACAACATGATCCCCTGATGAAAGGAGTCCCTGTATAATCAGGTTTAGTGCTTCAGTGGCGTTGTAACCAAAGCATAATCTCTCGGGAGTATCCTCATCGCCGCCAAAGAAGGAAGTTAACCGCTTGCGGAGGTCCTCGATTATATTGCCAGCCTCGACAGCTTTATTGGATTTGCTTCTCCCTGGGTTAACACCACAACTGCGATAGAACTCCACCATAAATTTATAAACATTGTCCGGTTTGGGCCAGGAGGTGGAAGCATTGTCAAGGTATATCAGTTTATCCATAAGTCACTCCCTATGTTGCTGACTGGCATTTTGTGTGTCGTTAAGTTATTGAAATCTCAACAAGTCTTATCGGACACGGCCAATTTTAAAAGTAAGGTAACCGGCGGTCTCTCTCCGATTGAACCAAACGTTATTGTCATCAACAGGGCAACTCAATCACCAGTTGCCCAAATCACCCTGACAAGATACAATAATAGATTGATATGTCAACCGAAGGGGGACAGAGATGGTGGTTTCAACTCTTACCCATTGTTTTGTTCTGAAATTAATGCTTGCAAGTATCACTCTCGATTTGGTTATTTCATTTTTGTGATTCTGTAAAAGAGGTAACTCAAAGTTGGAGTAGTTTATGACGACCAAGTGTGCCAGGGATATAATGATTCCCTTGAACAAATATCCACATATTCCATATTGGTTTACATTACGACAGGCAGTAGCTGAACTTGAAAAAACATCTCTGGAAATAAATGGTCTCAAATCTCTACCACGAGCTTTACTGGTCTTTGACGAAAAATATCTTCTGCTGGGTATTGTTAGGCGACGAGATATCCTCCGAGGCCTTGAACCAAATTTTCTTCGTCATCTGTCTGTTTCCGAAAAACACAGCTCAATGGATATTAAAATAGACCCCAATCTAATAGAGATGTCTTCCTGTTTTGATTCTCTTTCTAAGGCTATAAAGAAACAGGCTGATGTAGTTGTCAGTGAAGTTATGCAACCAATCGTTGCTACTGTTAACGCCGATGATCACCTTGCCAAAATTATCTACATCATGATCGAACAAGACTTGAATTTGATTTCGGTGTTGGAAAATGAAAAAGTCGTTGGGGTAGTTTGCAGTGTGGGAGTTTTTCACCAAATAGCCAATGTTCTCCTATAATCAGAAACTATCACAAAAATAAAAGCCTATTTGGAGAAATTCCATGCTAAAACGACACCTTTCACCTGGTGATAGCGGAGGTAAAACAGGCGATCTTAGTGTTATACCTGACAATATTTATATAGCTGGTAATAGGCGTACCATTGACTGGAAAAGAATTGGATTTATGTCGCTTGGGATTGCCTTGTTCTGTATTGTATATTTCTCACCTGCCTGGCCTGATGCTGTCGATCCTAATGGAGAAATATTTGAACTTTCAACCCAAGGCAAAGCGGCTCTCGGGCTTTTTTTACTAGCCGCTATCTGGTGGGTTTTCGAAGTAGTTCCTATTGGTGTAACAAGTATTTTAATTGGAATAATCCAGTGTCTTTTTCTAATCCGACCTGCCAAGGTAGCGTTTGGGGATTTTATGGACCCTTCGGTATGGTTTATTATAGGATCCATTGTCATTGGCATGTCCTTTTCTAAATCTGGATTAACCAATCGTATGGCTTACAAAATGCTCACGATGTTTGGAGAGAAAACCAGCCGAATATATCTGGGTACTTTCATCATGACATTTGTGCTTACACTCATCATGGCGCATACGGCAGTTGCAGCAGCCCTGTTTCCATTGCTGTCTACAATTTACGCTCTCTATGAAACTGACGATAAACCCACAAAGTTCGGAAAGGGACTTTTCATCGGGATGGCATTTGTAGCTGGGGCAGGCAGTATCGTAACGCTGCTCGGTTCAGCTCGCGGTGCAGTGGCGATCGGGTTTTTCGGCGATATCGTGGGACGTGATATTGGCTTCTTTGAGTTGTCCTACTTCATGGCTCCAGTCGGAATAGTGATGACTTTCCTGCTGTGGGGATTTATCATGGTGTTCTTCAGACCAGAGCATAAAACTATTCCCGGTTTAAGAAAAAGTGCTTCATCGCTAAGTAAGAAATTGGGACCCATGTCGAGGACAGAGTCGATGACGCTTACTATCGTTGCACTCACAGTTCTTACTCTCAGTTTTAGATCTTTCATCCCGGGTCTTGAAAACCTTGACAAAAGTGCCATCATTTTAATATCGACTGTACTTTTCTTTATTTTCAAGATATTGACTATCAAGGACCTTGAGCTTATCCCATGGAATATCATCCTGCTGTTCGGCGGCGCAATGAGTATTGGTTTCTGTCTGTGGGAAACCGGCGCTGCGAACTGGATGGCTATCAGTTGGTTGGGATTTTTCGAAAGCTCACCATGGTTTGTGTTTGTCTTGGGAGTGTCGTTTTTTGTATTGCTCACAACCAACATCATTATGAATGTAGCTGCTATCGCTATTGTGCTTCCGGTAGCGTTAGTTATTGCCCCCTATTTGGGAGTTGCACCTGAAGTTGTCCTGTTCTCCTGTTTAGTTACAGCCGGTATGCCATTTCTCTTTCTTGTGGGCGCTGCACCAAACGCTATCGCGTATGAGAGTAAACAGTTCTCAAGCGGAGAGTTTTTCTTTACCGGAATCCCAGCCAGTGTGATACTAATGGCAGTGTTGGCTTTGTTTGTGGGTATTATATGGCCTATAATGGGAATGCCAGTGACAATAAACTAGCCGGGCATATAACAAATTGTGCGAGGCCGTCTGAAGAATACTCTTTACACTTTAAAAAGCTCCCCTGGTATTGAGGAGCTTTTTTTGAGTGATTTTTATTGCTCTGCCAGCACCTGAAGCGGTTCGAGGTTGATCGACAAACCAGCCCGCTCCCGACGTTGATTCCATTCTTCGCGTGTTTCAACTATTGACGGTCCTGATACTCTTTCGAGAATCTCAAAGAAATCAAGCCCGTATCCATCTTTCAGCACTTCGATCTGGGGTTTACCTTGAACAATATATACGGATTGCACACTCTGATGATCCCAGTTACGCCATTGTTGTTCATCCTTAAGCCATGAGAACCGACGTCCTTCAAGCGCTTCTATTACTCTGGGTGTTTCAAAGGAACCGGCCTGTTGTACTGCCGTTTGATATTCCATCAGGCAAGTGTATACATTGGCTGCAGAGGAACTCGGGTATCGGTTATACCGCGAGGAGAATTTCTCTACAAATGAAACCCCATCTCCATGATCGTATTGGTACGGAACGCGCCAAGTCCAATCGGTACAACCTATAATTCCTTCCATGACTTTTGCGCCTGCAGCTTCAGCAATGTTCAGAGTCACCACTGGAGCAACAACCTGCATTTGCTCCTTCATTCCTTTTGAAGAGATCATTTTCAGACTGGAGATCATGTCAGCTCCAAGCTGTACCAGAATAAGTGCATCAGGTTTGCTCGCTTGTGCATTTTGCAGAACATTCTTAAGTTCCTGCTCGCTTATGTCTGGCCGAACCAGAAACCTTTTGTGTACAATTTCATCCTGAGTGTCAGTGAATTCCCTGAGATATGTCTCTATTGTCCATCCCCAGGTGCAGTCAGTAACAAGATAGCAGAGCCTCTTTCCAGAGAAATGTTTACTCAGGTAACCAGCAGTGGTTTGAGCAGCCATCCATGGATTAAAACCCCCGTTAAATGAATATCGGTGTGTTTTCTTACCACCATCTGCATTGGCAAATGAAATTGGCGCCATAAACACAACGCTGCTTCGCTGGCACAAATCAGCAACGACACCGTTAGCTTCACCGGATACACCACCAATAATCATTTTGACCTTTTCTTTTCTGACAAGCTCAATCATGCTGTTGGCTGATATATCAGCCCTTGAGCGCGAATCCCGTGCAATTAACTCGATTTTTTTATCAAGGATTCCACCATCGGCGTTGATTTCCTCTACCGCTATCATGGCAGCCCGCCATTCATCCGGACCATAAACAGAGTACTGACCGGATTGAGGATAGATCATGCCGAGTTTGACGGTTTGCTCGGCTCCTACAGCCGTGCCAAGTGCAATCAATACAGCGACAAGACTGATTATACTTACTGTCTTCATTATCTTAACACCTCCAATTACTCATAAGCTTCCCTCCTGGGCACAGAAGCGATTATTGTATACCTAAGTATATGTCGGTTGGATAAAACCTGAGATTACAAAACGGCTACAAGGCACGTAATTCAAGTGGTAATGTAGTCCAATATGTGCAGGAATTGAACAATATTTAATTTCTTATCCACGATGTATGGAACCCCTATTTCTAAAGGTAAGTTAATGTAGATAGAAAGTTAACGCCAATTGACATTACTCACCTAAGGCTCAACTGAAACATGATTCATAGGCTTAAGCTTATTCCGTCGGGGATGTTTTACTGAGGGGATAAAAAAATCTCTACCCTCCGGACGTCGCATGCGGATAGTGTAATCCTGGCAAGCTCGGCATCGGCGTATTTTGCCTAAAGAATCGACTTTGATTCTACGACGTGGTTTGTGGTTGGGGGCGTAAATGGCATTGCCGACAATCTCAAATCCCTTGGTAACGTCATTATCATCTATCCATTTTACTCCCTCAGTCACTTCACCAGTCTCAGAGTCATAGAGTGTAGCTCCTGGACATTCGATAAAGACTTGCTCTTCGGTCGATATATCATCAACGAAAATATCAGTCGTATCAATAGCTCTGGGGTTGCACTTGGCGCAAATCCAAATCCCTTTCTGACGAATAAGAGGCCGACCACAGTTAATGCAAACCTTCCGGTCAACAGATTCCTTTTCCATAATATCTCCCGATGTTTACGGCGAGTTAGAATCGTCTACGTTTTGTTTGTTTCATTTGGTTTCTTTGCAACAAGTTTGCCAGGACAAGCTATCTTTGGTTAATCCTATGGCAGAACGTAGGTTAGCTAATCTGCCCTTAGATTTTTTGGGAGTCCAGATGCTAAATAATGGGGGATGTCGGCTATTGATTGATGGGGCAATCCACTCTATAATACTGTATAAGCAGGTTATTCCCCTGAAAGAAAATAGAGTGTTAGCCCTTAAACAGAAGAACCAATGAGAAAAGAGTTACGGTTACTGGCAGCGCAATAAAAAACGAATACGGTGTTACAAATGACACCAGGACAGCTACTCCAACTGAGGGGACAAGCAGATATTTGATGGCAGAGTAGCCTATTTTAGCTATTCTACTGATAATAAACAGAAGCAGCACACCAAGGACAATGTAAGTTGCGATTAAACCATTTTGTCCAAAGTTGTCCAGAATCAGTTCTTTGGCAGAACCGAGCATTCCGGAAAACTTTTCGGCTTCACTTGATGCCTGCTCAGCCAAACTTTCCAATCTATCTTGAAGCTCAGTACTTATCATACTGTTCCTCATCAATAGGCTCGATTGTTAGCGAAGATTCTCCTACTCTCATCAGTCCTACCATACGCTGGGTAAGGAAATTTTTGGAGGAAATCCACTGGTGGGATAATTCCAAAATCTCTGACTGTTCCAAATCGGATTCCCAGTCAAGTATCAGTTGGTCGATTGTACGGTCATCGACTATTAGATCATCCATTATCAGCACAAACTTAACTTTCATGGCTCTCTGTCCTGCAAAGATGTTCGTGTTATTACTGCCGAGTCTTTTTGCAACCATTATGCCAGCACCGACCTGGAAACATCGGTAAAAACCTATGTGCTTTCACTTCAATAGATTACGATGGCAAATGTGCAGATTTTGGACAGGAAGGAACACATTTCCTGCTCAGATTAAGTCAGGAACTATAGGACAGAGCCCTCATGGTATCGGGTATAATAGAAAGACCCGACTGCATTTAAGCAGTCGGGCCAATCGCATTACGGATATCAACTTTTCAATTCGAAACACCGTCAGTTGCTGTCCGGGGAACCGGTTACAAGAACCCATTTGGGGCAAGAGAGCGTGCGCCGAATCCTTTTTAACCGGTAAGTGGCTGATCGTGTCATTCCCTGACTCCGATCAATTTTGGCCGGAAAGCCACCTTCGATATCTCAGCTCCGCGAGAGTGTGGTGTAGTCTCTCTTAGAACCTGTTTGTGTCCACCTTGCTTTATGGCAAAAAAGCCATCGACCGGTGGACTTTTCAATCCATTGGCAGTTCCTCCCTTAGTAAATCGACTCCTCATGGCGGTAATCTGGTAAGGGGGAATGAAATTACTAAACTCTCATTTCGTGAGAGCATATAGAAAAACTCAACAGGTGGGGAGGTCACTATCTGTCGTTCGAGAGGTATTCTTCTTTAGTGAACCTACAATTAAAGTAATATATGCCCCTCGATTTGTCAAGCAAAACTATGCGGGGACACCTCACAACGGCTCACACGGCCTGTCCATAGAGGGTAATGTACAAAAAGTAGAGGTAGGCTCCTATCTACTTCTAATTTAATGTCGCCCTACTCCATCCTATGATAGATATTGAATTCCCAAGCATCCAACAAGGGCGAGGCGAAGGTCTTGCGGTATTCATACAACTGAGTGAATGCTGCGCTATCGAGAAAACCAGCAGTGGGGTCAGATGGAGAGATCACCAGCCACTCCGGTCGGGAATCGATAATCAAACCCATATAATCACCGCGCCGATTGTAAGATGCTGCCTCCGGGGAAACCAGTCCTGCTCGATCAAGAATTCTCCGTTCACAATAGTATCCAACATAGCCGAGGTCCTCGGTTGCTACAACGTCGTTTTCATCAGCATTGGCATGAATATACCTGATCACCCCGTCGTGAATGGTCGAGAGAACATCCCATTCGTGTCGATAATTCCTGACTGTTGGATAATTGGCCACAGCCAGTAGTATCACCAACACCGCTCCAATCAGAAGCTGCTGGATTCGCGAAACATCGGCCAACATCCGCCACTTATCAGCCAAAATCAGAACTGACGCTGATGCAAACAAGATATAGATGGGATAGATCGGCGCAATGTACCACCGGAAAACTAGAGTAGAACTGAAAGTCAACGCCACGATAGTGACCAACATCCAAACGAACTCAAGACGACCAAATTGGTATTTGCGCATCAGCCTCCAGCCTCCGACCACGGCCAGTGCAAACATCACCCAGCCAAACGGATTGTGCCAGCCCATTACGAAGATGAAGTTGTCACTTGTTGATGATGCCCATACACGACTGTATAGCGCCAACTTGGCACCGATTGAATTGGGAATTGGTGAACCGAAGTAGACCGAAGCAAACACAACCCAAGGTAAAAGAATCAGTACGGCCATCACAGCCAGCGCGAACACCCGTCGGAGCTGCCGCAGGCCGATGTACGCCAGCAGTATGCCAAGCACCAGCAGCCCTTCTGGACGGACCAGTGTCGCCAGCGCCGCCATGATGACAGCGTGCATGGGCAGACGTTGGTACTGATAATAGAACGCCGCCGTTACCAGAAGCGTGAACAAAGCCGTCTCCATGCCGCCGGTATCAGTGGGGAGAAGGCGCGGAAAGAGGACATAGAGAGTTACCGGCACAAATGTAAAACGACCGAATCCAATCGAGTCGGCCAATCGGAATATAAAAATTGCAGTCAAACCGGAAGCAAGCAGTGATACAACTAATGCTGTTGTTGGGATTGGTACACCGATAGCGCCCAATGCCGCCAGTATCAGCGTAAACAGCGGCGTAGTTGTACCCAGCACCCGATCGCCGAGGTTAAAGACAAAGCCATTCCCGGCGGCGAGGTTCGCGGCATAACGGAACGTAATAAACGCATCGTCAAACGTGAACCGGGTCAAAGCGTGGAAGAACAACCGGGCTGCAACCGTTCCAAGTAGAATAATTGAATATAATCGAATTCGTTTCGACAATCTCATTGCTCTTTCCACTGGATGGTTTCCCGTGGATAATCAACCTGCAATCACCGTGACAGAACCACATAGAGGTTCTACCCTACATAGTTTCTTTCAGACATTCAAGCCTTTATCGTACTTTATCAATCCACCAACTTCGATTTAGCCGTAGCGGAATCCAAAACCGGAAGGCGGAATTGATTGGGACGCTCGCGCAATACCCTTCTCAGCCATGACTGTGGGTAGCCCTTATCCTGTGGTCGATGGTTTTCATCTTGAACATAGCCGTCGTTGTATTTCGTTATCAAATGCTCGGCCAGTTGTTTCCATCGGGCTACAGTCTGTTCGCCGCGCATGACGGAATAATCGGTGAGGTAACGTGTCATTAGTTCGGGGTTTGTTTTGTAAAGCTCGAGAGCTGTTTTCTCAACGGCCAGTTGCAGGGCCAGACAAGTTCCCTCGAGTTCGTTCTGTACAGCCACAATCTCGGGAACCATGTAGCTGTATTTCAAATTGGCATAATTGGCTACAAGATTAAATACCCACCATGCTGATTCCCAGGAGAAGGCGGCTATGCTACCGCGAGCGTATGATTCAGGAATAGCATCGATGCCACAATAGAAAGGGACATAGCAAGTCATGTAAGTGTCATCGACACCGTACCAGTAAACCCCTCCGATAGGATCGGGCAACCACGACCGCGATTGAGACACAAAAGAGAAGCCGGTCTGCTGGGTAGAGATTGGTCGTTCCCATGCATAGACAATACTGGTATCGACCTCACTGGAATCTCTCCAAGTCATTGGGCGCCAACGATTGGGGGTACCATACGGCCCGGCATCTATTCCTTTTGTCATATCATAATCGGTGCCTTCATAATGGTCACGCATCAAAGAAAAAACATCGGATAGTGAAAGTTTCTTATCCGGTTTAATCCAAAGAGGATACGGTTTCGCATTAGGTACAGCCCGGTGATAGTCTGATGAGAAATTGAGAGAGGGAGCAGAGCGGCGGAAGATACTCCACACACGAGCATCTGCATAACGCTGGTTACTGGGTGTTGCTGGGCAATAGGCTTCGCAGAATCGGAATGGTTCGCCGGAGTTGGGATCATAATAGCCTTTTTCAATGGCAAATGAAATAGCGTTCTCGCTGTAAAGGCAGTTATCGGAATCATCGAGAGGAAACTCACCTATACGAGCCTTATTGGCATGACAGGAGATGTAGCCGTCAGGAATCCGCACAGTGACCCACTCGGCTCCGTGGCCGCCCTCCCCGGGGCCAAACATCTCCATGATCCAGGCTTCATTAGTATCAGCAATCGAAAAAGTCTCACCGGTCGATCCATAACCGTAACGATCCACCAAGTCGGTCATCACCTTGATCGCTTCGCGGGCTGTACGAGCGCGCTGCAAAGCAAGATTCATCATATCCCAGTAGTGTAGCAAACCGTCTGGATTGCGTAACTCCTCACGCCCACTCGAGGTAGTTTCGCTGATCGCCAATTGGTGTTCATTCATCATACCTACAACAGCGTAAGTATGATCAACCTGATCGACCCAGCCTCTAACATTACCGTGCCAGTCGGTGATTGCCAGGGAATCTCCGGGCCCGTAATCGGCGGCAGGGGTGAATTCAAGTTCCGGGTGGAATCTCCCGTCGCAGGTATAGGTGATCATTACCGAACCGTCGACCGATGCTCCTTTTGTCACCAATAGATTCGTGCAGGCTACGGTGTACCCACCACTAGTAAGTGAAATAATCATAATGAACGTCATGAATGTTCTGAAACATCTTAGCACTGTGATTTTCTCCTGAAAGGCATTTCTAATTATCCGCAAGTAACAGCCTGCACCCGTCGCAGGCAAACAGAAAAGATTGTGATTATGGTAAAACCACCAGGGATTTGTTGACATCATCAGTTTTACTAAACTTATTTACAAACAACTCGTAAATAAATTATCATCAAGAAGCGAAAGGACAATAATGCTTTTTAAAAAAAGTCATACCTTTGCCATGCTTGCATTAATGTTTGCTGTCATTATAACTCAACCAGTTTTTCCTGCTGTTCTTCGCGGAACAGTTATTGATAATGAAACGAAAGAACCTGTTCCACTGACGACAATCCGTATTCAGGGTACGGGACAATCAATGCTGTCTAATGATGATGGTCAGTACCGTCTTCGCTTGGAGCCGGGTAAGTATAACATCAAGTTCAGTCATGTAGCTCACTATTCTGAAATTATCGAGATCACAATTTCTGATTCTACAATGTTTCAGGATATTTTCCTTCGTCCGGCGGTGATAGAGCTTCCGGGAACAACTGTTTACAATAAAGCCTATGATCCCGGTCAGGAAATCATTATTCGCGCCATCGCTCACAAAGAAGAGTTGCTTCGAAAAATACATGACTACCAGTTCGACGCTTACACAAAGCTGGTAGTGCATGAAATAGAAAGTGAAGACAGCTCCAGCATTGCTATTATAACCGAAACACAAATCACAGGCTTCTGGGAAAGACCCAAAAAATATAAGGAAATCATTACAGCACGAAAGCAGACATCCAATCTTCAAGCCGAACAGAATATGATCACGGTTGGTCAGATATTCAATCTGAACGCCAATCGCCTCGATTTCGGATTACAGCAGGTGGTGTCACCGACGGCTAATGATGCTCTGGACTACTATAATTACTACCTTATGGATACTATCCAGATTGACGGGAGACCTGTTTTTCAACTTGAGATCGAACCCCGGAGTTCAGCGCATCCTCTTTTTGTTGGAGAGTTGCTCATTGCTGATTCTACGTATGATGTTGTAGGTGTAGATGTTGGTTTCAATGAAGGGTTTGATGCTCCTTACATCAACGATCTGTCCTACCGTCAGATGTATGCCGCTTTTGATAATGACATTTGGATGCCTATCGAAATTCGTTACACAGGGGAAATAGATGTGCCGGGAGGAGCCATTCCTACCATGGCATTCGATTTTGTTACTGCATTACATCGTTATACAATCAATGAAGGTATTCCCGATGGTATATTTGATCAGTATGTTATAGAGGTGGCCGAGGAGGCTGATGATATTGATTCAGTCGCCTGGAACGCAAATCAGCTTATTCCACTTACTGATGAGGAAGCACATGGTTACACCTACATTGATTCAGTTGAAAACTTGCCAATGTCAACTCTCGGGATCGTGAAAAAAACGTGTATTACAACTTTGAATGTGCTTATCACACAATACGATTTCTTTCATTTCAACCGTGTGGAAGGACCTTATCTAGGATTTGCTGTCCCAATTACGGGAATTATTCCCAATCTGAAATTGAAACTTGGCACTGGTTACGCCTTCGAGGGTGAATACTGGCAGCACCGTTATGAACTGTCGTACACATTTTGGGAACGTTTGCAAAGCACAGTCAGTTTTGGCTACCGCGACCAGATTCGCAACCGCAGCACTATCGCTTCTCCCAACTATAACCCTACCACATGGGCTCTCTTTAAGAAAATTGATCCATATGATTATTTCCTTGAAAAAGGATTCGATTTTCACCTGCTAACAAAAATATTACCGAAAACCAGTCTGCATCTTAAGTATGTTGATGTTAATCAGTATTCTGTTGAAAATGCAACTGACTACAGTCTGATATGGGCCAAGGACAAAGAACATCGTCCAAATATTGATATCATCAACGGGAAGATGCGTTCGGTGAGCGGTTCTCTTCGTTGGGATAGCAGCCCCCTGATAAAAGTCAAGGGTAAGGAATCAAAAGCGTTCTCTCTTCCTCAAACGATACTGGAAATCGGGGGTGAAACTTCTTGGCCTCAGTTCATCGACAGTGACTTCAAATTTCAGCGAGGTTATATTTGGCTTCAGCACAAGAGAGGTCTGCCGGGGTTAGGTATTTTTCAGACGCGCATTTACGCTGGTATGTCTGACAAACAATTGCCACCGCAAAGATATTTCATCATGGACTTCGGTGATACCTACTTTGAGCAGTTAACATCCTTCAAAACTCAGGGTAAGGTTAATTTCTCTGGTGATCGTGTTTTGTCTATTTATTCCGCTCAGAATTTTGGGAGCGCACTATTTCGTCGCTTGCGAGTGCCGCTGCTGAGAAAGATGTCCGTCTCATTTTTTGTTTACGGTGGTGCCTTCTGGTGTGATTTTAGAGATGAATCAATTCAACTGCCAAACGAGCGGCTCATCACAGCTTCAAAACCATACTCGGAGATAGGCTTTGGTTTTGGGCGCATTCCACCGATATTTCTGAGAGCATTCTTCACCTGGCAATTGTCCGATTATGATACCAACGACTTCACCTTCAAGATTGGGATGTTTTTCTAACCGGTTTATTTGTCAATTCGGTAATAAGCAAAGACGGTGCAACACAAAGCCGCACTCTATGCGGGATTAATAAGATTGTGGCTTTATCAATATTCTGCTGTAGGCCCGTTAAAAATCTGCCCCGAAGGAAAATGAGTAGGTTGGTTTATCGGAGACATTTCGGAAATCGGTTGACCAGGCCAAGTCATAACGAAGGAGAATAAAACCAAGATTGGCGCGCATGCCAAATCCAAAACCTGTTTTAATGTCCTTGAGTCGAGAACCTTCCTCACTTGTGCCGCCCTTGAAATTGTTATCAGCCCAAGCAGCTCCAATATCAGTGAACACTGCACCCCCTACATTGGCAATGACCAGAGAAAGAGGAAATCGCATCACAAAGTATTCGACCATAGGGAACCGGAACTCCCAGTTGACAAGACCAAATCGATTACCGGAAAGCTCATAATACGGAGTGCCACGCAATGGAGTGACAACATCGGCAAAATACAGATTTTTGACATCGTAGACCTTGGCATCAAGGGTTCGGTTACCTATCCAGTTTGTAGTCCCACCAAGAAAGTATTGTTTGGGGGTGTTACCAAAAGAAGCCCCGCCCGCCACACGAAAAGCCATTGAAAAGGTTTTTTTGAAGTGCCAATACTTACGATAATCAACATCAATCGACTGGAATTCGATATCATCTGATTCAAACAAATTGATTCCATACTGAAGTGATACCTTCGCCCGACGGCCATTGACCGGCCCAGTTAACCCCCAAATTATATTGTCGGTAACATAGGCCAGCTCACCGGTGGTAACTTTTGAATTACGATTCTCTCGATCATCGTCAAAGTCGTGATATTCACGGTCGATAAAATACTGGGAAACCCCCAGTTGCAAGCGACTGAATGTAGAGAACGGTCGGTTGGCAAAGGCTTGAACTCCGTAGAAACGGTCAGAAAAAAGGTGGTCAGAATTATCGAGGTAAAAATTCTTTGAGTGAAATAGCCCAAATCCGACATTCGTTCTATGTCGATTATAGAAATAGTAAGCCTGGATATATGACTGGTCTATCGTATTCACTAAGTCGGTAGCAATATAAATCTGGTTGTTGCCTAAATAGTCGGAGAAAACAAAATACGATTGCCCTTGAAGACCAAAGAACGTGTCATAAGCAAAACCGCCACCGGCATAATCTGAGGTAAACTTCGTCTCGTATTTCTTGATTATATACTCACCTGAGGGAAGTGGCAAAGGAATTGAATCAAAAGAAGCAGGTTCGGTCGAGCCTTCACGTGAATGACCAGTAGTATCGTTGATGTCAATCATTATAGATTCAAGTGGATCACTGGCGGATTGGTTTATAAAGACAAACTCTCCGTTGCGAATACCGGTTTTGTCAACGAGATTACTATCAGCGGCAACTGAAGTTGTATCAGCCCCAGGGGTTACAGAATCAATAGCACTTGAATCGATAGCTGTCCATGTAGTTGAATCAACAGTGTAAGCTTCATAATCACCTGCCCATTCAACGGCAACATTACCATTGACTGTACTATCCATTTCTAGTTTATGGGCAACCAGGACTTTGTGTCCATGTTGTGTTCTAAGAAGATCGTACTTACCAAGCATAAAATCGGTTAAAGTCAGAATGCCATCATCACCGACAGGAGCTATATCCTTGAGCATGAAAATATCGAAGGCTCCCTTGTTGAATGCAGAAAAAGCAATCGCTTTACCGTTGGGAGACCACGAGAGCGATTTTACCCCGGAGATAATATCAGTTACTGCGAAGTATCGCGTGCTGTCAAGGAAAGCAACATAGAGATTGTCTATTCCGTTTCGATTGGAAATGAAAGCGACTTTACGTCCGTCAGGCGAGACTGCCGGTGCTTTATTCTGGCCAGGACCGACATCTAATTCGGTAACTGCAAGATTTATAAGATCAATTCTAAATAAGTTGTAGTAACCGTATTCGAAATCTCCGGGCATGAAAGCGCCGGAATCCACATAAAGGTGTTGATTTATATCTATCTTCAAGTTGCGAGAATGTGGACGGTCAGACGAGAAAATGAGCTGATTGCTCTCAGGTAACCAAGAAGGATCGATATCATCGTAGCGATCATCAGTAAGCTGTTCAACTTGGTCCTTATTGATGTGATACAGGAATAGATCGCGCTTGTTACCTTCCAGAGCGGAGAAAGCTATCTTTTCCCCATCCGGTGACCACGCCGGTGCCAATATGTTGTAGTAGTCAAGGCGTTTTTTGTAGGTAACTTTACCTTTTGAAAAATCATACAGGAAGATAGCTTCCTTACCTCCGGATTTGGTAACAAAAGCTATTTTTTTACCATCCGGTGACCAAGAGATGCCCGACACATAAGAATGCAAAGATTCCAAGTCACTGGAACGCTGCGCCTTAACAATGTGATCAACAACTTTTCCGTCGGCTGCCGAAATCAGGACTATTTCGGTATAGTCAGACTTATCAGTGAATATTGCGATTCTGTCACCCTCTGGAGAGAAGGCTGGCTTTTCATTGTAATACGAACCGTCCTTGCGCGCTTTAGTGAGCTGTTTAGCGATTTCTTCAGGGTCTTTTCGAATTGCAATATCCGGCCAATACCTGCGCTTCATTTCTTTGCTGAATTCCTTCCAGAATTCCTCTTCGTTGACGCCGATTGTCTCTTTCAGGGTGCGATTCATTGTCAGATGAATCTTGCCGTTGCGAAAGATATCTCCCAATTTTTCTTCGCCGTACTTATCAGCAATATACTTTATCATGGCCTGTCCTTCTTTATAGGCCAGGTATCCCCCCAGTGCCCAAGGCGGAGCGAGATATCCATTGATTGTAGCATCCCGGACAACCATATCTGACCAGGAATCCCAGCCATGACGAGAGGAATACTCGGCATACCCTTCCGCCAACCACAGAGGCATGCTAAAAAGTCTTTGACGGGAGACCAGAGATGACAAAGCTTTACCATAAAGCATGTCGAAAGTAACGGCATGTGTCAGTTCATGGTGTAGGACATGGCGGAAATCTTCGTAGGAGCCGGAAAACGGAACAACTATGCGGTTTTTGAATACTTCTGTAAATCCGCCGGTTCCCTCGGGAATAAGTGATGGAATAATATTGGTTTGCTGAAAATCGTTATGTGAATTATAGATAAATACAGGGATGCGTCGTTGGATGAGATAGTTAAGTTCCTTGGAAATTTCGACGTATGATGATTCCAGTACAGCCGTAGCAAATTTCGCAGTAGGGTAAGCTTCATCGTAGAAGTGTATATCAAAGTGCCGTGTCTGTAGATAGCTCCAGTCAAAGTCTTTGTAACGGACCTTGTTTTTACCAAATGCAACATCCTGGGCTAAGATCAAGCTCGGACTAAAAACGGAAGCGATTAGAATTATCAGAACAAGTTTTTTCATCAATCTATATCCTTGTATCAGCCGTATTGTTTAATGGGCTAACAAAAATTATCGGCCTCATCAACTTCTTTTCAAATTTATAACATTGCTCTTAAAGAGCTAAAGTTACTCCTTTATTCTTACAATATCGGCACCGAGAGACGACAACTTTTCCTCTAGTTTGTAGTATCCACGATCGACATGATATACCCGCAGGACATCCGAACGACCTTTAGCAGCCAGACATGCCAGCACTATACCGGCCCCTGCTCTTATATCAGACGCCATTACTTCTGCGCCGTGCAATTCTTTAACACCTGTAATGATCGCTTCGTTGCTGGAAATATCAATTCCGGCTCCTAAACGTCTCATCTCCATCGTATGTGAAAATCTGTCTTCAAAAACAGTTTCAGTGATATGCGAAGTTCCCGAACCTACACAGGCAGCAGCCATAATGCAAGCCTGGAGATCAGTTGGGAAACCTGGATATGGAAAGGTTGTGACCGAAACCGGGGATAATTTACGGGGTCCTTTCAAAGTAACACTCTTGCTTGTTTGAGTAACTTTGCAGCCCATTTCCATCAGTTTATGCAGCACAACAGTCAAAGTTTCCGGAGCGCAACCGGTGACTCGAACCTCACCGCCAGTGATAGCGCCAGCTATAAGATAAGTGCCGGCTACCAACCTATCTCCTGAGACAGAATACTCAATAGCGTTAAGCCTTTTTACCGGTTCAATGACAATATTGGGTGTGCCGGCGCCATGAATTCTGGCTCCGGCCTTGTTAAGGAAATTGGCGACATCTATCACTTCCGGGTCGCAGGCAGCATTGGTTATAATGGTTTTCCCCTTAGCGGTGACAGCACCATAGAAAATATTCTCAGTGCCGGTGTGTGAAGGTCGATCGAAATATATCACCCCACCTTTCAAAGGTTTACCCCGGGCTACAACATATCCGCCATGCTCGGTTACCTTAGCTCCCATAGCTCGAAATCCAGCTACATGAAAATTGACCGGACGGGCTCCAAGGACACATCCTCCCGGCAGAGAAACGCGAGCCTCACCTAGACGAGCCAATATAGGACCCAAAGCCAAAAAAGAGGCGCGCATCTGTCTCATCAATTCGTAAGGTGCGGTATTTTGATCTATATTCTCAGCGTTGACCGTCAATACACAATGCTGAGCGTTATAGGTAACCTTGGCGCCAAGGTGTTCCATTACTTTTATTGCAGTATAAATATCCCTCAACGGGGGGACATTCTTGATCACGGTTTCGCCCCGATCTATCAAAAGCGAACCGAAGATAATTGGCAAAGCGGCGTTTTTGGAGCCATCGGTTCTTACACTACCCTTGAGGCGATGATCACCATTGATTACAAATTTGTCCATTTTATTCTCAGAAACTATGTTAATTTTCTGGTACTATGTACCTTGAGCTTATACACTTGACTGTACGATACACTGGTTTTCATTTATCAAAACATTTTTTTCATTTCAATAATAGTATTCTTTCTGGTGATATAAAGCTTTAAGTGACAAAAAAGACCGCAATGGCACAACTTCAGAATATAGCTCCGATATCGCTCAACTTGGTCGGTTCCTGTTGCCCTGTGGTGGGTTCAAAACTATCCCGCACGCGGTAGAACAGGTCCATGGCTTCATCATGACAGTAATCCAGGTTGGTCCAGGGGAGCCTTTTGAATTGCCCTTGTGAATGGATTAACTCTATTTGAGCAAAAACTCCGCTCCCGAGGTAGAGACGGTAGTTATATTCCCGATGTGATGCCATCACTAGTTTATCGGGAGTGAGAATACCCGGGTCGATATTGACTGTACGGAAATAATAATCGCGTACACAATCGGAGAACATCGTCTCGATTTTGTAGCATGTTGCCTTAATCATAGGTAGAGTATCACAGGCAACCGGCTGCTCAAATGAAAAGAAACGGCGCTGGAGATTATCGCCCATCTCTTCGCGGTAGCGCTCCTGAGAACTACAGGGAATCTCTATCGTTTCACACTCTACCTTGGAGAATTTGTGTTCAATAACACGAAGGGAATCAGCCAGAGCGTCAATAGAGGAATAGATAATCGAGACAACCAATCGTCCCGGTGGAGGTTTTTGTATTCGTACCATGAAGATAGATTGTTATAAAAAGATAAGATGATCAACAAAAACAGTAAAAAGAACGAAATCAAAGTATAGCATACACGGGGTCAACCATATTCGTTACCGACAAAGGCAACAAATAGATACCCCCGGCTAAAGCCGTGGTGTTCTGTCTGCGACCGCATAAAATAGCCACCCGTGCTCCCCTCGAGCACGGGTGGCAAACCGCCAAAGAGGAATAAGATTGTTCGCCTAAAGGCGAAACTTAGAAAGTAAAATACTCCATATAAAGCAAGCAACTGTTGTGCCGCTTCTGCAAATCAGTCATATTGCGAAGAGTAACTTATTATACAGCAACGCAATAGCAATGCAGGTGTAGTTTGAGAACCGGGAAGCGATAAAGTTAATTCGTATAATTGTACGGATTGATTGTGAATAAAATTAAGATAAGCGCATGAATATCACACTTTTTCTGTTAACGGGCAACAACAGTACTACTTCGTTTATTACCACGAATTAACCATAATAAATCGCCTGAAGTAGCGGCTCAATAAAATTCTGTGATCCCAAAATAACCGCGATAATAACAATGTTGATTACGCTACATTAAATTTGATAAAAGTCCTCCTTTTATAGCGCACTCAATAGTATAATTTAAGTTTCGTTGTGGTGATCAGGAGTGAACTCCGGCTCTGCAAGTTGTTCGGCAATGTGAGCAATTCGCTTGTCGGGAATAGCTGTCCAGCTCTCGACGTGGAAAGTGCCGTCAGCACCGCATATCATTGAGACCTTGGCAGCAAATTCCTCATTTGGCGCCTCATAGATATCCATGAAATCATAAGACCCTAAAAGGGCGTAGTGGGCAAGGAATTTCACCTCGGGGCATTGTTCCTTGGCTCGCTCTACCCACTGTCGACCGGTATCAGCACCCTTCTTGACTTTTTTTGCCACTTCAATAAGGCTTGGTCCATGCGGAGCCAGCTTTGACATCAGCACAAATGTTCTCATAGTATCCTCCTGGCAGTTATATATATCTTGCAGCAGAGCCATTCGACCGACTATGGTCGGACTTTACCGATTTCGTCAGGTTGGTTTGTATCACCGATGAATGCTCTATGATGTTTTTTGGTTGTAGTGCATTGATGTGCTTACTGTTTTAATATACTACAATAACCGAAAATTGCACGTCTTTTTTCCTAACAACCTTGACACTGAGTAGCGCTTGGCTTAGAGGTCAAGTTTATATGGAGATTGTAAATGCACAGCCGATGACTTAATGACATCTCATATACAAGGGTAACCAATATTAAGATAACCGAATAAAAGTGACACTGCTCAATTTGCGAAAAAACTTTAACTTATCCTTAACAATAGCTGACGCTGACCCTTGACTACCCTGACAAGCCGAAGTATATTCAGACCAATTAGAACAAGAATACGGGATAGACAAACAACTATGTCGGCAACAAAAAAGAACAACTCAGTTATTGCCATCTGTATTCAGGAGCCATATGAAGACGGATCATCTATGGATCTTGGGGTTATTAAAGAAGATGAACTCCGCAAGCTTCACCAGGCCTTTATAACAGATACCATAAATCATGCGCTTGAGATTCCATCATGTGATATTCTCCTGTACTATATTGATCAACCAAACCGACATCATCTGGTGGAAATCGTAACGAAATATCTTTCCGGGAAACTTTCGGGGAAGTCGGCCACGAATTTCAAAAAAAGATTTAAGTCTATCAAACTTAGCAAAGATCCCTGGGGAAAGCGTATTGAAAAAGTCTTCAAGGATTGCTTCAAATCAGGGTACAAACATGTGTTGGTGATTGGTAGTCGCACTCCTACAGTCCATTCCTCGAAACTTGATACAGCCCTAAAGATGCTTAAGGAAAGCGACGCTGTCTTTGGTCCTACCCCCGAGGGTCGGTATTACCTTATTGGTATGTCGAAGGAATCCAGGATCAACCTTGCTGAATTTGACTGGAAGTCACCTTCGATTTATTCCACAGTCGCTGACGCTTTCACCGAAAAAGAACTCGCTTGGTCTGAGCTTGAGATATGGTACTGCGTAGAAAGCCCCGATGAACTGGAATTAATGGTCCGTGATATTAACCAATGGCGTTTCGAGGGTGATGAGTCAACCGCTCGTGAAACGGAGATAGCCCTGGAACGAATTTTAGCTAAACTCGATTGATACTGTATATGGAAAGAGAACTGCAACGCCTGCATTGGCTAAAAATTAAAGAGCTTGTTCCAGATCAGATTGATACTGTCATTTTACCGGTGGGGACAGTAGAAGCTCATGGGTCATCTTGTGTTGGTACAGACAACTACATCCCGGAGAACATAGCAATCAGTATTGCAGATTATGTCAATGCGATGGTTGCACCTACAATCAACTACGGTATCACCAAATCGCTGTATCGTTATAATGGTGGGATGACAATCAGGCCTGAGATTTTGTCAGCTTACGTCCAGGATGTGCTATTATCTCTGGCTAAAAACGGATTTAGAAATATAATCATTATGAATGGTCATGGGGGCAATAACTCCACTCTGAAAGATTTAGCTTTTGAGTTTCACAGTAAGCACAGGGCAAACATTGCCGTTATTCACTGGTGGGAGTTGTGCAGCAAAATGACAGTGGAGTTCTTTGGCCACGCAGGAGGACATGCCGGCACCGATGAAACCGCTATGATGATGGCCGTTGATCCTGACCTTGTAGACGAACAATCTTACGATCCAGAGATGGCATACAATTTCGTTCCGGGAGCTGACATCTACCCGGTGCCGGGAACTATTCTCCTCTATAAAGAAGGGGAGGGATACCCCGAATTCGACCTGGATAAGTCCCAACAATATCGGGAGCAAGTAGCTAAACAGGTAGGCGAGTTTGTTAAATCGATTATCTCTCGCTGGAACAAATTCGAACTGTAAGAGTGATAGGGGAGACGCCCTGTTCCCACTATCCTTTTCCCTATCACAACTAACCACAATGTGAATAATACGTATTATGATGATTGAGAATAACCGATAAGGCAAGAAGTGGCTTTTTAGTATTGTATAATATTTTCCCTCGCATTCCCTTGCAGGATGTTGCCAACCAATAGCCTTTTGATTATCTTAACAATCTGATTGTAAAACCGGATGAAGCGTTCAGACGCTAAATCCCCAAACATATAGGAGAAACCATATGTCTGCACAAGCTTCGTACGATGAGCTGGTCAAGCGATGCAAAGAAATAACGCTTCTTAGTTCGACTTCCTCGATTCTGTACTGGGATCAGCACACTTTCATGCCCGCAGGAGCGGCTGCGTTTCGCGCCGATCAAATGTCGTTATTGTCGAAATTAGTTCACACTCAGTTCACAGATCCGAAAGTGGGTGAGTTGATCTCCGATTGTGAGCAGTCTGATCTCGTTAATGATGCCGTCTCGCCTGAGGCAGCCAATATCCGTGAGCTGCGCTGGCAATACGACAAACAAACCAAATTGCCCGCTGACTTGGTCGAGGAAATCACCAAGATAACCACCTTGGCCAACCAGCATTGGGTTGATGCCCGGGCTAAGTCGGATTTCAAGATTTTCCTTCCCTGGCTGGAAAAAGTAATCGCACTGGAGAAGAAAAAGGCGGATGCCTATGGCTACGAGGGTGAACCGTATAATGCTCTTTTGGATGACTATGAACCTGGCGCAACTGTAGACGATGTCGTCGAGGTGTTCAAGAACCTTCGCAACGAGTTGGTTGAGCTATTACAAAAAATTAAAAACGCACCTAAAAAACCGGATGTTTCAATTGTTGAGCGCGAGTATGATGTGAAGCTGCAGAAAATTTTTGGCGAGTCAGTGGCTGCTGCGATGGGGTTTGATTTTAACACCGGACGGCTTGACACTACTACTCATCCGTTCTGCACAGGTATTGGCATTGGCGACACGCGTATTCTCACTCGTTATAACCCGAACCGCCTCAATGATGCCCTTTTTGGTACTATGCATGAAGCTGGACACGGACTGTATGAATCCGGTATTGACAAGGCGACACACTTCGGTACTCCAATGGGCGAATCGGTCTCGCTTGGCATTCATGAGTCGCAGTCTCGCATGTGGGAAAACCAGGTAGGTCGTTCCAAACCGTTTTGGAAATACTTCTTACCACAGGCACAACGGCTGTTCAGAAAATCCCTGGCTGGCGTTTCTCTGGATGATTTCTATGGCGCGATCAATAATGTCACGCCTTCGTATATCCGCGTCGAAGCGGACGAAGCTACCTACAATCTGCATATTCTTCTCCGCTTTGAGCTGGAGCGGGCACTTCTGACCGGCGATCTCAAACCGGCCGATGTTCCCGGCGAATGGAACAGCCGTTTCAAGAAATACTTCGGCATCGAAGTCGATAAGGACGCCAACGGTTGCCTTCAGGATGTTCACTGGTCAGCAGGATTGGTGGGGTATTTCCCGACCTACACGCTTGGTAATCTATACAGCGCCTGTTTCTTTGATAAAGCTCGTCAGGATATGCCTGATTTGGATCAACAGTTCGAACGGGGCGAGTTACTTAATCTGCGCGAGTGGTTGCGTAACAACATCCACGTTCATGGACAGCGTTACCGTGCGGGCGATTTATGTAAGAAGGTCACCGGCAAACCGCTGGACTACAAACCTCTTATAGATTATATGACCGCCAAATACAGCGAGATTTACGGATTTTAATATTTTTTTGAAAAATGTACTGATTAAAGCCGGCAGCCGTTTGGTTGCCGGTTTCTTGTTACAAAAACCTCAGGGCAAGTTAATCTGCAAGTCTTTTATCAGCTTTCGCAGATTAGATGAATCGACGCCAAGTTCGCGAGCTGAAGCTCTGACATTCTGGTGGTTACGATCCAGAATCTGAATTAAGGTTAGCTTTTTAAATTCCCGAACCCGCTCAGATAAACTCCCTTCCTGTTTGCGTCTATCGGGACCAACACCCAGATAATCCTTAACTTCCTGGATAGTAATATAGTAGGAGGGCGAAAGGTAGATTAACGATTGAGCGGTGTCTAATAACTGGCGGACATTGCCGGGCCAGTCAAACTCTATCAGGAAATCACGTGCTGCCGGTTCAAAGACCTTCAGACCGGTACTTCCTAACTCGCAACAACGTTCCACAAAGTAATCAAGCAATTCAGGGATGTCTTCGCGGCGATTCTTTAACGGTGGTAACTCAATCACCACACCTTTTAGCCGGAAGTACAGGTCTTCCCTGAAGAGGTTCTGTTGAACTGCTTTCTCAAGGTTGTGATGAGTGGCGCAAATCAAGCGAACATCAACCCTCAAGACTTCTGGAGACCCGATGCGTTGCATTTCACCAGTTTCGATGACTCGCAGAATTTTTGCCTGAGTAGTTATGTCCAGATCACCTATCTCATCTAAAAATACTGTCCCGCCATTAGCGTACTCGAACATCCCCTGACGGTCGGCAACGGCCCCAGTGAATGATCCCCGCAGGTGTCCAAAAAGCTCCGATTCAACCAAGTCCGCCGCTTTATGGTTGCAGTTGAAAATAGCCAGTGGTTTATCGAAGCGATGGCTGCGTTTGTGGATGGCTCTGGCTACCAGTTCCTTGCCGGTTCCTGTCGGACCGAGTATCATCACCTTGGAATTAGTCGGTCCAATCTTTTCAATTATCTGATAAACTTCCTGCATTAGGGAAGATGAACCTACCATTCCGTAATGTGTTCGCGCTAATTGGATAAGATCTGTCTGGTTTTTTTTGAGCTGATGAAAGATCACTGCATTTTTAACTGCTCGTTGGAGTCGTACAGGACGCTCATTCTTGCCAACGTAATCGAAAGGCTGGTAGTCTTGTTCAATCTTATTTTCGCTGTAGTCCCCCGGATACCCCGTATGGAAAATAATTGGAACTTGTGAATCTATTTTCTTAAGCTGACTGGCTGTTGCCAATCCGTCCATTTCCGCCATGCGAATATCAAGAATGATAGCATCGAAGTTGCGATTTTTCATAAGATCGGCAATGGCTTCTTGTCCGGATGAAACTAGGTGTACTTCGTAATCATCTGCAAATGATTCGTGCATCGCCTCAAGGACCATCGGGTCGTCATCAACGATCATAATGTTGCCGAGCTTACTCACTGATATCCAATAAGTTAAGAAGAACTTTTACTTGCCGCTTCTATAAAGATAATAAATTCAGTGCCCTTGTCAAGGCTGGATTGAACCGTCACCTTTCCCCCATACAGTTCAACTATCTTTTTTACGATGGCAAGTCCTAAACCAGTCCCGGTATGAGGCTTTGTACTAAAGAAGGGATCAAACACTTTCGAGAGAATTTCCGCCGGGATGCCGGAACCTGTATCAGCAACCTTGATACGTATTTTTTCATCCTGCAACTCCCCTGAAATTGTAATCTGACGGTGGTCAACGTCTGTCATGGCATCCAGAGCATTGATAATAAGATTGCTGAAGACGCTGTGGATGTGTGTTTCATTGCAGAAACATAATATGTCATCAGGGATTTCTACTGAACATGTTACTCCCAGCTCTTCGATGCGATGGTTTTGTTCATCAAGAATGCTATCAATTACATTTTTAATGTTTACAGTTTCTTTTTCCTTCTTTGATTCAAGTCGTGCGTACTCGGTAACGAGTTCTGTCATATTGATAGCGCGTTCAACAGCTTGAGAAGACATTTGTATTAACTTCTGTTGCTTTGTACGGTGATTTTCAGGAGCTCTTGTTAGCTCTTGATGCAATTTATCCAATGCTACTACCGCTGGATATAGCGAATTGCAGATTTCATGGGAGACTCCTCCTGCGATTTCTCTAATCTGGTTATAACGTATCTGATTGGTGTGTCGGGCCTCATCCTCGGCCAGTTTTTTATCGGTGATATCAAGCACAGTGCCAAAAGCGCCAATGTAATCACCCTTATCATCGTATCGTGGAGCCACTGATACGAAAATTATCTTTTCAACCCCTTTGGCAGTTTTAATCATGAGTTCATACGATGATGATATACCCTCTCGACGTTGTTTTGTCTGGCTTAACAGAATCTCCCTTTGGTCGTCTGATAGGTAATATAAAAGGCTTTTACCAACGACATCCTCGACAGAATCTTCGTCAAGGATATCAGCAAAGGCCGGATTGCAGAATTGAATAATTTCGTTTTCATCAACCCGGGCCAAGCCTTCCACAACCGAGTCAAAGAGTTCCCGATAGCGTTCCTCAGATGCTTCAAGTTGGTCGCGTGACTCTTTACGCTCGGTAATATCACTGATGAATCCCACGACAGCAGTGACTTCCCCTGCATCGCTTAATATAGGAGAAAGCGATATGTCATGCCAGAAGTTGCCGCCAGTTGGAATACGTACTTTGTATTCCTCACGAACCGGTTTCTTGGTCTTAAAGATATAATGAAGAACCTTTGTCCTTTCCTTAGCTTCTTCAAGTGTACAGAAATCACGCCAGTCTTTTCCTACAAGATCGATTGCGCGGAATCCATAACGCTCTTCAAGTTCTTTTGGCATCCACACTGATAAATATGTGTTTTGTTTATCCACGACCACAATCATCGCTTCATGAAGAGATGAGAAAATCCCGGTAAGCCTGTTTTCGTTCTCTCGCAGAGCATCCTCGGCTTCTTTGCGGTCTGAGATGTCAATAATTACTCCCCTCAAACCTGCAGTGACACCATCACGGACGATAACTCCGGAGTAGATAAGCGCATAGAAAGTACTGCCATCCTTTCTTAGAGCTGTGTATTCGTGGTTTTCAAGGGCCCCTCCACTCAAACGCTTCTGTATACTGGCAATGATTCTGTCCTTGTCCTCGGGTACAATCAAAGACCTTATGTTGATACCTGACTCGACATCCTCTTGATTATACCCAAACGAATCAAGCGCACTCAGGTTGGCAAATGTCACATTGCCTTCCAAGCTAATCTCGAAAACTGACTGTGGCAGCAGGTTGACCAGGTCGCGGAAGCGTTCCTCACTTACCCTCAGAGCCTTGTCTACCTTCCTGCGGTCGGAAATATCACGTATAACAACTGTGAAACCGGTCAACTCATTGTTACCATCAAGGCGGGGGGATATTTTTGCAGCAAACCACCTTTCCTTTCCGTCCATTTTTAAGGAATAATCGATCTCTTGTACTTCGTTCGTGTTGGATACCACATCAAATGTACTTTCGAAGTTATCCGCTACCTCTGCTGGCAGCATCGCATTGTAAGATTTTCCCATGAACACTTCCGGGGGAGCATACAAACTTCTGGCATTCCGAGGTTGATAGTATTCTACAAAAACTCCCTCCCTATCAACCACGAATACCAGATCGTCCATTGAAGACAAGGTTGATTCAAATCGGGATACGCTCTGCTGCAGTTCTTTCTCCAGTGCCTTACGCTCCGTGATATCCCGTCCAATGGCAAGTATTGCTATCGGTTTGTCCTGTTCATCAAATATCAAAGAACAAGCCATAGACATTAGAAATGTAGAGCCATCCTTTCTGAGATGCCATGCCTCACCCTCCCATTCCCCCGTGCGTCTTGCCTCTTGGCCAAATGATACAACTTCTTCTTCGAATTGCTCTTTAGTATGAAAAATAGAGAGATTTTTGCCTATCAGCTCGTCCTGGCTGTAACCGTGAGCACGAGCCCAAGACTCATTGACATTCTGAATGTACCCGTCCATATCAACCACTGCAATCTCGTCCATAGCATAATCGAAAGCTCGACCGAGTTTAACTAACCGGTCTTCAGCTTCCTTTTGTTTTGCAATCTCATACTGAAGCTCCTTGTTCAGAGCTGACAACTCCGCCGTGCGTTCCTCGACTCGATGCTTTAGTTTACCCCGTTCCTCATGCAAAGCATCCCGCTGATGAGAGATTAGCTGATTCTTGTGTCGTATCCTCAACCATGCCACAATGAGAATTAGAATAACCAACGTTGACGGCAACAACGTGACCAATATCAGCAACTTGGGCCGACGAATAAATACTGTGCTCCAATGTCTCTCTGACAGACCCAGTATGTAGTGAATGCGTCCACGATCTGCCGCCAACACCAGGCTGACTGGTCCATTCTCCGTTACTCTTTCACCAAGGCATGATCTATTGACTTGTGGTTTCGCATCAAGAGTAAGTTGAGCCAATAAACTTAGATCATGGTCAAGCAGAAGGAGACGGCTATCGTTGGTCGTCAATAGAATCTGGCGATGGCCGTTACCGAGGATATCGGCAATCGCCAAGAGTTCAGCCTGAGATGTCAATCGGATTTTTTTAATGATATTCAGATGCTGGTTATAAACGACCAGACATTTATCAGAAAACAGGGCAATGATCTCATCCCGCCCATCATCATTAATGTCAGTTTGGATCAGGCTGTATATAATTGCATCGGTATTGGTTGGGATACTGTCAATCACTTGCCCCGACATTGATATAACCAGAAATTGAGGTCCCCGGGGAATTGAGACGCTGTCTCCGTTGGATGGAATGCCAGGGACACAAGGTACTACAACATCACGAAGGCCGTCTCCATCAAAGTCCACAACAACCGGAAGGGAACGGGAAAAGACACCACCTACCTCATACTTCCACATGAGCTTGCCATTATGGTCTACCGCTACAACATAGGCATGTTGATCGTCCATACCGGGGCTTTTAGCCGCATTACCTTTGGAGGAAATACCGAAGACTGCTAAAGGTTCCGCTCCCTCACCGAGTGGTTCAATATAGAAGTTGCAGTTTGAGATTATCCCCGCGTGCGGAAACGCCCAAAGAGTTTCCTGTCCAAATACATCGATACACATGAGTTGGCGGGGATAAAGATCATAGCCCGTATCCACTCTCACCAACAGTTCAATTACACCATTACGATCAATGTCGCAGTGACCCAACACGAGTCCACCACCATCCCAGCGACCGTTTCTGTCACGATCTTCACCGACAACCAGCAACTGCCGGGTCAGGCGTCCCCGATGCGGATCAAAAACCTCAAGCCAGAGAGAATCAAGGTGCGAGTATACGACTGCCACTTCGCAGACACCATCACCATTGAGGTCAAGATGGTAATCTGAGGAGATTCCGTTCGTCTTCACATTGAAATGACTGATTGCCTGTCGCTCATCGAAATCAGAATAAAATACGATTGCCGTAATGGTATCCTCAGACACCCAATTATTCTGGATGTGGTAGCCTGCCAGATTGGAACTGCCGCAGTCGGTAACATGGACAATTCGGCCAGTGATTGGAGAACCATCCGCCGACATATCCGTCACCCTCGACTGAATGACGAATCTCCACGGAAGTGAAAGAGGGTCTGTGTTGGATTTGATGAGAGAACAGCCATTTTCATCTGTACCCGGTGTACACGACAGACCAGCGATAAGCAGGGACAAAACAAACACCATCGCAGAAATAATCCGGGGAATATCATTCCGGGATATATCGCTTAAGACTCTCAACCGCATATTTCTAAGATACACTCGCTATCACAGTTTTCAAAGAAGATAGATATCGCTATATTTATTCTGGATTGTCTTATTATTGGCAAGATGAGGATCTGCTCAATTAAAGCATGCACTTCAAGAGTATCGAGAAATTGGAGGAAACCCTGTCTGTTGGGCTTGAGCACACGGGAGGGATACAGACAGGGCTTCTTGGGGGTCTTAATATTTTTTGTAAAATAGGCTTTTTTTGATATTTGTCAAGCTTGATTGAAGAGGCAATGCGCCTCACAAAAAACTAATTGTTTCTGATTTACTTGGTAATTAAAAATTTTGCTATCTGCGAAAAACCATCAATCTTCCTGCCCCAGCCGCGTTTAGCCATCTCAAGAAGACGTCCACTGGAGTGATACCGTTTGATGTGCGTACCTAACAATCTGGCATCTATTGTTGTTCTTAGTTCTTCTCCCACACCCGATTTGACTACGAGTTCCATATTGGCGGGTGCGAATGGCCCTATATGTGGGAAGACAGCAAACATTGGCAATCCCAAACCCATTGCCCAGTTGGTTCGTTCATGAGCCGGCGCTACCAGAAAGTCGAAGCGTTCGAATAAATGTGCGGTCAAAATGTTCTCCTCGCGTCGGGAACGATGGAGAACGAGAAGTACCGGCGGCGTATTGTGCGGTATGGCATCAGTCCTGTCAATGATGGCCAACTCAAATCCTGCAGCGCTGAATGCAGCTTTTACCGCTTTGGCTAACCTTCCTCCATGCCGCGCTATAACAACCACCTTATTTTCTTCCTTCACTAAACTTATAGCAGCCGCTACTAACATGTGAGTATGCACTTGCGGCTCTGCACCGGAACTAAAGAAAGCGCCGGTTAAAGGTTTGTTACAACGGTATCGCTTAATTCGCATATCAAAGGTATCTTTGGCTTGGCGCACAAGAGCTGGCTCGATGCACAATCCTGTTATCATCATCTTTTCTGAATTGTATCCTGCGGCAATGAATTTGTCGGCGACATCGGCAGTTGGCACGAAAACTTTGTTGGCTCCAAGAACTAAGGACTCAGAAGGTGCTACTAACTCGCCATGTTGATACATAAGATTCTGCCGATCGGCAAGGATTCCAACCAAAGATGGGTGCGCAACCAGTAACGGTGTTTCATTATTGTTAAAGTGGCGAATAATATCGCGGCCCATGATAGTCATGAAGCGGTTTCTGCGATTGTAGTTGCGGTTCGAGCGGAGATGTGAATAAAGATTACCTAAAAGACCGGATGAACCGTGACTATATATCCATCGCGCTGCTTTCCAGGCTAATAGAGCCGAACCCCGTGAGAGATCAAAGACGTCAGTTTTGTTTCTTACGACAGCGATTGTTCCCTGACGGATCATGGCTTCCATGATACCGTCCAGATAGAATGGATGTCCACGACCGATATTCGTGTACAGCACGTTCAGACACAATGCTTCCGACATATTACCGTTTGCTTCGTTCATTGTACAAACATGTCCATGTTACTGGACCATTTGTGTTAGGTTTATCCAATGATATGCTCCAAACGAACCGTTCTTCTGGAGCGTGAATTCATTTCAAAGATATGGTGACCTTCGCATCAAGTCAACAATGGCTGGCGACGGAGTTCTCATCCAAAGATTCCGGTGTCTTTTAATGGCTCTTCTTGATGATTTCACTTGCAATCCTAATTCCCTTGAGTTATTTGAAACACTGAGAACTATCGCCTTGATGACCGTGTGATCAACAGAGAAGGGAAACAAAGTAGAACCGTGAACACCTCCAGACACAGGATGAAATAGCCATGACCAGCCAATTGCGTTTTGATGTTGCCGATCAGCGTATCGCATATACAGGGATGCAAAAGGAATTCCCAGCCAGTAAGAACCGTATCATTGAGTTCAATCTCCGACACAGTCCCATATTTGATCTGTATGATATCTCCCTTTTGGAAACTAATGTCATTGTA
>Ga0164318_10000351_pt1 | contig 33532 bp, 31 predicted proteins | sample GuaBasSedimGuay9_FD_113734 | JGI IMG/M metagenome (GOLD analysis project Ga0164318, IMG submission 113734) | Subseafloor sediment microbial communities from Guaymas Basin, Gulf of California, Mexico - Guay9, Core 4571-4, 0-3 cm | ecosystem: Environmental > Aquatic > Marine > Hydrothermal vents...
ACTCTCGCGCCGCGTTAACGACCTATACCCTTAGCAGGGGCACCTCTTCAGCCAACTTGAGTACTACTCCGTAAAGTTAGCCCTTATATAATAATATATTTTAGGCTAACTGTCAATATTCTTAAGTGATTATTTTTGTAAGTTTTCTTCTAACATTGTTAGTTGTAACCGATGACGTTTTAAATCAATATCTTTTACCCATACTTTAACAATATCTCCAACACTTACAACATCTAAAGGATGTTTAACATATTGGTTACTTAATTGAGAAATATGTACTAATCCATCATCCTTAACTCCACAATCTACAAAGACTCCAAAGTCAACAACATTTCTGACTGTTCCCATTAATTCCATTCCTACTTTTAAATCTTCTAGTTTTAAAACATCACTTCTAAGCAATGGTGCTTCTACTTCGTCCCGTGGGTCACGAAGTGGAGCAACTACTGCGTCTAAAATATCTTCTACAGTGTTTACACCAGCATTAAATTTATTAGCTAGGGCTTGTTTATCAACATTTGCCATTTTAATAACTAATGTTGGATTCCCAATTTCAGAAACATCAATTTTCAATTCTTCTAAGATTTTTTTAGTTAGCGCATAACTTTCAGGGTGAATTCCGGTTTTATCTAACGGATTTTTCCCGTTTAAAATTCTTAAGAATCCTACTGCTTGTTCATATGCTTTATCGCCCATTCTTGGGACTTTCTTTAATTCTTTACGTTCAGTAAATTCACCGTTTTCTTCACGATATTTTACTAAGTTTTTCGCAACTGTTTTATTTAATCCAGAAACATATTGAAGTAACTGAACACTAGCAGTATTAACATTAACCCCAATTTTATTTACAGCAGTTTCAACTACAAAATCTAAAGAGTCACTTAGTTTGTTTTGAGCAACATCATGTTGATATTGGCCAACTCCAATACTTTTTGGATCAATCTTAACTAATTCGCTAAGCGGATCTTGAAGTCTTCTAGCAATACTAACAGCACTTCTTTCTTCAACGGCTAGTTTTGGAAATTCTTCTCTTGCTAAATCACTAGCGCTATAGACTGAAGCTCCTGCTTCACTAACAATAATGTATAAAACTTCATTATTATCTTTTTTCTTAATATATTTAATAACTTCAATAATGAATTGTTGTGTTTCACGTGAAGCTGTTCCGTTTCCAATTGCAATAATTTCAATATTGTGTTTTCTAATTAAACTAATTACTTTTTTATACGCATCTTCAAGTCTTTGCTTAGTAATTTTTTCACCTTTATATTTTTGATGAGGATAAATTACATCTAGATCAATCATTTTTCCCATTTTATCAACAACAGCGAGTTTACATCCTGTCCGATATGCTGGGTCTACTCCAAGCACCATTTTTCCTTTCATTGGTGGTTGTAATAAAAGTGATCTTAAGTTTTCACTGAAAATATGAATAGCGTTATCACCAGCTTTTTCAGATAATTCACTTCGTAGTTCTCTTTCAATTGATGGTTGAATTAATCTTTTATAGGCATCTTTAATCGCATTTTGAAGATATGGATAAGCAATAGATTCTGTATTTTCAACTATTCCATCTTCTAAATATTGTAAAATTCTTTCTACATTAGTTGTAATTTTTACTGCTAAAATCTTTTCTTTTTCACCACGATTAATCGCTAAAGCACGGTATAATTTAACCTTTCTTAGCGGTTCTTCATAATCATAATACATTTCATATGTTTTCATTTCATCTTTTGCTTTTTTCTTTAATTTTGTTTCAATATTACCATTATTATAAGTATACGTTCTAATCCATTTACGGAAATCAGAAAAATCACTTATTTCTTCAGCAATAATATATTGTGCACCTTCGAGTGCCTCTTCAACTGTTTCAACTTCATCTGTTAAATATTTTTTAGCTTCCTCTTCTACACTTCCTTCAGTTGGAAAAGATAGAAGATAATCAGCAAGTGGTTTTAACCCTTGCTTAATAGCGATTGTTGCTTTTGTTTTTTTCTTTTCTTTATAAGGACGGTAAAGGTCTTCAACATCAACTAATTTTTCAGCAGCTAAAATTTCAGCTTTTAATTCATCAGTTAATAACCCTTTTTCATCAATTAAACGAATAACATCTTCTTTTCTTTTCAATAAATTTACTTTATATTCGTATTCTTTATTGATATCTCTAATTTGTTCTTCATCTAATGCACCAGTTTGTTCTTTCCGGTATCTTGCGATAAACGGAACTGTATTACCTTCATTTAGTAAATTTAAAACTGTTTCAACTTGTTTTTTTGTTAGTTTTAAATTTTTCGTTATTTCTAAAACTAATTCTTCATTAATTACCATAATTCTTCCCTCCAACTATATAAAAAAGCCTTTTAAAGGCTAATTTAATTTAAATATGCGTATGTTCCACCATTAATTTTGTCAAAAATATCAATAATTGATGTTGTTCCACTTACCATGTCAACTAAACGACCATCGACTACAGTTAATAAAGTAGGGGTTCCATCCATCCCTGGTATATTGTTTTCTCCAGCTGCACTACCAGCGTCTAAAAAATAAACTTTAACATCTGCCCCATTTTTATCTGCAAATTCCAAAACTTGTGGTTTAATATCGTTACAATAATGACAATTTTCAGAATAAAAATAAACTAAATATTCACTTTCATCCATTTGGGTAATGTCAATATAGTTATCCACATGATCAAAACTTTCGTAAGTCAAGTCTTTACTTAAGACATCAAACAAAATAAGGCTAACAATTACTAAGAAAAATGTAACTGCGAATCCGATTAAAACATAAGAAAACAAACGGTCATTTTGTTGACGTTTAAAACCACTTTTATATTGTGCCATAATACCACTCCTTAGCCTTATATATTGTATAAAAAAAAGCATAAAATTGCAAGGATTATATACTATTGATTTTTCCTAATAATCAATTGAAACTTAAAAAAATAAAGTGTTAATGTAATTTTAAAAATGGTATAATTAAATTAGTTATCTTTGAAAGAGGTGTCTAAATGAAAAATGATTATGAAATTAAATATTTAAAATTACTCGCAAAAGAATTCCCAACAGTCCAAGAAGTAAGTACTGAATTAATCAATCTTACAGCGATTTTAAATATCCCAAAAGGAACGGAACACTTTTTATCTGATATCCACGGGGAATACGATACATTTAACCATTTCTTAAAAAATGGTTCAGGAGTTACAAGAGAAAAACTTGATGTAATCTTCCCTAGTTTTAGTGAAAAAGAAAAAAACCGTTTAGCTTTTTTTATCTATTATCCAAAACAAATGCTAAGAAAATACGAAAATTTACTAGAACATGATGAATATTTAGAATTCATTAGAGAACAACTCTTAAATCTTGTTTTAGTAAGTAAATATATGTCAAGAAAATACACTAAAAGCAAGGTAAGAAAAAGCTTGCCCAAAGCTTTTTCTTATATCATTCAAGAATTAATCTTTGAAAAAAGTACCCATACTGATAAAACACAATACTATGAAGCGATTATTGATGCTATCTTTAAAACAAAACGAGAAAGAAACTTTATTATTGAAATCTCTTATTTTATTCAACGACTAACAATTGATCGTTTACACATTGTAGGAGATATTTTCGATCGTGGACCTAGTGCTCATTTAGTAATGAATAAAATGATTAAATATCATTCAGTAGATATTGAATGGGGGAACCATGATATTTTATGGATGGGAGCTGCTTGTGGTAGTAAAATAGCGATTTTAAATGTTTTAAGAAACTCTTCAAGGTATAATACTTTAGACACTTTAGAAGATGGCTATGGAATTAATCTTTTACCGTTTGCGACTTATGCTCAAAAACATTATCAAGACGATCCTTGTACAATCTTCATGCCTAAAAACACGACCTTAAAACCAGATATTGATAAAGAATTACTAGTTGCAAAAATGCATAAAGCAGCAGCGATTTTACAATTTAAACTAGAAGGTTCTGTTTTTAAAAGAAATCCTAACTTTAAACTAGAAAAACGTCTTTTATTACATAAAATCAATTATCCTGAAGGAACAATAAAATTAAATGGAATAACTTATCAATTAAAGGATACTAACTTTCCAACGGTTGATCCCTTAGATCCATATAAACTAACAAAAGAAGAAGAAGTTCTTTTAGGACAACTTAAAAACGCCTTCTTAAATAATGATTTACTTCAACAACACATTGAATTTTTATTCCAACATGGTCATATGTATTTAAAATATAACAACAATCTGTTATTCCATGGTTGTATTCCTCTCAATGAAGATGGCTCTTTTTCTAAAATTAAAGTTGATCACAAATACTACAGTGGTAAAGCCTTATTCAATATTTTAGAAACTAAATTAAGAGTTAGCTATTTAAACCGTCATAATAAGAAAAGCAATAATAATAATGATTACTTTATCTTCCTATGGCAAGGTGAGAATTCACCACTCTTTGGTAAAAAAGCCATGAAAACTTTTGAACGTTATTTTATTAATGATAAACTAAGCCACCACGAAGAAATGAACAATTACTTCTTACTCCGTGAAAATGAAACAGTTTTAAAACAAATCTATCAAGAATTTAAGATCGATTACAATAAATCAAAAATTATTAATGGCCATGTCCCTACTGACATTACTGCAGGAGAACGTCCAGTCTTAGGAAACGGCCGTATTTACGCAATTGATGGCGGAATGAGTAAACAATATGCCTCTAAAATAAGAATTGGTGGCTATACTTTAGTAATTGATTCATATAAAATTTTCTTAATTTCTCATGAACGCTTTAATTCTTTAGAAGAAATCATCGAAAAAGAAGAGGATATTATTTCTTTAAATCAATCAGAAGAAGTTAATAATAACCGTGAATACGTATATGACACTGACAAAGGAAAACAAATTCAAGAAGAAATTGATGATTTATATAAACTGCTCGATGCTTATCGTAATGGTGTTATCAAAGAGTACTTAAAACAAAAACAATCTCGCTAACAGTGAGATTGTTTTATTCTTTAGTGCAGATTGCAATAACGTAATTAGCTGAATGAGAAATACTAATTAAGATTTTATCGTCTGGCATATATTTTGATACTAAGCATGGTGCCCCGTCTTGATCATTTAAGATTTCAACATCAACAAAATTAAGCGGTGTTTCAAAATGTTTATATACTTTTGTATATGCTTCTTTTGCGGCAAAACGTCCCGCAAGGTATTCAATTTTACGTTGTTCATGGTTAATTGAATTATATTTTAATAATTCATTATTAGATAAGATTCTTTTAATAAAACGGTCGTTTACTTTTGGTTTTATTTGACTAAATTCAACAATATCAATTCCAATTGCTTTACTCATTTAACCCCTCCAGTATACGATCTGATAGATCGTTTATATTTCTAAAGCGGTGGTTTAAGGCTGATTTTGAAATATGTTTATTTAAAATCTCAAAACTAACACTTGAAAGTTCATTTAAAGAAGACTCTGGATATTTTTTTCTTAAAATAATGGCTTCTTTCATACTATTAGGCAACCTTGAAACATCAACCATATTTTCTAAGACACTAATACTTCTAAGCTGTTTATTAGCTGCGGCTAAAGTTTTATTTTGGTTAGCTATTTCCATATTCATTACTCTTGTGATTGAATTAACAAAGTCCCTTTTAATTCTTTCATCTTCAAATTCAAATAACGCACTAATTGCGCCAACAACTCTTAAGAAATCTGAGATTTTCTCAGATTCTTTAATGTAGGCAATAAAGCCGCGTTTTTTCTTTACCACTTTTGTCTTTAAATTAAAATAATTCATTAAATCTTTTAAAGCGTTAACGTGATCTTCATCATTAGAATGAATCTCTAAATGATAACTACTGCTTTTTGGTGAATTGATTGATCCTGAAGCTAAAAACGCCCCTCTTAAATAAGCTCTTTTACAACACTCTTTAATAATTAGGGTATCATCAATTCCTTGCATAAAATTTTCTCCAGTATTCATTAAGCCGAGTTCATTAATAATTTCATTTGCTTTACTTTTAATAATAACGATATAAATATCTTTCTTTTTTAGTTTCATTTGTTTTTTAGATAAAATATCGACATCGATATGGTATAAATCTTTTGTACTTTTAATCACTTTTCTAGCAATTTGTAAATTAGTTGTTTGGAACTCAATTCTTAAGCCATTACTTGATAAGTTAACTGTTCCATTTAACGTCAAAAGAGCTGATAATTCTGCTTTAACACAGCATTTATCGGCTTTTATACTTAATAATTCACTTTTGGTATTTGACGCAAAACTCATATGAATCAACCTCGTTTAATTTGGTTAGTTAATTATATCATTTGAATCCTTAATTGTCTATATCTACTAAAAAAGGAGCGAAAGCTCCTATTTAGTTTTTTTCTTAAGGGCATTAACGTATTTAGTTGCTTCAACAGCAGCGATTGATCCATCACTTGCAGCTGTAACAATTTGACGTAATTCTTTATCAATAACATCTCCAATTCCAAAGATTCCCGGAATTTTTGTTTGCATTTTTGCGTTAACTTCAATATAGCCCCATTGATTAGTAATTCCTAAATCTTTAATAAAAGTAGTTTCCGGAAGTTGTCCAATAAAAACAAACGCTCCTTGTGCTTCAATTACTTTTACTTCTTTAGTTTTTACATTTTTAATAGTAACACTCTTCATTTGGTTTTCACCATCAAAGGAAAGAACTTCATAACCTAGTAAAAATTCCATTTTACCAGTTTCTTTTGCTTCTTCAACAGCTTTAGCATCAGCTTGTAGCGTATCTAAAATATTAACAACAGTAATATGTTTTACGATTTTTGATAAGTAAGTTGCTTCTTCGATAGCGCTATTTCCACCACCAACAACAACAATATCCATATCTTTAAAGAATGATCCATCACAAATAGCACACCAGCTAACTCCTTTACCAGTTAACTCAGTTTCACCCGGAGCATTAGTTCCTCTTGGTACTGTTCCTGTTCCGATAATTACTGCTTTGGCATGGTAAATTTCTCCCATTGCTGTATGAACTTCCTTATAATCACCCATATCTTTAATTTCAGTAACATCACCATATTGGTATTCAACCCCAAGTTCTTGGGTATGATTAAACATTTTTTCACTTATTTCATATCCTGTTACTTTTCCAAGTCCAGTATAATTTTCTACTTCATAAGTAGTCATCATTTTACCACCAGGAGCGGCTTTTTCTAACATAACAGTTTTTAAATTGGCACGTTGAGTATATAAAGCGGCAGTCATTCCACCAGGTCCAGCACCAATAATAACAACATCATAATTTTTCATTTTCTTCACCTCGTTATTATTATAGAGCATTTTCTTCTAATACCTCATAATAATGCTTTGTTTTTAGTACTAAATGATTAAATAATAAGAATCCTATTCCCCCCGCAATAAGCAACAATGATGTAATTTGGGCAGTTCGTAATCCTGTATTACCAATATAGAGTGAATCTGTCCGCATCCCTTCAATAAAGAATCTTCCAATGCTGTACCAAATTAAATAAAATGGTAATAAATCCCCTGAACGAATTATTTTTGTTCTTCTTAAAATTAAGATAATTGAGAAACCAATTAAATTCCATACTGATTCATATAAAAAAGTTGGATGATAATAGTTTAGACCATCTGGTCCATATAAATACATGTTATTTGTAATATAATTAGGTAAATGTAGCGTTTCACTTAAAAAAGCTCGTTGATCATCTAGTGATAAAATCGGAACTCCACTATTAACGCCACCAATTACTCCGCCATGCGCTTCTTGATTAAAGAAATTTCCCCATCTTCCGAAAGCTTGAGCAATTAAAAAACCTGGTGCTGTTAAATCAAAAGCTCTAAGAAAATTAATTTTTTTTGCTTTTGTATAAAAATAAACACTCACAAAAGCCGTAATTACTCCACCATGGATAGCTAAGCCACCATCAGTGATGTTAATTATCTTAAAAAGGCTACCCATTAAATCACTAGCGTTAAAATAATTACCCCATTCGAAGATAACATACCAAAGTCTTGTGCCCACAATTGATAATGGAACAACAATAATTACTCCATCAATAATCTCGGTTGAAGAAATCCCAAGTCTTTTTCCTTCTCTAATTCCTAAGATAACTGCAGTAATCATTCCTAATAAAATCATCACACTGTATTTATACCAAGTAATAAAGCCTAAATCTAAAAAAACTCTGGAAATTGGATCAAATTCATGCATAAAATATACCTCACTTCTTTATCTCAAATTTCTATTTCTAAAATATCTAATTAATGTAGTACTTATTATATACCTTATAATCGCAAAAAGAGCTACAAATGCAACTAATAATGTTTCATCTATAAAATTAAAATAATCTCCAAAGACATAAACGTCTAAAGCATAAAAAATAGTAACATAACCGAGATAAAAGATAAACCCAAGTGATTTAATCACAAATGATAAATAATTAAATAAAATATATGATTTGTAAATAAGTTCAACAAAAGTATATGTTAAAGAAAAACCAATAACATAAATTATATTACGATACTCTGCAAAATTAAATAATTCTATCAATACATATATTAAAGTTAAATTTAAAATAAAACTAAAAATAAAATTAATAATAAGATTGTGATGGAAAACACCACCGAATTCAATTGCGATGAAATTTCGTGGTCTTTTTCTTCTCTTCGATTTTGTTTTTTCTAGTTCTTCGATTGCCTTTAAAAGTGTTTCTAGTTCTTCTTTTTGAACTATTAATTTCTCTTCTTTTTCTTTTTCTTCTTCTGTAGGCTCATCGTTTTTTAAGTCAACACCCATAACTACACCTCTAAAACTTTTTTTAAATATTCTCCTGTAAAACTTTTTGTGTTTTTACTTACTTCTTCTGGAGTTCCAGTAGCAATAATCTCACCACCATTGTCTCCTCCCTCAGGTCCTAAATCAACAATATGATCTGCAACCTTAATAACATCTAAATTATGTTCAATAATAACTACTGTCGCTCCTAAAGAAACGATGTGATCAATTACTTTTAATAATCTTTTAACATCATCAGTATGGAGCCCAGTTGTCGGTTCATCTAAAATATACAATGTGTTTTCAGTTATTCTTTTATGTAATTCTTTTGCTAGTTTAACCCGTTGAGCTTCTCCCCCACTTAACGTTGGCGCAGGTTGGCCTATTTTTAAATAGCCAAGCCCAACATCATTTAAAATTTGCAGTTTTTGTTTAATCTTTGGAATATTTTCAAAGAAAATTTCTGCTTCTTCAATTGTCATCTCTAAAATATCACTAATGTTTTTCCCTTTATATTTTACTTCTAAAGTTTCTTTATTATATCTTTTTCCATGACAACTTTCACAAGGGACATAAACATCTGGTAAAAAGTGCATTTCAATTTTAATTAAGCCGTCCCCATTACATGTTTCACATCTTCCACCCTTAACATTAAAACTAAAACGACCCTTTTGGTATCCTCTAATTTTAGCTTCGTTAGTCATCGTAAAAAGATCTCTAATGTTATCAAATACACCAGTATACGTTGCTGGATTGCTCCGTGGCGTTCTTCCGATAGGAGATTGATCAATATTAATTATTTTTTCAAATTTATCAGCACCAAGCAACTGTGAAAAATCACCTGTTGGGCGTTTTTTACGGTAGATTTTGTTTGATAATCCTTTATATAAACATTCATTAATTAAACTACTTTTTCCACTTCCACTTACTCCAGTAACTACTGTGAGAACTCCTTTTGGAATTTCTACATCAATATTTTTAAGATTATTTTGTTTTGCCCCAATAATCTTTATATACCCTCTATCATGTTTTCTTCTTGTTTTGGGAACATCTATTTTTAAACGTTTTGATAAATAGGCTCCAGTAATACTCTTTTTGTCTTTTAAAATCTTCTCAACAGTCCCTTGGAAAACAACTTCTCCACCGTAATTTCCAGCCCCAGGGCCAATATCGATAATTTGATCAGCTTCAAACATTGTTTCTTCATCGTGTTCAACAATAATTAAAGTATTTCCTAAATCACGCATCTTTTTTAAAGTATTAATTAGTTTATGATTATCTTTTTGATGAAGGCCAATACTTGGTTCATCTAAAACATATAAAACCCCTGTTAGTTGCGAGCCAATTTGGGTAGCTAATCTAATTCTTTGACTTTCTCCTCCGCTTAAAGTAGCTGATCGTCTGGATAATGTTAAATAATTTAAGCCTACATTTTCTAAAAAAGTTAACCGTTCTATAATTTCTTTTAAAACCATTTCACTAATCTGTTTATCAGTTTCATTTAACTTTAAGTTTTCAAAAAAATGAATTAACTCTTTAATTGAAAAATCAGTAAGTTCAATGATATCTAACCCGCCTACTTTGACACTTAAGGCCTTTTCATTAAGTTTCTTCCCTTGACATACCCCGCAAGGAATAACAGCCATATATCCTTCAATCCAGTCTCTAATAAACCGTGATGTTGTTTCCCTATATCTTCTTTCAAAATTATTAATAACACCCTCAAATACATCAGTTTTTTGATGGATATAACTATCTTCCTTTTTGCCTCCAAAAGTGAAAGTCATTTTATCTTTACTTCCATAAAGAATTATCTTTAACTCTCTTTTAGTTAAATCCTTAATTTTTTTATTTAAATCAATTTGGTAAAAATCCGCTGTTTGTTTTAACATTCTAAAGGTTAAAGTATCTGTATTTCGCCAACCTTTAATCGCCCCTTCCATGATTGATAAATCATCATTAGGGATAATTAATTTAGGATCAATTTTACGGTTATATCCAAGCCCATGACAAGCCTGACAAGAACCGTATGGAGCGTTAAATGAGAATAGTCTTGGTTCTAAATCACCAATACTAAAATCACAATGTGGACAAGCATACTGTTCACTAAAAAGATGTTCCTCATTATTAATTAAAACAATAACTTTTCCGTTTCCAATTTTAGCAGCTGTTTCTAAACTTTCAAAAAGGCGACTTCTAATTCCACTTTTAATTTTTAGACGATCAATTACTGCTTCAATTGTATAACGTTTATTTTTATCCATAATAATATCATCATCTAAATCTAATATTTCACCATTAATCCGAACTCTAACATATCCTTCTTTTCTTAGTTGTTCAAGCGTTTTAACATGTGTTCCTTTTCGTTCTTTAACTAGTGGAGCTAAAATAATCACTCTACCTTCAGCTATCTCTAAAACTCTATCAGTCATTTGTTCAATACTTTGGCTTGCGATTTCAATATGATGGACCGGACATATTGGTTTACCAATTCGCGCATATAAAAGCCGTAAATAATCATATATCTCTGTAACAGTCCCAACTGTACTTCTTGGATTTTTAGAAGTTGTTTTTTGATCAATACTAATTGCTGGGCTAAGCCCTTCAATACTTTCAACGTTTGGTTTTTCTAAATTCCCTAAAAACTGACGTGCGTAAGCACTAATGCTTTCGACATAACGTCTTTGTCCTTCTTTATAAATAGTATCAAACGCTAAAGAAGACTTACCACTTCCACTTAAACCGGTCATCACAACTAGTTTATTTTTAGGAATTGATAAATCAATATTTTTTAAATTATTTTCTTTAGCACCTTTAATAACTATTTTATTTAACATCTAATCACCTATCTAGCAGGTCTTTAAATTCTTGTTCAGAAAGAACTTTAATCCCTAATTGTTGTGCTTTAGCAAGTTTACTACCAGCATCACTTCCTGCCACTACATATGTAGTTTTCTTACTAACACTACTTGATACTTTCCCCCCCAAAGACTCAATTAAAGCTTTGGCTTCATTTCTTGTATATAGTTCGAGTTTCCCAGTTAAAACAAAAGTTTTACTTGTAAACTCCGCTTTTTTATTAACATTACTAGTATACTCCGTATTTACTCCTAATGCTTTTAATTCACTCAATAATAATTGATTTTTTTCGTCTTTAAAATAATCAATTAAACTTTTGGCGATAATATCGCCGATTTCATCAATATTAATTAATTCGTCATAAGTCCATTTTCCTAGTAAATCTAGCGACGGATAATGACCAGCAATCACTTTAGATACTTTTTCACCAACGTGTCTTATTCCTAGGCCAAAAAGGAGTTTATCTAAATTACGAGTTTTACTTTTTTCAATATTTTCAAGTAATTTTTCAATACTTTTTACCCCAAAACCTTCTTTAACGATTAAGGCTTCACGATGTTCCTTTAATAAGTAAATATCTTTGATAGATTTTAAGAATCCATCATTATAAAATTGTTCGATAATTCGTTCACCAAGGCCTTCAATATACATTGCTTTACGTGATGCAAAATGAATTAAACCTTCAATCTTTTTAGCATCACATAGAGGATTTATACAATAATGTCCGGCTTCCCCGGCTTTTCTAACAAGGTTACTCTCACAAACTGGACAAGTAGTAATCATTTTAAAAGGCCTACTGTTTTCTTCTCGTCTTTCAAATAATACTTTGACAACCTCAGGAATAATATCGCCAGCTTTTTTTATTACTACATAATCATTTTCACGAATATCTTTATCAATTAAATAGTCTTCATTATGAAGAGTTGCCCGACTTACTAAGCTTCCTTGAACGTTTACTGGAGCTAAATTGGCAACTGGGGTAATTTGGCCAGTCCGACCAACTTGGAAAGTAATTTCATTAATTTGCGTAATCACTTCTTCTGCTGGAAACTTGTAAGCAATTGCCCATTTAGGACTTTTAGCTGTATAGCCAATTTGATCATATAAGGAAAGATTATTAACTTTAACGACAATCCCATCGATTTCATAAGCTAATGAATGACGTTTCTCAGTATATTGTTTGATATATTCAATAACTTCATCTATATTTTTACATTCTTTACTTAAAGGATTAATATGAAAGCCTAGCTTTTTAGCAAATAGTAACGCCTCACTATGCGTTTTTATTTGATGATCTTCCGGCTTTATTACGCTATATATAAACATATCTAGTTTTCGTTTCGCAGCAACACTACTATCTAGTTGACGGATACTACCTGAGGCTGCATTACGAGGATTCTTAAAAGCATTTAAGTTATTTTCTAGCCGTTCTTCGTTAGCTTTTTCAAAAGCTTTTTTACTCATAAAGATTTCTCCACGGACTTCAAGCCTATTAGGATAATCAATTTTAAGCGGAATTGATTTAATTGTTTTAACGTTTTGCGTAATGTCTTCGCCAACAGTTCCGTTTCCGCGTGAAGCCCCTAAAACAAGTTCACCATTTTCATATTTAAGACTTCCGGCAAGGCCATCAATTTTAAGTTCAACGTTATATTCAACCATCCCGACTTCTTTAATGATTTTTTCATCAAAACTACGTAAATCATCTTCATTAAAAGCATTCGAAAGGCTCATCATAGGTACATCATGAGTAACTTTTTCGAATTTGTCTAAAATCTTACTTCCGATTCGTTTAGTTGGTGAATTTTCAAAAGCGAATTTTGGATATTCTTCTTCTAAACGAATTAATTCATGAAGTAAGGCATCAAATTCTTGATCTGTTACTAAACTATTATCTAAAACATAGTATTCGTAACTGTATTTTTCAAGTAACTTTGTTAATTCCTTAATTCTTTTTAATGCATCCATCAAATCACCACTCTTATTATAACATATTAATCCTTAATTTTTAGAGATTGCGCTATGGTCTTTAAGTAACTTTTTAATCCCATGAGGATGGGCAAAAGCAATAATACAATTATCCCCTGTAACACTAATAACTATTCCTTGTCCAAACTTAGTATGCGTTACTTTATCACCTTTATTTAAATCGTTCTTCTGATAGTTATTTAAGTTATTTCGTTTAACTTTATTTAATTTTTTTTGACTTAAATAACCAGTTTGTTGGTATGGCTTACTAATATATTCAGAATAACCTTTAGAATTAACTAGTTCAGCCTTAATTTCCTTTATAAAACAACTATCTTGGTTTTGATTAGTTTCTCCATATGTTTGTCTAACATTAGCGTTAGTTAAGAAGAGTAATTCTCTAGCACGGGTTACCCCAACATACATTAGTCTTCTTTCTTCTTCAAAGTCTTTTTGACTATTCATACTTCTCCCAAGCGGGAATAATCCCATTTCTAAAGAAACTATAAAAACCACTCTAAATTCTAACCCTTTAGCGGCATGAAGGGTCATTAAAGTTACGCCATCAATAATCTCTTTTTTACCTTCTTCACTCTTTAAAGTAATGTCTTCTAAAAGATATACCAGCATCTCTTCTTTTGTTAAATTATCATATATTAGTTCATTTTCGCTTAAAATTGTTTTAAATTCTAATATATTCTCGTATCTTACATCGCCTTTTTCATCGTTTTCTAATGATATTAGATACCCAGATTTATCTAAAATGTAATCAACATAATCATTAAATGATAACTTTTCAAGTTGTTCTTTGAAATCAATAAGCATCATTTTAAAAGCTTGAAGTTTTACAACAACACTCTTACCTAATACTTCGTTAGCACGATCAATTGCCTCTGACATTGTTAAACCATTTTCTGCGGCAAAATTAAATAGTTTCTCTAAAGTAACTCCTCCAATCCCTCTTTTAGGAGATGAAATTACTCTTGTAAAACTATAAGCATCATCAAAATTAACAATTAATCTTAAATAAGCGGTGAAATCTTTAATTTCTTTTCTTTTAAAGAAACTTGTATTCCCATAAATCTGATAGGGAATTTGTTTTTGCATAAAAACTTCTTCAAATTGTCTAGAAGTACTATTTGCACGGTATAAAATTGCAAAATCATTATATTTATACCCTTTTCTAACTAGCTCTAAAATCTTTAAAGCAACAAATTCTACTTCATCACGAGCGGTAACTCCTTTAAAATGAGTGATTTGTTCACCCTTTCCTAGATTAGAATGCAGTTTTTTTGGAACTCTTTTAGAGTTGTTTTTAATTATTTGGTTAGCCGCTTCTAAAATAGTATTTGTAGAGCGGTAATTTTCTTCTAATAAAACTAAGTGGTAATTTGGGTAATCTCTTTTAAATTTATTAATATTTTCAATATTTGCACCTCTAAAGGCATAAATACTTTGATCTTCATCCCCAACAATAAATAAATTTTTATTTTTATTAACTAATAAACTAATTAGTTTATATTGAACATTATTTGTATCTTGGAATTCATCTACTAAAATATATTGAAATTTATTATTGTAATCTTCTCTTAATTCTTTGTTTTTCTCTAATAACTCAATTGTTAAGGTTAATAAATCTTCAAAATCTAAAAGATTATTATTAAATAGTGTTTCTTGATATCTTTTAAAGACTAATTTAACAACGTTTTTATAAGGTTCTTCAATATCTTCTAATAAAGTATAATCAAATTTTAATTTTTGAACAATACTTTTAACAATTTTAGGAACATACATTTTTAAATCATAGTTAGCTTTCTTTAGAATGCTTTTAACAAGTTGTTTAGCGTCATCGTCATCAATAATTTGAAAATTAGTCTTATAACCTAAAAAATCAATATGTTCTCTTAAAATTTTAGAACACATTGAATGAAAAGTACTAATCCACATTTGAGATGTATTAATCCCAGTGATCTTATGAACACGTTGTTTCATTTCATTAGCTGCTTTATTCGTAAAAGTAATTGCTAAAATGTTAGCATAATGGACTTTTTTCTCAAATATTAAATAAGCAATTCTTGTAGTAAGAACGCTTGTTTTCCCGCTACCTGCGCCGGCAATTGCCATTACAGGACCTTCTGTAGAAAGGACTGCTTCTTTTTGCTTTTCATTTAAATTTTCTAGTAAATCAATCATCAAATCACCTACTTAAATTATATCAAAAAAAGCACTAAAAAGATAGTGCATACTGTTCAATTTTCTTAAATATTAAACTGATATTTCTTTAAATCCACTCGCTTGTTAATTACCTCAATCCCCTCATCAGCAAGAAGTGAACCTTGGATAAATCCCGCTTCTCCACTTAAGGAAATAACCCCCTTAGCGTTAATTACTCGGTGCCATGGCAGTTGATATTTTTTACTCATTGAGTGTAAAATATAGCTTACTTGTCTAGCCCCTCTAGGGAAAGAGGCATACGCCGCTATTTGTCCATAAGTCATTACTTTACCCTGTGGAATCATTTTTATAATTTCAATTACTTCTTCAGTAAACTTAGTCATTATTATCACCTAACCTTATTATCTTAAAAAAAGGTAAGAAAAAAAGCCGTTATAAACGACTTAATTTACTAATTAGTTACAAATTAGATAGAAACGATATTAGCTGCTTGAGGACCTTTGTCTCCATCAACTACGTCAAATTCTACTCTTTCGCCTTCTTCTAATGATTTGAAACCATCTTTTTGAATTTGAGAATAATGAGCAAAAATGTCATTTCCTTCGTCTGTAGTAATAAATCCGTATCCTTTTTCAGAATTAAACCATTTTACTTTTCCAGTCATGTTTGTTACCTCCATATTTTAATCCTAATACTACAAATACTGCTTTATAAAATATTCAAGTAACTGGTGTTAGTTTTTATTTATAATACATTATTTTTTTGTTTAGGTCTATTCTATAATACAACAAATCTCCATAAATGCAAGAGAAAAGAAACAATATTATTGAAAATCAGTTACTTTTTTTCTTAAATGAAGATCTTAATGAGACAATTCGGTTAAATACTAACTTCTCTTTTGTTGAATCTTTATCAACGTTGTAATAACCATTTCTTGTGAATTGGAAACGGTCTTCAATCACTGGGTCCATTCCTTCTTCAACATAACCATGTTTAATAATTAATGAATAAGGGTTAACTTTTTCAATAAAAGGAACATCCTTATCTGAAAAATCTAAAATTAAATCTTCAAATAATCTAAATTCTGCTTTTTTATTATGTGATGCATCAACAAAATGGATATTTCCATTAGGTTTACGGTCTTTAAAGCCACTTCCTGATTTAGTTAAAGGGTCATATGTACAGTGAACTTCAATAATGTTTCCGTCATCATCTTTAACGATCCTGTTTGCTTTCACAAAATAAGCATGCATTAGTCTTACTTCAATCCCTAAAGCTAGTCTTTTCCATTTTTTATTTGGCTTTACTTCAATAAAATCTTCTTTTTCAATATAAACATATTTGCTAAACGGGATTTTTCTTATCCCTAATTCTTCATTTTCACGATTATTTTCTGCTTCTAAATATTCAACTTTATCTTCTGGATAGTTATCTATCACTAATTTTAACGGTTCTAAGACAGCATTTGTTCTTGGAGCAGTAGTTTTCAAGTGATCTCTTACAAATTGATATAACATATCAATTTCCGTCGCTCCTTGTGTTTTAGGAAGTCCTAAAGCGTTAATAAAGTCATGAATCGCAATCGGGGGGATTCCTCTTCTTCTAAGGCCACTTAAAGTGATTAAACGAGGATCATCCCATCCCATTACTAGTTTGCTTTCTACTAAGGCTTTTAAGTTTCTTTTCCCAGTAACTTTATTAGCCATGATTAGTTTCCCAAATTCAATTTGGCGAGGAACATTTTCCATTTCACAATGTTTTACTACCCAGTCATATAACGGGCGATGATCTTCAAATTCTAAACTACATAAACTATGGGTAATTCCTTCAATCGCATCTTCTAAAGGATGCGCATAATCGTACATTGGATAAATACACCATTTATCCAATGTATTATGATGGTATGCTCGTTGAATTCTATACAAAATCGGGTCACGCATATTCATATTTGGACTAGCCATATCGATTTTAGCGCGTAAAACCTTACTGTAGTCAGGATAAACTCCGTTTTTCATATTAATAAATAATTCTAAATTTTCTTCAATTGATCTATTTTTATAAGGACTATCTTTTCCTGGCGTTGTTAAATCTCCCCGGTATTCTCTAATTTCATCAGCGCTTAAATCATCAACGTAAGCTTTTCCTCTTTTTATTAAAAGTAATGCTCGTTCATACATTTCATCAAAATAATCACTTGCGAAATATAAGTTTTCCCATTTACAACCAAGCCAAGCAATATCTTCTTTAATTCCTTCAACAAAAGAAATATCTTCTTTTACTGGATTTGTATCATCAAAACGTAAATTAAAATACCCGCCATGGAGTTTTGCCATAGAGTAGTTTGTAATAATGGCGCGAGCGTGTCCTAAATGTAATAATCCACTAGGTTCTGGCGGAAAACGTGTAATAGCGCGCTTATGTTTTCCTGATTTAATGTCTTCTTCAATAATTGTATTTATAAAATGACTTACTTCCATTTTTTCACCCTTTTCTTAATCTTTTTTATAGTTATTAACAACGATATCTTTCGGGTTTCTGCTGGACTTTCATAAAAACCACCTCTTTATCCATGTGATATTTTATAATATATATCCCTATTATACAATAAAAAAACGAGAAATTAGCCATTTCTCGTTTTTTATTAAGTTCTTTTACATTAAATTTTATTGTCCGCCATCATATAATGCCTCAAATTGATCATAGACATCATCTGGTATTAAATCATTAAAGGTATTTAAGAACGCTTCTTGAGCATCACTATCCATATCTTCAAAATCATCAAATAAATCAGTAATATCATCTGGACTAATTGGATCACTATTAACTAAAGCTTCTTGTAAATCAACTACTCCGTTATAAACATCTTGTTCTGGTCCTGGATTATTAATATCAAGTTCATCTTCTAAATCACTTAATAAATCAGGATCAACAAAGGCATCATTTAAAGCCCCTGTGAAAGCATCTAAAGCAGCAGCAAGAGTTGCATCTGCTGGTTCTACATCTAGTTCAATATAATGTTGATGTAAATGAATTCCTGTTACTTCAACTACGCCATCTTGTGAACCTTGTTGCATTAATCCAGCTAAACGTTCTGTCGTAATTTTCAAGACAACATCGCCATTAATTTCTACAAATTCACCAAATTCAACATCACCTAATTCTAAAAACATTTGGTTAAAGGCTTCTAAGTTGTCAATACTTAAGAAATCTCCATCCGCCTCCCCTGCATCTTCTCCAAATGTAATATTAGTAAACTCAAAGACAAGTTCAGTGTCGCTAGTTGAAACATTAGCTGCGGTTATTTTTAATACCGAATCAATTCCCGCGATTTTAAATAGTGCATAAATATAGATATCATCAGGATTTAATTCGAACCAAATTGCTTTTAATCCTAATTCAATTACTTCTATTTCCCCATCATCGTTTGTGTATTCATAAGTTTTTCTTGTATCCGAAAAACCGTCGGCATTATAATAAATTAATTTGTTAAATGTTTCCTCATAAATCTTAAAGCCACTCCCTACAAGGGCACTATTAAAAACATATTCCGTAAACATATCTGCTAAATAACTATCCGCATCAAATGAATCAGGGTTAAAATCACCAATAACTTCTTCCCCTTCAACAAGTGTTATAAAATGAAAATCTTCGTAATAAAACGGCATATTTGTTTCATCATTTCTGAATTTAGCTATACCCGCTGTTAAAACGAATTCTTTATCTAATAATTTAAATTCAACTAAGCCATTATCGTAAATAATTGATAAAACTTCTTGTGCCAAAACAGAACCAGTTGAATCACCTGTTCCTTCAGTATCACCAAAATTATCTAAAATATCATCTTTTACTAACGTTAATGACATATCTTCAATATTTAAATCACCAATTGGTAAAATGTTAGCTGAATCATTTAAATCGATTGCGTCTGTGCTTTCGTCGATTTTTACTAATAATTTTGTAATTATTGACATCGGTAACGGTAAATTACCAACGTCAATTTTATCAAACGTAAGTTCATAACGATCTTCATAATCGTGGAAATTAAAATAAACTCTTAAAATAGTATCATAAGTAAATCCATCATTTACGCCAAGTTCTATATATAAATTAACAATAAATACATCTTCTTCAAAGTCAACCCAAGCTCCCATTACTCTTGTATCTACTAGGGTATTCCCAAGTTCTAATTGCGTAGAATAAACATATTTACAAGCATCTTCAGTACAATCATCTCCTGGTTGATAATTAGGATTAAAATCATCTCCCTTAAAAACTTCATAAATAGCAGTATTGATAATATCTTGATTTAAGTTATATATCATATCAACAGTTACGTCATTTTCAACATCTTTAATCGCTGAATCTAACTCTGCATACATCATTCTTTTCGCATCCGCATCATCGGTATATAAATAAACTGGCATATTTTCTGCCCCCGATCCATCATACATGACAGCAAGGCCTAAAGCCGGGATTCCTACGAATGCTAATCCGATAATAAAGATTGAATTAAATAGTTTTTTCATTGTCTTCCTCCAAATAGTCCATATATCCATACCTATACATTTATAATTATATTAAAATATTGTGAATATTTTATGAATAATAGTTTAAACCATTAAATTTATAATTAAAACTACGTTAATTTCATTCTTGATGTTCCATTTAAACTCATATTATCAGTTTTTTTTGTTTTTAAATATTGATAATACCCAGCTATTCCAATCATTGCAGCATTATCAGTACAATATTTAAATTCTGGAACAACTACTTTTATCATTGTTATTCTTTCATTAATTTTCTTTCTCAACCCCTTATTAGCAGCAACTCCCCCAGCAATAATAAACATTTTAGCATCAAATTCCTTGATTGCTTTTAAGCTTTTGCTAACTAATACAGAAGAGACAGTTTCTTGGAAACTTGCACATAAATCGTTAATATTTAATTCTTCATTCCGTTGTTTAAGATTATGAACTAAATTAATAACATGAGATTTAATCCCACTAAAACTAAAATTATAGTTGTCTCCTAAGCTAATGTTCGGCATTTTATAAGTTGGTTTCCCACTTTGTGCTAACTGATCAACTTTTGGTCCACCAGGATATCCTAACCCCACTGTTCTTGCAACTTTATCATAAGCTTCTCCTACAGCATCATCCATTGTTTCACCTAGTTTTACAAAATCATAATGTTCTTTCATTAAAACTAGTTCTGTATGTCCACCACTAACAACTAAACAAATTAGTGGGAAAACTAATTCTTCAGTAATTTCGTTAGCATAAATATGGCCAGCAATATGGTGAACCCCAATGATATCGATATCATTACTAAAAGCAAAAGCTTTTGCGGCGTTTACGCCAACAAGTAAACTTCCAATTAACCCAGGACCTTTAGTTACTGCGACTAAATCAATTTCTGATTTAGAAATATTAGCTTCTTTTAGCGCTTCTTCAAAAACCATAGTAATCCCTTTAACGTGTTCACGACTAGCTATTTCAGGAACTACCCCACCATATTTTTGATGAATATCAATTTGACTTAATACGATATTACTAAGGACTTCTTTTCCGTCTTTAACAAGACTAACGCTTGTTTCATCACAACTGCTTTCAACACTAAGAACTATCATATTTAGCCTCCTATCTTTAAAATCATTAATAAAGCATCTTCATTATTACCATAATATTTTTTTCTTTTATGACTAATTTCAAACCCTAATTTTTGATACATTTTAATTGCTTTTAAATTTTTTTCATTAACTTCTAACGTTAAAAAATCTATTTTTTCATTATTGCAAATTGCCATTATTTTTACCATTAATTTCGTCCCTATTTGATGTCTCTGATAGCCTTTAGAAACAAAGATATTCAATATTTCTGCGTTAGGGATTGTGAGCCTACTACCGACATATCCCACTCTTTTACCTTCTAGAAAAGCAACAAAATATCTTGCCATTTGATTATCAATTATTTCCTTGTATAAAGTTCTCTTTCCTAAGCTTTTTCCAAAGATTTTCATTTCTTCTGAAACTACAAAATCAATATCATTTAATTGCATTTCTTTTATTTCTAATTCCATTAAAACACTTCCTTAATAAATCCTAAAATTATTTTAAGTTTCTTTCAGCTTCAGTCATTCTTAAATAATTTGGATCTAATGCATGAATATCAACAACATCAACTAACAATTTAGAATTTAAGACTTTTTCTAAATTAATTTCTCCATTACTTACAACTTCATACGGTTCATTTAAGTTTTCTAAATAATCATTTAGGTTAGTTAATATTTCTTCGTTTACTAATTTTAAAGTATTTCCATCATTTTTATATATCCCAATAAAAGAATTACTTCTTCTAGCGTCAATTTCTGCGACGATTAGTTTATTTGTATCGCTACTACTTGCCATCATTGCTAGACTACTGATTTTTCTTACTAAAATGTTGTTGTTCCAGCCAAACATTTTTGCAACAACAACTCCGATTCTTAACCCTGTATAACTTCCTGGACCAATTCCAATAATAATTTCATCTAAATCAGCAACTTTTAAATTATTCATTTCAAAAATCCGCTCTATTTCAATCATTAATTTAGTAGAGTGATCATTTTGGCCCGCTTGATAATATTTTCCTAAACATTTTAAATCAGCAAATACGGCGACATATAAATATTTAGTAGCTGAATCAATTACTAATCTTTTTAACGATTTCTTCATATTTACCAGTTCCTTCTATTTTTAATAATCTTTTATTCAGATCAATAATCTTAATTTCAATAACTAGTTTCTCTTTTGGAATACTTTCAATAATGTTTTTATACCATTCAATTACACATATTCCGTTTCCGTAAATATATTCTTCAAGTTCATAATCCATCCCAATTCCTTCTAAACGATAAACATCCATATGGTATAACGGAAGGGGTCCTTCATAAATCTTTAAAATTGTAAAGGTTGGGGAATTAATCACATCACTTATTCCTATCTTAGCCCCAAAAAACTTAGTAAAGGTAGTTTTCCCAGCTCCTAAATCACCTTCTAAGCATAATAAAAAACCAGGAAAAACTTCTTTTCCTATTTTTTCAGCAAAACTTTGCATTTCTTTTAAGTTATTTATGATAATTTCTTTATTCATTGTATCACCTATATAATTTATTTAATTATAGGCAAATTATATCATACAATTATCAATAATATATATATAATATCTTAGATATGATATAATTTAATAAAAGGAGTAGTGATTTTATGGATTTAATTCTTTATAACCCATTATCTAAAAACAATAAATCAAATGTCCAAACAAATAAATTAGTTCGCCAATATAAAAAAAATAGAACCCCTTTTCGTTTAAAGAGCATTTTAAAAGTCGACGATATTACCAAGTATTTAGAGCATAAAAAAGAAATTGATAAAGTTATCTTACTTGGTGGAGATGGGACAATTAATCGTTTCGTGAACGATATCGTTAATTATAATATTACCCAAGATATCATTTTGAAACCAAATGGTTCAGGGAATGATTTTTTAAGAAGTTTAAAACTAATGGAGGAAAAACCACAATATATTATGGAATCAATTTATGATACTGGTTTTAAAACATATTTTATTAACGGAACGGGAATGGGTGTAGATGGTTTCGTTGGTTACTTAATCGATAAAAACATTAACAAAGGTATTTTCGGCTATTTTAAAGCAACTATCAAAGCTTTATTAACCTATATTCCTGAACCATTAACAGTAACAATTGATGGTGAAACTCATCATTTTGAAAAAGCATATTTAATAACCATGAATAATGGTCGTTATTTTGGGGGTGGTATGAAAATTGCTCCAAACGGGAATATTAATGATGAATATTTAGATGTAGTTGTTGCGCATAGCGCCAACAAACTTCAATTAATCTTTATTTTTCTAACTATTTATTTAGGAAAACATCCAAAATTTAAAAAATATGTCTTTTATAAACGGGGGAAACACATTAAAGCAGAATTTACTTCACCGCAAATTACCCAAGCTGATGGTGAAAATTACTATGATATTACATCAATTGAGGCAAAAAGTACTAATAAACCGATTCATTTTAAATCTTTCAAGTAAAAAGGAGCTAATTTTTAGCTCCTTTATTCTATAATTTTAGTAAATCCTAGTTTTCCATTTAATTTTGTTTCAACAAACCCCATTTTCTTTAAATAATTGATATGATCTCTATTTTCTGTGAAAACAACAAACCGGTTATAACCTTTACTTAAAAAATATGCTTTTTGTTTCCCAAATACAAAAGAACCAATTTTAAAATCTCTAAATAATGGAATTACATAATCAAAAACAATTTCTAAAGAATGGTTATCATACTCATTACAAACAAAAATTCCTGCAGGATTCATATTTCTTAATAAATATAGTTTAATTTTTGATTTGCTAATGTCTAATTTAGAAATATCTAAATACTTACTAATATCTTTTTTATAAAAATCTAGAAAATAATTTAAATATTCAGTATCTCCTTCGATTGGCATAATTCTTAAATATTCTTTTGATAAATACATTTTGTATAAGTAGTAAACATCTATAGCAACAATCCCTAAATTCATTAATCCAGTTGGCATAGAGCCTATCATAAACCCATACGCACCAAATAATAAAGCCCCAAACAAATTAATCCATCTTAATTTTTTAATTGAACTCATCAGTAAAGAAACTAACACAATTAAACTTGCAATATACCCAATCCATTCTAATAATACTTGATTCATAACGATACCTCCAATCACATTCTTATGTATTATATGTGTTACTGTCTAAAAACACAAGAAAGATGTTATATAATTTTAGTTTTCTTTTTAAAAGGTTTTAATTCAGTAATTAAAATCCCACTAATAATCAAAAAACCGCCAACTGCAATTTGAATTGTAATAATTTCACCAATAATTAAATATGATCCAACTACAGCAAAAACAGCTTCCATCGCAACAATCAAACTAATTCTTGTAGGTAAACTAACCTTTAAGGCATAACTTTGAACTAAAAAGCCAAAAGCAGTATTAAAAATTCCTAAAATCAATAATGGCCATAAATTAAAAATTGTAATTTGTGGTAAAGTATCAAACATCATCATAAAAACTAAGGAAAGGACAAAAGATGTATAAATGTTAATGATGACAAAAATAGCTGGATCAAAATTAAACTTCTTTTGAAAATAACTAGCTGACACAACATGAAAAGCAACCATAATTGCACAAATAAAAGTGTAAAAATCACCAATATTTATTTCCTTAAACCCACTCCTATCAAAACTTAATAAAAACATTCCAAAGATTGCTACAACAACACTAATAACATTATAAATATCAACCTTCTTTTTAAAAAACAGATAGTACAAAAACGGGACAAAAACAATATTTAACTGCGTAATAAATCCGTTTTTAGATGGCGTAGTGAAGACATTCCCCAGTGTTTGAAAGAAGAAGCCGAAATACAAAAACACACCGGTAATAATTCCGTATTTTAAAAGTTTTTTATTAATCTTAGAAAGCCGTTTATAGTAGACAATTGACAAGATAATACTAGCTGTTAAAAAGCGGCCAACCATAATTGTATTAGCTCCATAACCCATATTTACTGCAATTTTAGTAATCGGAAAACCTAACCCCCAAATTACCGTGACTACAACTAGTAATAACTCTGCATATAATACTTTTTTATTAGTCATTTTATCTACCTCGATTAAACTATCCTATGATTAAAAAAGTAATTCAATCAAGAATTACTTTTTTAATTTATTTTAAGCGCTTTTTTAACTCTTTTGTTAATTCCTCATATCCTGGTTTTTCAAGTAAAGCAAACATATTCTTTTTATAATCCTCAACCCCCGGTTGATTAAATGGATTAACTCCTAAAACATATCCACTAACAGCACATGCTTTTTCAAAGAAATAAACTAAATATCCAAAACTATACGGACTGATTTCTGGAATATTTAAAATTACATTTGGTACTCCCCCATCAGTATGCGCAAGTAATGTTCCTAAAAAAGCTTTTTTATTAACATATTCAACCGTCTTATCAGTTAAATAATTTAGCCCATCTAGATTAAGCTTATCTTTTTTAATGATGGCTTCTCTACGCGCTTTCCCAACATTTAGTACTGTCTCAAACAAATGTCTTTCTCCATCTTGAATGTATTGCCCTAAACTATGTAAATCTGTTGAGAATGATGCTCCAGCAGGAAACAATCCTTTATGTTCTTTTCCTTCACTTTCACCAAATAACTGTTTCCACCATTCACCTAAATAAAATAATGATGGTTCATAATTAATTAGCATTTCTATTTTTTTACCATTTCGGTATAAAAGGTTTCTTATAGCTACATATTTATAAGCTTCATTGTCTTTAGAATAAACTGCATATTCATTATAGGCATCTTTTGCTCCTTGCATTATCTCATCAATATTAATCCCAGCTGCAGCAATCGGTAATAACCCCACAGCCGTTAAAACACTATATCTTCCCCCAATATCATCAGGAACAACAAAAGTTGTATACTTTTCTTGGTTAGCTAAAGTTCTTAATGCCCCTTTTGCTATATCAGTTGTTGCGTAAATCCGTGTTCTCGCTTCTTTTTCGCCATATTTATTATTTAGCATTTCCTTAAACACTCTAAAAGCAATTGCTGGTTCTGTTGTTGTTCCAGATTTACTAATAACATTGATTGAAAAATCTAAACCATCAAGATAATCAACTAAATCCTCAATATAAGTACTTGAAATATGGTTTCCAACAAAAATAACCTCAAGTTCTTTCTTTTTATCAAAATATTTGCTTAACATTTCAATTGCTGCTTTAGACCCTAAATAAGATCCCCCGATTCCAATTACTAATAAGACATCCGAGTTCATTCTAATTTTTTCTGCAGAAGCTTTAATTAATGCAAATTCCTCTTTATTATAATTATTAGGTAATTCAACCCAACCTAAAAAGTCGTTTCCTAGTCCTGTCTTATTATGCAAAGTATAATGAGCATCTTTAATCTCTTTTTGAATTAAATCAAAATCGTCTTCATTCATGAAACTAAGCGCTTTTCCATAATCTAAACCTAAATATTTATCCATAAAATAACCTCCTTCATTACTCCTAAAATATTACCATAAAACCTGTCTTATGTACATAAAAATAGCATTAAGAAAATAAAAAACGATGATTACTCATCGTTTTTTAAATTATAGTTTTTTATCCATATACTAAGTTTTTCTCTCAAAGGATTGAACCCTGCTTTTAATTCAATGTTATATCTCTTTTTTCTTTTATGTAATGCCTTGTAACTTAAGCTTAAGCGATTGTTAGCAACGTTTAAGACTTTCAAATCAATAACATCTCCTATATTTACGTAGTCTTCTATACCACGTACAAAACCGTCACTGAATTCAGATATATGAATTAATCCTACATAATCCTTATCCACCTTTACAAATGCACCATACGGCTTTATCGCAGTAATCTCTCCTTTAATAATGCTCCCTTGCTTCATTATTAAAACACCTCATTTTCGATTACTCGTAAATAGTATAACAAAGATTACTTTAACTTTAAAGGAATTAAATAAAAAAGAAAACCATTTAAATGATTTTCTTTAGTTATTAACGGCTATTTTAAAAGGTTTCCCTTAAATATTTTCTACACCAATAATCCCTGGTACCTCTTCTAATAAGATAGCTTCGATCCCATCTTTCAAAGTAGAATCCAAAGCGCTACACCCGACACACGCTCCAAGCATTTCAACGTATACTATCCCATCTCGAAAGCCAATATATCTAACATCTCCACCATCACGTTGAAGATATGGTCTAACTTTATGTAAAATTTCTTTAATTTGTTTTTCTATTGTATCTGTATCCATTATTTTCACCTCAGATTTATAATTCATCTATATTATACATCACCAAATCTAAAAGCATCTCTAAAATGCTAAAAAAAAATAAGGATTACTCCTTATTTATTCTTTTTAAAACGAAATATGGTGCATTTGGAGTACAAGACTCAATTAAATAATCAGGGATAGTTTCATAATTTTTTTCACTAAACCCTTTAAAGCGAAGCATATCTGCACTAAAATCACCAACAATATATAAATATTTATCTAAATACCCAACATATCGGTCATTAAAAACTTTTATTTCTAAAGCTTCCTTATAATCTTTTATTACTTCAAAATTTCCATGATCTGTTTCTATCATGATTTTTTAACCTCCTCTAAATATTTCCTTCTATATTCTTTTACTTCATCTTTTTTTAGCCAAACCAAAACTGTAAAACCAATCACAACTATTATATAAAATATTACAGCTAAATAAAATACATATAACTGATCAATTTCAAACAAGAATCCCCCAACAACGAATCCAGCAGTCATCCCAACCCCAACAATACTTTGTCTAACTCCAACTAATATTCCTTGGGAAATGGCTTTGTTTTGTGACATAACACTAATCGCTGTTGGTTCATAAACAGCTAAGATAACTGTATATCCTAGGAAAAACGTATATAATCCCACCATTAAATTACTTGTCTGAAATGAGAAATATAAAAAGATTGGCGCTAAAATAAACTGAATTTGTAGAAATCTAAAGTTATGATATCGCTTCAAAAAGAAAGGAGCAATAAAAATATTTGATAATAAACTAACAATTCCTACTATAAAAATCAAGATTCCTAGTTGAACAACACTATAATTTTGATTAATAACATAATAATCTAAAAACCTTCTAACGTTATTATGCGAAAAACTAATAAAAAACGTTAGGGTAATTGTAAATATTGGAACCCATGGTAATTTAAATGATTGTTTTACACTATGGATGAATTTATTTGATGTTAAAATACTACTATAATCATGTAAATTAGTTTTCCCAAAAAAGATATACAATGATGCACTAATTAATAATACTCCCTGAATAATAAAGACATGATTAAAATGTGGTTCAACAAGTTTAGTTAAATATCCCCCCGCTAAATAAGCAAATGCTGCCCCAACTAAAAACATAGAAACGGCATAACTAAGAGTTTTATCTCGGTCTTCTTCGTTTTCATATGTAACATTAATATAGGAATATATATTAACTAAAACCCCCGCAATAAAGACTCCACTAACAAGTGAAGCTACTAATAATAAATATTTATCAGTAAAAAGCCCAAACATTATTTGGCCAATAGCATATCCAAAAAATAAAACAGCTAAAACTTTATTACGATCTAAAATATCACCAACAGCTCCCCATAAAATAGCAAAAAGCGCCAGACCAATACCTCCACTAGCTAAATAAAATCCAACAAATCTTCCAGTAATATTAAGAGAGTTAGTATATATTGGAATAGCTGGATTACCAATATTAAAAAGAATCCCAAATAATAGAGCAATAAATAATAAATATTTTGTTTCTTTTGTTAAATTTTTCATTAAATATTAATACTTATAGTCGTCTTCATTATAAGCATATTCATCTTCTTCGGCTTCTTCTTGTTCAATTGTTTCTGCTTTTGCGATTTCTACTTCCTTAACTGGCAAGATAATCGCTAATACAAAATAGACAATAACTGGAAACCCAGCCCCAGTTAAAGCTAAAATGACAAAAATAATTCTGATAATGTTTACATCAATATCAAAATATTCGCCAATTCCCCCACTTACTCCAAAGAAAACTTTATTTTCATTCACTCTATATAATCTTTTTTTTACATCCATATACTTCACCTCTGTTACTTATAAACAATAACTCTATTTATCTAATAAAACAATACTTTCAGCAACAATTGCTTCTTTCCTACCAACAATTCCCACTTTTTCACTTGTTGTAGCTTTAACACTAACTTGATTTATATCTATTTCTAATAAAGCGGCAATATTTTCACGCATCTCATCAATATAACTTCTTAACTTTGGCTCTTCTAAAAAAACTGTAGAATCAAGATTAATTACTTTATAGCCCTTTTCTTTAACTAATGACATTACCCGCTTTACAAGAATTCCTGAACTAATTCCTTTAAACTCATCTGATGTGTCCGGAAATAATTTTCCTAAATCTCCTAAAGCTAATGCTCCAATCAAAGATTCACAAACAGTATGAAGTAAACAGTCTCCATCACTATGAGCAACACTTCCTATTGAAGAAGGAATCAAAACTCCACCAATAATTAATTTGTAACCTTTTTCTAAACGATGGATGTCTGTGCTCTTTCCAATTCTCACTTTAAAATTACCTCAAGGAGATCAATATCATCAATTGTTGTTAATTTAACATTACGATAATCTCCTTCAACAACAAAGGCAGTAATTCCAAGATATCTTTCAATTAGGACAGTATCATCAGTTCCAAAATAAGTATCGTCAAATGCCAATTGGTGTGCTTTTATCAAAATGTCCTTTTTGAAGCCTTGTGGCGTCTGAGTGATGATAAGAGAGTTTCTGTCGAGTGTTCTAACTACGCGGTTTCCGTCCACTTCTTGGATAGTTTCCTTAACTTTAACACCTAAAGTAATCGAAGAATATTCCTCTAAATTATGAACAATATCATCAACATAGTCTTTTAAGATAAAAGGACGTGCTCCATCATGAACTAGAACATAGTCATTAGTGGCTATTTTTAGGGCATTATAGACACTGTCTTGACGATGTAAACCACCAATAATTACCTTAATAAACTCACTACTATACATTTCGTCTAAAGCCTGAAAATTGCGCTTAGAAACAACTAAAATTACTTCTGAACAATTATCATCTTTTTCGAAGAATTTTATGCTGTAGTCAACAACACATCTTCCATTAATTTGAATCAAGATTTTATTGGTATTTAATCCCGTTCTTAATCCACTTCCAGCAGCTAAAATTATTGCAGAATATTTCATAAATATTTTTCCTCCTAATTATTTATAATGTATGTAGAAAATTGAAAATAAATTTTGAAAAATCACTAAAGATTTCAATGTAAAAAAAACAAATATTTTTTTGTAAAATGGTTCAAATTTCAAATGTGAATACGTTTAATTTTTCCAGCAAATATTTATGTTTTTTTTAACTCCTTTTTTTTCATTTCTAAAAATTTAAGACGTTTAAATATACTCACAAATGTACTCAGATAATTATCTATTTTAAAGAAGAAGTTATCCACATTAATATTCACAATGATTCATTTGAATATGATTAGGAACATTAGTGAAATTTTTCTAATTAAAAATGTAGTACAAATTCAAATAATATTTATGTTTATTTTTGATGTCGTGATTTGTTATAGTAATAATAATTATCGTCAAAAGAATCCTTTAGCGTTACTTTAAGTGCTTCCATAGCTTCATAAATAATTGTATCAGCATTTTCCCCTTCATTGTTGAACTCTGAGATTCCAATATTTGGGAATAAAGTTTGAGTTATTCCACCAAATACCATTGTCAAATTAAATAGATCTCCACCATGTTGTAATGCACGATCGATTAATTCTACCTTTCTTTCGTCCTTAACAATTAATGCAAAATTTATCCCTCCTACGCGATATAAACTATGATTATCTTTAATGAAATTGTAGCGGAGTTTTTTCATGTATTCTCCCATCATTAAATCACCTACATCACGACCATATTTTTCATTAATTTTTGGAACGTTAGATAGTCTTATTATTAAGATAGTAAATAGTGTTTTAGCATGGACTAAGTCTTGTACTTCTTGATACATATTTTTATATGATTGTAATGAATTCAATACATCAATTTCACTCTCTGGATACTCTCTAATATCTAATGGTTTTACAATTGAAATTATCGATGTTTTTTTATCTAAAAATATTTTTCTTCCAACCTCTTTTATCCATAAAAGTTCATCGTCTTTAATAACCCGATATGTTGTCGAATAAATCGGCTTTTTTTTCGTTATTTTTTCTAAGGTGTTTTTATAAACTACTAAGTCATCTTTATAAATTATTTCATTCAATTTTTCTTCCGAAAAAACGTTGTTTTTTAAACCAAAATACTCAATAAATTTGTCAGTTCCGAAGAAATCTTCACCTTCATCCTTAAAACAGAGCCCATCATTCAAGATTTCGATAGTGGAAATAAACCTTTTTCTTAAAAGTTCTAGATCATCATTCAAGGCTAACATTTCTTTCTCTAGCTTCATAAAATCTGCTTGAGTTATATCTTTCTTAAAAACACTAATAATAATCTTAAACATCAAAATGATGATCATAAAACCAATTAAGGAATAAGTATAGTATTTAAAATTGAGAGTATCGGTTAATCCATAAAAATAATAGTAAGCAAAGCCTATTGCATAAGCAAAAGTGACTATATAACTATAGTCAGCTTTATTTTTATTTCCATATTTTAATATTAAGTTAAATCCGGTCCATACTACAAGTAATACAATAACAACATATAAATCCATCTAGATCACCTTTGTTTTTATTTATCGATAGAACCTTTTATATATGAATTTGGATAATAATAAGTAAGGTAAAGCCCTAAAATAGCTAAATAATAACTTAATGACGAATAACTTCTTGTCAATGAAATACTTAGAATTGCTATAATAAAGAAGATCATTCCCCAAATAAACGTTAATCCTCCACACATTGAAATAAATAATTTAGTTCTTGTGTAATCTGCACGATAATCATGACGCATATAGCTAAAAGCTACCGGTTTACTCATAAGCCAAGTACTAAGCCAATATATAGTAAAGAATAATAATGTATAAGTGCTATCTTTGTAAGTATTAACTTCTGGGATAAAGATACTTAATCCCAAAATAACTAAATATAATCCTACAATTAGGTATTCAAATAAGGTTATAACTTGATATATCCGGTATTTCCAATAAATAATCCCTGAAAGCACTACAATTGTCACAGGGGCTACAATTAAATAATTATGATAATTAGCTAATAAATTAGATAATATTAATGTCATAATAATCGCTAACATAAACTTTAAGCCATGCTTACCTTGAACAAATTTATATCGTGATGAACTCTCAATTTCGATTCCCATATCAAATGCTTCAATCACTTCTTCTAAGAATTCCCGATCACCAACATATTCTAATATGCCCTTATCCAAGACCTTTTCCAGTGTTGTATTCCCAACACTTAAGTCATATAAACATTCATTAGTTGCGATAATAATAATATCAGAAATATCAGTAACCCCTTTAAAAACCCGATGATGTTTTGCTTTTGTTCTTATGTAATATGAATCTTTCCCAACAAAGAACTGGATGTTCTTTTCTTGTTTCCCTAGTGAATTAGGGATAAATTGATGACCAATAATCGTGATTAGCTCATCATGGGTAATAAAATAATCTTCTTCATCACCATGATAAATTAAATCATCAATAATGTCTCCATATTCAACACCAGTTTGAACAATTCCTGAAATTCCAGCTTCAGGTTTGACCCAAGCTCCAATGAAGTAACTATTGGTAAATGGGTTAGTTGCGCTATAATCATCAATCTTAAATAAGTCATTAATAGTTTTGTTTCGCCAGTATTCCTTACTCGCAGTTCCTCCAAAATATTCTCTTTTTTGGCCAATTTTACTAACTGTAATATTATCAATAATATCTGGAAAATATTTAGCTACTTGATCGATAACTTGATTTAATTTTTGTTTTCTTGGTGTATCCTCATCATCAATAAACTCTACTAAAATAGCTCCTAGCCCTTTTTTACAGCTTGTTTTATCTATTTCAC
>Ga0164318_10000352_pt1 | contig 33505 bp, 32 predicted proteins | sample GuaBasSedimGuay9_FD_113734 | JGI IMG/M metagenome (GOLD analysis project Ga0164318, IMG submission 113734) | Subseafloor sediment microbial communities from Guaymas Basin, Gulf of California, Mexico - Guay9, Core 4571-4, 0-3 cm | ecosystem: Environmental > Aquatic > Marine > Hydrothermal vents...
CAAAAATTACAGCCGCTTTGTCAGGGTATCTCCTGGCATTTCTCCTGGGAATGTCTGATGTTATCATGCTTACCTCCTTTTCCTGCTTCTAAAAAATAGGCCTCGACTGCTCGCTTGACCTTGTCGGTACTTCTATTCTTACCTTAAGTTTATCCTGCTCCCAGGGCTTGTCCAGGATCACCTGGTACTGATCACCCAAGCCAGTGACGCTGACCATAACTTACTCCACGTCTACCGGAAAGAACTTTTTGCCGCCCCCATTAATTTGGTCTCCAATTCTCGCTTTAACCATGGACATCTCGGGAAGGGTTCTGAGGAGAGAACAGGGCTCTTAGGGGAGGATGATGGCTATATCGCCCAGCCGATAGCGAATAAACGGCATGGCCTCGCTGGTCAAACTAGTGAGAACGATCTCATCATATTCCCCGGAATTTACAGGCTGCAGGTTCACCGTATCCAATATTTCCACTAAAAAAGTCAGAAAATAGGTGTATACTTTCTCTCTCTCCGCATTGGGCGGCAAATACCCCAGCCTCCACACTACCGTAAAGAGTTCGGAATGTAATACCATATTCGAAGGTGCAAAATTGAAATAAAGTGTTGAACTGATCTCACCACCCCCTCTCCGGGAATCTTCTTCTCGTCCATACGAAAATCATGGCAGCGGTGCAGGACAAATTTGTCCACCTCCTGAAAGCTTCTATTATCCAAGCGGATGTTCCTTTACTCCTTGATCCCATGTAATCACGGGGTATACCCTGGTTTAAAGATCTGGCAGAAGACTCTTCTCTTCAGCTTTCCGTACCACTTCTATTGGCAGCAGTGTTATGCAAGTTCGAAAAGGCTGGTCAGCAGAGAGGTCTCAAATACTTTATCAAGTTGCATTAAGGTAACATCTCAATAAATTTGGGAAAAAGGTAGGGGCCGATTCCCTCATCGGCCCGTTCGAGGAATGGGCCTTACATTTTAGATGACATAACATTAACAATAATTATACCCAGACTTTTTAAGAAGTTACGCCTTAATGAATCAGAAAGGTTCAAAAGCCAGAAATGTCCTTAACATTTCTTTTTCCGCCCTATGAAGGAATTTAGCATTTAACGGCATCCCCACTTTAATATCTTCAGGTTTATTTGGGTTAACTCCCTCAATGCGGGCATCCACCCGAACCCCTTCTTCCAATTCCACAACGCCGGAGCAATAGGGGTGCTTCCGATCATAGCCTTCCGCAATCATAAAGGGAGGCCCTATGGCTATGCATGTAAACGCTATAAGCTTTCCAGTACCTTTCATTTCAACCCATTCCATGTCTAAGCTATAGCACTTTATACAAATCGGTCGTGGAGGCAAAAAAAGAGAGCCACATTTCTTGCACTTTGAACCCATCAATTTCTCTTCATTTAAAAATTGTTTGTAAAAAATATCGCTAAATGGCCTTTCTTCCATTGGTCTATCTCCTTTCAAGAATAGTGAATGTACATGTACCCCCTGTGCCTCCCAAATTGTGCGCTGCACCAATCCTTAGATCCTTGATTGGAATTTGCCGCTTACCCGCATTGCCCCTTAATTGAGTCCAGACCTCATAAAGCTGAGAGACTCCTGTTGCACCAACAGGATGTCCCTTGCACTTAAGACCACCAGAAGTATTAATCGGTTTTGGTCCATCCAACCTTGTTAGGCCTTCTTCGACAGCCTTGTATCCCTCTCCAGCTTTAAAAAATCCAAGATCCTCCAAATGAATAATCTCTGCCATAGAGAAACAATCGTGTACTTCCGAAAATTGGATATCTTCTGGCTTGAGATTTGACATGTCGTATGCCTCTTGTGCCGCATACCTTGTAGCTTCAAAATATGTTAGATCGTCACAGGCATGCAGTCCCCTTCCACTTCCCTGTCCAATGCCTATAACATACAAGGGATCATCAGTGAAATTCCTGGCTATCTCCTCTCCTACTAACAACATGCAACTTGCCCCATCACTTATAGGACAGCAGTCATAAAGGTGCATAGGCCAGGCCACCACAGGATTTGCACGGGGATCACTTAAAAAATCTTTTTCGTCCTCCCATTCAGGCACCGGCTTTCCTTTTTTCTTTGCGCTTTCAATCCTGCCATTCATGATATCTCGTATCGAAAGGGGAAACTGTGCCTTTGGATTTAACCGGGCATTATTATGACTTTTTATGGTAACATTCATTAAATGCTCGCGTGTGGCGCCATATTTATGAAAATAGGCCGTTGTTATTGCGCCAAAGACGCCCGGAAATGTAAACCCGACTTCCCCTTCGTAAGGAACAGTTCTAAAGCTAATCCCTCTGCAACTTCTTCTGTAGTGCGTTTTGACATTTCCTCCACACCGCCAACAAGGACAATGTCGTAAAATCTGGATGCTATGGCGAAGACACCTTCCCTAAAGGCCAACGCGCTTGAAGCACATGCCCCCTCTGTCCTTGTGGCGGGTTTTGGTGCAAGACCGATTAGATCGGAGATAATGGGCCCTCAATGGGCCTGATGCATAAAAAAATCATTTGAGAAATTCCCCAAATAAAGTGCATCAATGTCCGTAGGGTCAATGCCCCTATTCACCGAGGAAACCATTTCTCTATAAGCCTCAACAAACAGGTCGTTTGAGTCCCTGTCCTTAAACATGCCGAATTTTGACATGCCAGCCCCCACTACAGCAACACCCCTTCCAAGTTTTCTGCGCCTCTGTATTTTCATTTCTGGCCTCCTAATTTTAGATAATTGCAATTGCATTCAAGAGTCAGGCTCAAACATTGAACCAGTCTTTAGAACTACCTCCCTTTGAAATCTGGTTTTCCTTTTTCCAAGACATACTATTGTACCTTTTTTTGATCTTCTGCAGAAAAGATAATCTCTAAACATCGGGCCTCATGAGCTAATGCAGAATTAGGATCCATGTTGATCTCTACATGTCATACTAGGACTTACTTCGTTTATATCTGCACTGTCGGCTAAGGCATTTTCATCCCCTGTTATGATCACAATACCAACTTTATCTTCATTTTTGATTTCATCAATAACGAGATAAAGTTCGGTGCTTAGCTCTGCTTTAATTTTCGGCCTGTTCAGAATGGCCAAGTTTATCTTGCCTTACTTTTCATAAGTAATAGCTTTGAGGCCCATTTTTTTCACACCTTTCCAAGAATGTCCTTATGTGTACATGGAATTTTCCCCGGTCCCTGAGGAACATCTGCGCTATTTGGCTGCCATTCTGATGGCTCCATCAAGCCTGATGAATTCACCATTGAGCATGGGGTTTTCAATAATATGCTGAGCCAACATTGCAAATTCAATAGGTTTTCCCAGTCTTTTTGGAAAGGGGGCCATCTTACTTAGGGATTCTCTTACATCTTCAGGGAGTCCTGAGAGCATTGGTGTATAAAATAGACCTGGAGCAATAGTCATCACCCTTATACCATAATCAGCAAACTCCCGAGCAATAGGAAGAGTCATCCCCACTACACCTGCCTTGGAGGCACTGTAGGCGGCTTGGCCAATTTGTCCCTCAAATGCAGCAGCGGAGGCGGTATTAATGATGACCCCTTTTTCACCATCCTCATTTGGTGTGTTTTCTACCATCTTTTCCACGGCCAATCTGATCACATTAATCGTGCCCATTAGATTTATCTGTACGACCCGATTGAAATGCTTCATGGACATGGGTCCTTTTTTTCCAAGAACTTTAGTTGGGTCGCTAACGCCTGCACAATTAATCACTACATGAATTGAACCAAAAGACTCCATGGTCTTATCAATTGCTGCCTGGACACTTTTTTCATCAATTATATCGGTTATGCAAAAGATAACATTATCTCCTACATCTGAAGCCACCTTTCTGCCTCTCTCTTCATCAAAATCAAGAATGGCAACTTTTGCACCATCATCTATCAGTTTACGAACGCATGCCTCACCCAAACCAGAAGCGCCTCCAGTAACAACGGCAGCACATCTCTTAACTTCCATTATTATCCCTCCTTCAATAGTTATATATTAAAACTTTCTTTGAACCTCAAGGCATCCCTTGCTGGGTAGGCTGTTGACCACTATCCTATCAATTCTGACAGCAACTCATTGGAGGTAGCGACTCTTAAAAGAGGATATAATGCATTATGGCGAAAGAGGCCAAGCGTCTGTTCATGGACATCCTTTGATGGAGCCGCGCAGCAGCCTTCTAAAAGAAGTGTTTTAAAATCGGAACTTATAGAATCCAGGACAGTAACCAGTATGCAAAAATGGGTGGCGATTCCGTCAACAGCACATAAACTTACACTTCTTTCTCTTAACCATTGATCAAGACTTGTATTGAAAAAAGCCGAAAATCGAGGTTTGGGAATCCATAGGTCACCATTTTCTTGATTTAGTTCTTCAATGATTTCCGCACCAGCAGTCCCTGCAAGTGAGTGGGGCTTCATGGCACCTTTAAAGATAACATCTTACTTATGAAAGGCATCAGTTACAAAAACAACGTGCCAATCCTTGCTTCTAAAGGCTTTGGTTACCCTGTTAATAGGATCAATGATCTTTAGGGCCAGGGGAGTAATAGGCAACTTTCTCTCTTCAGAAAAATTGTATTTAACCTTATCTATAACAAGTATTGCCGGTTTTTCTTCCTTATAATTTCCAACTTAACTTTCGCCTACGCTGCAAATCAGTTGCCCGCAAAGCAGCTAATGAGTTAGGGTCATGTTACCTATCCTGCCCAATTCTTCATGCCTGTCGGGTTATTGCACAATTAGAAGTCGTTGTGGTACTTCGGCAAAGACTGCTCCGCATCAGAGTGGTACGCAGCCACCAACCAAGATAAATTCAGTTCCTCCATGCCACAGGCCTCCAATCTCGACGCCTTTTTTCGCCGGGAAATGGACTATGCTACCATAGAGGTGCGTTTTGTGTAGTATCCAGATAGCTATGCAATTTTTGTTCAACTCGATCAACCAAATGCCCTCCTGCCGAAAGGACAAGATTATTCATTTTCTCTCAAAATCACTTGCTCACTTCAGGATCTCATAATCTCGTTTTGGCTAACAAGTCATGTCTTCCGTTATTATCATAAACTCAGTAGCTTCTCGCAAAACCATACGCTATAAAGGATAAAAAGCGATGTAGTTTGATAGTTATACGCAAAATAGTGGAAGATTTAGGAAACAAACGATTTCTCAAAAATCTCAATAGCTGCATTTTCATCTGACTTTAACTGTTCAAATTTACCGAATGTTTTTTTGAGAATTGATCCTATATAAAACCGGGACCCCAGGACCTTCCCGCTGTAGAAAGCAGCCTCCTCGCTTTTATCAATAATTTTTTCTAACTCATTACCTTTTGCATCACCGATCAAGTCCATCAGTTTTGGATATGCGATAGTTAGCTGCCATAGATGCATCCATCCTAAAACTACATCGCCCATGGCCTCGAGAAGAGGCGTGGCGTTGTAATAGATAAGCGCAATCTTTCCCTCCTTCATCATGGCCATCTGGTCATTAATACCCTCAACAAGACCTGCTTTTGCCTTTTCAACTATCTCCGCATAATATCTGATAGGTCCGATTTTTTTGGCCTCTGCAATTGTCTTGTCAATTTCCGAAATGAGCATCTCAAAATCCACGAGCTTGTTTCTGATGAGCTTTCTGAACATTAGATCTATCGCCTGTATGCCGTTCGTCCCTTCATAAATAGATGTAACCTTGCAATCTCGAGCGATCTGTTCAAATGGGTATTCAGAGCAATAACCATAACCACCAGCGCATTCGATAGCTGAGCCGGTTATTTCCCACACCCTATAGCTGTTGTAGGCCTTGGCTATAGGGGTCAATAGCCCTACAAAGCCCTGCCATTTGGATCTCTCATCACCTTCTGTTACATGGGTTTGATCAATGCAATAATAAGCAAAGTAGGTCAATGCCCTGCAACCCTCTACATGGGCCTTCATCCACAATAATCTTCCTCTTATATCTGGATGCTGAATTATTGGAGCCGATGCTGCCTCTGGATCAGAGGTTTTAGTTACAGGCACACCCTGAATTCGATTTTTAGCAAAGTCAACTGTATTTAGGAATGCCTTAGATGACATGGATAATCCTTGAACGGCAATCAACAATCTCTGTTCATTCATCATATTAAACATTACCCTAATCCCCTCGGAACGTCCCCCTAACAGATATCCAATGCATTTACCATTTTCACCAAAATTGAGGGTCACTGTGCTAAGACCATGTTGACCCATTTTGTGCTCGATCCCACTGCAGATTACGTCATTCTTCTCACCAAGACTACCATCATCGTTTACAAGGTATTTAGGAACAATAAAAACTGAAAGACCTTTCGTCCCTGTACGGTCACCTTCAACTCTTGCCAGAACCATGTGAATAATATTTTCTGTTAAGTTATGCTCGCCTGAAGTAATAAAAATTTTTGTGCCAGAGATCAGATAACTGCCATCGTGGTTTTCAATAGCTTTTGTTGTTATAGCCCCTACATCGCTGCCTGCATTTGCTTCGGTAAGACACATTGTGCCTTGCCATTTCCCGGAATACAGCTTTTCAAGATATTTCCCTTTCTGCTCATCGGTTCCATATAGCTCAACAAGTTTGCCTGATCCGTGGCTGATTATCGCACTACCATAAATGGGGAAAGAGGCAGCATAAAATATCTCAGAAACAGCTGCCCCAAGCACAAGAGGAAGGCCCTGGCCTCCTACTTCAGGATCTTCGCACATTGCAATCCATCCCCCTTCCCCCAACATTTTAAATGGCGCTTTATAACATTCAGGGACCTTGACAGTTTGCGTCTCTGGTTCGTAGGTACAGCCTTCTTCGTCGCCTTCCTTATTGGTAGGCACTAATTCTGATACAGCAAATTTATGTGCCGCACTCAGGACCATATCAAATACTTCTCGCGAATGTTCAGCGAATAATGGCGAGTTACACAACTTCCCCATTTCAAGCATTTCATACAAAACAAAAGATTGATCTCTATCATCAACTAATAACTTAGCCATATATCCTCCTTCATTACGATGCTTTTTTGTGTTTTATTGATAAACCTTCTCCTATTTTTGTTCTATCATAGGTGACACCTGAGCCTTAACATTTTGTAACCATTATCCCACAACAATTGGTGTGAGAAGGTCAAAGTGAAATCGGAGATTACCAGGGTAAAGCCCAGGGAAGTTGTCCTGAAAGGAGCGCACGGGCTGTAACCATTCTTTGAATGGAAGGAGTCCCTTCCTCAAGGACATTAAGCCTGGCTTCTCTAAATAACCTTTCAATCGGCCAGCTTTGGAGGTAAGACCTTCCTCCATGAACCAGCATTGCTTTGTCAGTCACACGACACACCATCTCAAGCCCATGCGTTTTGGCTATTGAGGCCTCTAAGGGGCAGGGCTTTCCTTCATCAATCTTGCGGGCAACATCTTCAAGCATCAGTTTGAGGCCATAAATATCCATAGCCATATCGGCCAACAGGGATCGAATTGATTCCCTGCTGGCAATAGGTTTCCCAAAAGTTACCCTCTTCTTGGCATAATCTAAAGATAGCTCTAAAGCCCTCTCAGCGGTTCCTAAGGAGCTCGCAGCAACAAACACTCTGCTGGCTTCAAGTTCGCCCAAAAAAACCTCAAGACCCTGTCCTTCCTCACCTACAATATTCATTGCCGGGACCACGCAATCTTTGAAAATTAGAATTCCGTGCCCAAGGCCTTTACAACCCATTATGTGAGGCATGGGGTCATTAGTAAACCCAGGAGTATCAAGATCTACCAAGATTGCACTCATTGCCTTCCGGCCCAAATCCCTTGGCCCAGTATAACAGGCCACCATGAATAACTTTGTGAAATCTGCATTAGTAATAAGGTGTTTTTCTCCATTTAATATAAAATCATCCCCTTTTCTTACTGCTGTGGTCTTACAATCAAGCCCAGTACCAGAGTTAGCTTCCGTTATAGCAAAGGCAACCGAAAGTTCTCCTGTAGCTATTTTAGGTAGTAATTCTTTTTTTTGTTCCTCCCGGCCAAACACAACAATAGCACGGGCAGATGTTAGGTGTACATGTATCAATGCCCTAATTGCGCCGCTAACCTTAGATAATTCCGCCAGAATGGGTAAATACTGGACAGTATTCAAACCCATACCACCATATTCCTCAGGTATAATCAGCCCGAATAGCCCCTTCTCCCGAAATTTGGGGAAAAGAACATCTTTTGGGATATGGTTCGTTTCCTCCATTTGGGGAACTAAAGGATCAACCTCTTTCCAAAGAAAATCAGAAACTGACTGCTTGTAAACTAAATATTCCTTCTCATTTTGAAATCCCATCTGCGATCTCCTTATCTTAGTTCTTGAGTTTACTAAATACTTTCCATTACCTTCTTTTTGATATTCCTCGACTCAGCAAAAACCCCAAGCCCTACATCAACGAAAAAATGCCTATTACTGTTTGTGGGTAAAGGCGTATGGGGTCTTCCTCTTTACTGCCTTATTATCCTAAAGGGCATTCTGTGTTGAGATGGGGTAAGGTCAGGACGATGTATGCTAACAATGCGCATCTCAAATTGCTTACCCAAAGCGTATACTACTCGTTGGTATACTATTCTTTAGAACTCAAGGATAATATTCCTGTTTTAATAATTCGAGCTAACTCCACCGATCTTCTTCCCAGCTCGCGAGCACCATTGAGCGCGTATGTATCACTGAGAATACTAAGCTTGTTTGAAGGATCCGCCTTGCCTGTTCCACCAGGTGTGCTGACCCCGGCCACTCCAAAACCCACCCCAGAATGGTGATGAGATACTGGGATCATTTCTAACATCAAAAGGCTTTGATAAAGAGTCATCAAAGCGGTTTCCAGGCCAAAATTTCGCATCCAGCCGACCGCCATTGCCCCGCCTATCTTGTTTCTCATAATCCCTTTGAATTTCGCTCCAAATACAAGGGAGCGACAGCGATCGATAAAATTAGCCATAGTGCCAGTCACGCGGCCGAAATATACAGGAGACGCCATAAAAACAACATCTGCGCTAATCATCTTTTTTAATATACCATCGGCATCATCCTCTATAAAGCAAACCTGATTTTCTGTCTGTTTTTTGCAACACCAGTTGCATTGTCGGCAGTCAGATATATTCTTGCCCGCAAGGGCAACAAACTCGGGTATACCGCCTTCCTTTTCTGCCACCTCCAAGGCAAATCTCAGCAATTGCTCGGTATTTCCGCCGGAGAAAGGGCTGCCACAGATCCCCAATATAAGAGGCTTATCCATTATCTTATAGTCTTTAATTCGCCACGCCAGACGTATAATACATCCCTATTAACTATCCATTTTTTTCATGACCATTATCATATGTTCGCTTCGCTGGCATTCCTCCCCCTTCTGATTGAATATTGATAATCTAAACGTAAAAATTCCACGATCAGGCTTTTTTGTCATTCTTTTATCGATAACAGTAGCTTTTGAATGAATGGTATCACCAATTTTGATTGCATTTAAAAACTCACAATTTTGTGCACGTAGATAGGCTATGCCTGATTCCACTATGATACCAAGCCGTTGAAATAACCCCATGCCCAGGCTCATCCCAAGCAAGCCATGAGCTATCCTGGTACCAAAGATACTTTTTTTAGCATATTCCTCATCAACATGGATCAAATTATTATCACCGGTAAGACTGGCGAATAGAATCACATCAGTTTCTGTTACTGTCCTGGTTGCAGAAACAAATTCATCTCCAATATGAAAATCATCATAATATAGTGACGTCATTTTTGTTTTTCCCTCTCTCTTTTTATTTAGATATTTTTCTTTTAGGAACCCCAATATACTTTGCTCCCAACTCCTCCGGGATGATTCGCAACGGCACTCCTTCCTTTATCTCCTCAACAACATGGGCGAGCATGCCAGGCATTGACGAAATAACGGCGATCCCGGCCATTTCCATCGGGTCAAAATCCATTTCATTTAAAACACAGGCCATCATGCCATCTATATTTATTGGCAGGTCTTTCCCGCTTGCCCGGACAAACTCATCATGGATTGCCTCATAAAGCTGGGCTTTAGGTCCCCAGACGCCGTTTTCTTTTGCCACCTTCGCAACGGCCGTAGCCCTTGGGTCAATTTCATAAAAAGGGTGCCCAAAGCCTGGCATTCTCTTTTTTTCCGCTATAAATTTATTGACAACGCGTTTTGCCGTCTCCTCTTCGGTTAAATTCTCCTTTTGCATCAGGGCATAGGCATCGTTGATCAAATCCGCAGAATCCTGAGGAGATCCGGTATTGGAACCAAATGCCAAGACGCCCGCTGCCAGACCCGGAATGGGCGAATTGGGAAATGCCGATGCCACATACCTTGCAGCAGGGGTGTTCGAGGCGATAAATTGATGATCGGTGATTGCGTTAAGCACCGCATCAAATACTCTTGCCTCGCTTTCTGTAGGAAGCTCTCCCTTCAAGGTCAAGTACAGGGCTTCCGTATAACTCAAGTTCTCTATAATATCATCTTGAGCATAACCCCGGATAATACATTCCTTATCGTCGGCATAACTGATTTTGGTCCGCCAGTAATCACTCCAATCTCCACTCTTTCTATACTTCCCAACACTTCTAACTATGCCCCACTCTCGTTTTTTTTCTACCAATTTAAGCCTCCTTATTATAATTTTGCAGTCCTTATTTATTCTCACACTCCAATAAAGGATAATCCCCAACTTTAAATGGTTATTCCTAAGTCATATGCCTCGGTCTGGGATTCCAGGAGAGTTCGGGGGCCTTTCGCATCCCCGATAAAGTGTACATCGATGTTTCTATTTTTGAACAGGTCGGCAGGGTGCCTAATGGACCTCATGCCTTCAGATATAACCAAATCTTCAAAACCTTCCTTGCAGAACTCTTTTCCCTTTAATTCGAAAACGATTCCATCAGATAGGAAATGCTTAATTGAAACTTCCTTGTAAAGTTGAACATTAGGTTTCTTGAGCCTTTCTCTCAAGTAGGTCCTGTCATTGGCGGCCATCTCTGGCGCATAGTGTTTATCTCGATTCAAAACCACAATCTCTTTACCATTTTCCGAAAGATAATCGGCCACTTCAAGTCCAACCTGATTCCCTCCAAGAACAATAACCTTATCACCCAAGGTTGCATCTCTCTCCAGGACATCCAGCGCTGTATGGATGTCCATTTTAGTATCAAAAAGACCTTCTAACTGGGGAACTTGGGGAAGGCTTCCCGTAGCAATAACAGCAACATCAGGATTAATAGAATCTATCAGGTCATTGTCCAATTTGACATTGAGCCTTATCTCAATATGGAGTTTATTCAATTCCCTTTGATAGTATTGTACAAGTTCCATAAACTCAGCCCGTCCTGGGGGTATTGATGCGATGGGTAATATGCCGCCTACGAAACCTTTCTCTTCGCATATTATAATTCTGTGGCCCCTTACCCCGGCGGTTCTTGCAAAGGCCAAACCAGCGGGTCCTGCCCCCACAACCAATATTTTCCTGGGATCTTTTACCTTATCCCTGCCCATAAATAAATATTCTCTGCTCAATTCCGGGTTCATAACACAGGTAGCTCCTGCATGTTTCCAGATACTCTCAATGCATCCCAGGCAACACCCGATGCACGGCCTAATATCTAAAAGCCTACCTGACTGGGCCTTATTAGCAATCTCCGGATCAGCCAGATGTGCACGGCCCATGGAAACCATATCTGCCTTACCTTCTTTAATAATCCTGTCAGCAAGTTCAGGGTCCTTGATCCTCCCGACTGTGATTACGGGAACTGATACATCCTTCTTAATCTCTTTCGCAAGATACACAAAACAACCTGGCTCACCATACATGGAGGGGATTGTTATGCCAGGCGGGTAAGAACCGTATATCCCAGCTGATATATGGAGGTAATCGGCTCCATTTTCTTCCAGAATTGGAGCCAGCCTTTTTGCCTCTTCTAAAGTCCACCCATCCTCAACATAATCGTCTCCGTTAAACCTGACCCCCACAGGGAAATCCGGTCCGGTTTTTTCCTTTATGTCTTCGAGAACCTCCAGAAGGAAGAGAATCCTGTTTTCAAAAGAACCGCCGTATGCATCCTGGCGTTTATTGGAAATAGGTGCAAGGAACTCGCTGATGAGATACCCATGTGCGGCATGTATCTCAACAAAATCAAATCCGGCCTCCTGAGCCCTCCTGGCCGAATCACCAAATGTCTCAACTGTTTCCTTGATCTCATCAACACTCAATTCTCTAGGAGGGGCTCCACGAGCCACAGCCAGAGCGGGAATGGGTGATGGCGCAACTCTATTATTATGGCCGCTTACCTGCCTTCCGCCGTGCAGGAGTTGCGCACCAAACTTTGCGTCACTATTCTCGTGGAATCTATTTGTCATTTCTCTCAGGGCAGGAATGAAGCGGTCATTCCACAGACATGCCTGTACCTCGATATCTTTGCCCATAGGACTAACCGCCGCTCCTCCCGTTATAACCATTCCCGTTCCTCCACGGGCCCTGGCCGCATAGTATTCCGAGAGCTGGGGCGTCACGTTATTATCTTCATCGCCTCCAAAATTGATTCCCATGGCAGGCATTACCAGCCTGTTCTTTACTTTCATATTTCCAATCTTTATGGATTGAAAAAGATATTTTAGATCTCCCAATTTTTTCCAATCCTCCAAAGAACTTTTACTTTTTTGAGAACGATTCCAATACGAAATTCTAAAAAGTTAATTTTTGATCCATTATTACGGGTTGCCGTAGTAAAAAGCCTTCAATAACTCCTGGGTAAATTGAGATAGTGTTCACCGATATAATTGAGGATCATCTCGTTGTTGACCGGAGCGACCCGCATGGCCCGCACCATATTGGAGATGTTTATGACATGATATTCTTTTGTCATGCCGTATCCGCCATGGGCTTGAATCGCAATGTCACAGGCATTAAACGCTTCTTCACTGGCGGTAAGTTTCGCCATATTTGCATACAAACCGACTTGCTTTTTGTCCATCCCAGCATCCAGAGCGTTTGCAGCGGTCCGAACGGCTAAACCAGCGAGATTTAAACTAATAAATGCCCGTGCCAGGGGATGTTGAAGACCCTGATAGGAGCCGATGGGCTTACCAAAGATATTCCTTTCCCTGGCATATTCAACACCCCTGTTCAGTGCAAATTCTCCAAGGCCCAGTGAATAGGCCGCAATCAGGATTCTCTCCAGATTGAGCCCGTCAAAAAGATAATTAATGCCCTTGCTCTCCTCTCCCACCAAATTCTCAGCGGGAATTTTGACATCGTCGAAAAAAACTGTATATTGCTTTTCGGGGTTAAAAATCTCCACATTCTGGGGTTGCATGGTAATTCCCTCACTATGGGAATCAACAACAAAAATACTGATGCCGTCTCGTTTATTCTCAGTTTTGTCATAAGGAATCGTACGCGCAATAAGAATCATATATTTCGACTCATCAGCACCTGTTATGAAAAGCTTCTGACCGTTTACGATATAGTAATCGCCATCTTTAACCGCATGGGTTCTCATCGTAAAGGTATTGGTTCCTGCATCGGGTTCCGTTATGGCAAACGCGAAATAGGCACCACCACAAAGCTGTGGGAGAAACTTTTTCTTCAACTCTTCACTGCCATGCATGATAAGAATGGAATCCATAAACATGCCGACAAAATGCAGCGTCGCAATACCATATTTGCCCAACTCTTCTAAAAAGACAGCAGCATCGGCATATTTCAGGTTCACCCCTCCATATTCTTCCGGTACGACCATTCCGAAATAACCGTTTTCAGCAATCACACCCCACATTTCCTGGAAAAATTCATCGTTTTCCGCTTTCCTGCACCAATATGCTCTATCATAGGTTTTCGCAAGACGCCCTACAAATTCAATAATTGCCTTTTGTTCATCATTATATTCCATTAATTCCACTTGGAACCTCCCCTATTTTTCTATTAGCATGCGGTATAGTATCAGTTGTAAAATACTTTTTTTATTCCCTCATTCTCTCACTTTCCTTTAAACACCGGGTTTCTCTTTTCCAGAAAGGCGTTAACTGCTTCCTTATGATCCTCCGTATGAACGCACTGGTATTGAAGACGGATCGCATAGTCAAGGGCTGTCTCGAAAGTCATGCCCATCGCTTCATTAAGCTGTCTTTTCATGATTCCGATACACTTTGGGCCCTTTGCAAACTTCTCAGCCATCTCAAGGGCTGTGGGCATCAATTGATCTGCCGGAACTGCTTTCTCCACCAAACCAATTCTCTCGGCCTCTTTTCCGTCAATCAGATCACCGGTAAATGAAAGTAGTTTGGCTCTGCCCAGTCCAATTAGGCGCGTCATCATATAGGCCCCCGCCTCGGGCAATAACCCCATCTTTACAAAAAACTGGCCCAGCTTGGCCTCTTCGGATGCGATCCGAATATCACACGACATCGCCAGATCAAGGCCGGCGCCAACAGCGAAGCCATTAATTGCAGCGATTACCGGTTTCTCCATGTCGGCCAGAGCCCGGTAAAAGAAATCAGCACGTTTCATATATGCATTGAATTCAGAGGGGGTCATTGATGAGAGCGGCTTGATATCACTTTCAACATCACCGCCGGCAAGAAAAGCCCGGCCGGTTCCTGTAATCACGACCGCCCTGATCTCTTCATCTTCTCCGACCTCAGTGAATACTTCCACTAAATCCAGAATTTGTTGTGGGCTCATGGCGTTCAATCTCTCAGGATTGTTCAATGTAATCGTCGCCAATCCCTCTTTTTTTTCTAGGATCATGGTCTGGAGGGTTCTTTTTGAGGCTTCCATCATCATCATCTCCTTATCAAATATTTTTCAAATCGATATCCTTCGTGAAATCGGAACCACATACCCTACCCCAGTTCCTTGCTCACGATACCCACGCTGACCGAGGCAGAACCTGGTATGCCGCCCAAATTGTGGGTCAGGCCCACACTGACATCCTTCACCTGTCGTTTATCCGCTTTCCCCTGAAGTTGCTTATACATTTCATACATCATCCTGATTCCTGAAGCGCCAATGGGATGCCCGAAACACTTTAATCCACCATCGGTGTTAACCGGAAGCCCCCCGTCTAAAGAGAAAAAGCCGGACATTACATCCTCTCCCGCTTTGCCTCTGGGACTGAATTGAAGATCTTCCATGGTAACAAGTTGTGTGATGGAAAAGCAGTCATGCACATTGGCAATACTAACTTCTTCCCTTGGATTTTTTATGTCGGCCTCTCTATAAGCCGCAGCCGCAGCTCGTGTAGTTTCCTCAACATGGGCGTAATCATAGCTGGGATTCATTAGACCATCACACGGGCCCACTGCAATCTGTAATGCCTTTATATAAATAGGATCAGACCTGAATTCCTTTGCTTTATCAGCTGGGACAACAATAGCTGCAGCAGCTCCGTCACTGATCCCACAGCAGTCATATAGTCCAAGCGGGGCAGCAATCATAGGCGCTTTTATGATCTTTTCAACACTGACCTCATATTGAAACTGTGCTTTAGGTGTAAGGGTGCCGTTGTGATGGTTAGTTGATTCAATAACAGCCAGCATTTTTTTGCCCTCTTTTGAGTCTATTCCATATTTTGAAAAGTAGCTTGTGGCCATCTGAGCGAATTGAGCAGGCCCGCTGGCCGTTGTACATCTATAGGTATTATCATGCGATCCCCACATATTCAGCCACATTTCGGCATCGGGAAGACCTTGCAAACCATTGTCTTTTAATTTTTCCACGCCTAAAACCAATACAATGTCATATACCCCGGCGGCTACTGCATAGGAGGCATTTCTCAAGGCATCCGTCCCTGACGCACATGCATTTTCAACTCTCGTTACAGGCAAAAAGGGGAGTTTAAGCGCTTTGGCCAAAGACTGACCAGTTAATCCGGGAGGACAAAAAAAAGATGAGAACCACGCCGCTTCAAGATCCTTAATTTCGATAGATGAATCTTCAAGCGCCTCGAAGGCGGCATCCACCATCATATCATTTGCACTCATATCCCAATTATTACCAAATTTGGTGCAACCCATACCCACTATGGCAACTCTATCTCTAATACTTCCCATATCCGTTCTCCTTTCCAAATACCTTCAGGATCTTATCGGCCGACATTTCCACCAATAGTCATAAATGCCATCTACATATCTGAGTTTCCTGAATGTCATTTCCACATCCATCCCGACTGAGACTTTTTCAGGAACCCGGTCCGTCATGTCCAGTTTAATTCTTCCGCCTCCTTCAAAATCAATGGTGGCCCCGGTGATTGGCGGGTCAAGGGTGGTGCCTAACATATCGTGGCTGAAAGCGGTAACTTTCCCGGTCTTGTCAGCAAAGCAATAATCTTCAAATTGATCCTTTGAACCGCAATTCAGACAGACTCTCTGGGGAGGATATTGAGGGGTGCCGCAGTTTAGACATTTAACGCCGTAAAAGCCTAATCCAGACTTGTTATCCCGCAGAAGCGCTGAAGCTGACGGTCGTTCGAGAGGCACGCGTCTCGGCGGTTCCGTTTCCAGTTGGGTGCGCCACGTCAGGTACTGGGTGTAGCCGGTCATGATCCTTTTCGAAGCGAGATGCTTTTCTATTCCACGTCTGTTTCTTATGCTTGCTATGCCATCGGTGGCTTTCATAGAAAAGACGTCGCAACCGTCGCCATAACCGACCAGCAGCAGTCTATCATTCGGTTTTGCTTCTTCCAAAGCCGCCACCAGAGACATCATCGCCATGGCGGTGCCTGTATTCCCCACAGATTGGTGCAAAACGTCCTTTATCTGGCTCTCCAGGTCAAAACCCATCTTTTTTGCCGCAGCGCCGAGCTGACGGGCATTGGGTGAATAGAGCGCTACCCTGGCAAAATCACCAGGTTTCAGACCAAACTTTTTAAGAGCGGCCGAGACCGTGGCAGGCACAAAGGAAGTAAAACCTTTTGCATAGATAAAGACATCCTCCCATGACCTAACATAAGTATCCCGATCTGAGCGCCACACATCCATCAGCTCGTTAAATCGAGTATAAATCTCCTCTATCTCAACAGCCACATCGTTTTTGCTGATGAAAAATGAAGCGGCGCCGTCTCCGAAGGTTATCTCCTTATCGCTCTTTGGATATGCCGGACGAACATCCGAGGCGCAAACAAGGATATTTTTTGCGGAGCCACTCTTTACTGCATCCATAGCAGCCTTCAGGGCGTTGGCACCGCCTCGCAAAGACCCGGAGAAGTCGATTGTCGATACATGGTTATCCAGGTTCAGGACCTGAGCGATCAGTGCGGAAGCCTGTTTCTCCCGATATGGGGAGGTGGTGGAAGCAAAGTAAACCCCGTCGATATCTTTCCGATCGACATCCGTTAAGCAATCAATGGCTGCGGCAACCGCCATCGTTATGGCGTCCTCGTCAAAACCCGCCACTGCTTTTTCTCCCGGCATGGCGCGTCCTCCCCACACCTTTGAAATCTCAGCACGCAGTAGACGATTAAACGGTATATACGCACCATATGACGTTATTCCTGGCATATTTCATTCCCCCTTTTTCTCTTATGTTTCCTCTAAAATTATCCAACAAACCGCTATTACTATATTTCATCTTCCTTTTATCCCAGGATCTGGATATTGCTTGTTCCGTCCCCTTTTACCACAGATAGATAGAAACATCTCAGCCAAGCGCCTAAATGGAAAGTACTATTGAATTGTATAGAAAGTTGGATCAAAATCTGGATTCCCCTCATATTTTTTCATATGAACCAGTTCCGGACTCTTTTCCATCCATTCAAGAAAGTTGTCAGGCAACTCAATATTGAGTTCCTCAAACGCCTTAAGAAAATTCTTCTTGCTGGCAGGGCAACCCGGGATTGTCACGCAGTGGTTTATCACCGGATTGTCCTTATTCAGATTGACCTGACATTGACCCACAAGAAGGGTGTGCTTGTGACCTGGCGTCGGTTCTTGAATCTTGCCATCCAGGATCTCAATATCGTCAAATGTTCTATCTTTATTCTTCGCCATCAAGATGCCCATGAAAACATGATTAATAAAGAAGGCACAATACGTACAGATAGTCAGATCCTGTTTCGGCAGGGTGATACCTTTTATCCCGGCCCTCTCCATCCATAGGGGCATATCACCCTTTTCGTTCTGCTCAAATTCCCATTTATGTGGTTTAAGAGCGGTCATAATGTCAACATTCCCTTTAACTTTGACGTCGCTCAGATCAGCGGGTCTGTTTTTGTAAGAAGCTGCTTTAGCCAGATGGGGAATTGTTTGCGGGTCAATGCCCAGGACCTTAGCCCCCACCAGATCAGCAGAAAGAAGATCTTTTGACGCAACAATGATGTTTGATCGACGCGCCCTGCCATTATAGCTGGGTCCCCTGTCGCTTGTATAAATTCCGTCTATAACGGTAAATGAAACAGGAATCATCTCGACAAATTTTGACACATGATAATTTAAATCTATATCCGGATCGGCATTATGGCACAATTTCCTTGAAGCAATATTTAGCATGCCCTTGAGGTTCTTTATTCCGAGAGAAACCATGCACTGTGAATGGGTCTTTAGAACCGGCATATCCACAACATAGTCCGCCTCAAGAATATTTGTATTTATATTAAGCTTAACGTCATCTATCGGAACCTTGGTGAAAGAACCTTTCAAAGCGTCAATGACTTTTACTCCATATCGCTTTTTAAGCACATCATAGCCTAAGCCTTTGGCAGCCAGATCAACAATCGAATGTTTTGGGTTCTTTTCAAGTTCCACACTTCCCTCAACAATGCTGATATCTCTGGCACCATGTTCAACAAGCAACTTGACCATGTCTTCAATCAAACGAGAGGTCGTCAACACCGCATACTTGGGAAAGTTAACCCCTTCATGCCAGATAACCAGATTTGGTTTGATAACGACTTTTGAATCAGGTGAAAACCTGTCAATACCCCCTGCCAGGTCAACTGCCTTTTGTAAAGATTTCATCGGTTCCTCATATTTAACCACTCCCACGTCGAACATTATATTTGGCCTCCTAACTGATCAGCTATTTGTATTCAAAAAAACCTCTGCCGGTTTTCCGCCCTAACCATCCCGCAGCCACCATTTTTTCTAATAGTACGGGCGGCCGGAGATTAGCGTCACCCGTGGCATCATAAAAGGCGCGAATGACATCCAAGAGTGTATCCAGGCCCTGCAGATCAGAGAGTTCCAGCATTCCCATGGGGTGACCCAGACCAAGCTTCGTGCCTCTGTCGATATCTTCCGCAGTGGCAATCTTTTGTTCCAACATGCGGATGGCGCTGACTTGAAAGGGAGCGAAAAGGCGGTTTACCACAAAACCCGGGATATCCGGCGCGACAATTGTCTCTTTTCCGATCGCCCTGCCAAATCCCTTTGCCTCCTCAAGGGTTTCACTGCTCGTTGCCAAGGTTTTCACTAATTCAAGCAGCTTCATGACAGGCACTGGAAAGAAGAAATGCATCCCCAGCACCTTTTCAGGCCTTGAAGTTGCACTTGCAATATCGATTACGGACAGAACTGATGTGTTGGTTGCCAGAATGGCATCTTTCGCACATGCATTATCCAGTTTTTTAAATACCTCTTTTTTGATATTGATGTTTTCAAAAACAGCTTCTATAACAAGTTCGCAATCGGAAAAATAGTTATAATCCGTGGTTCCCTTAATGCGGCCCATAATAATTTCTTTATCCTCCTGGGTCATTTTCCCTTTATTGACCTTTCCGGCCAATACTGAATCTATAGAAGATATCCCCTTGTCCAGGGCATCCTGGTTCACTTCAAGCGTTACAACGTCCAGACCGGCCTGCGCGCAGGTCTGAACGATTCCAGCCCCCATAAGCCCGCATCCCACAATGCCAACTTTATCTATTGTCATAATTCTACTCCCCTTTAAAATCAGGTTTTCTTTTTTCCAGAAACGCTGCAACCCCTTCTTCAAAGTCTTCGGTCCCAAGTAAAAAGGTCTCGAGAGAGTCTTCCAGACGTAAACCATCGTCCAGGCTCATGTTACTTCCTCTCACCATCGCCTCTTTTGCGGCCCTGACAGCTAAAGGACCTGCTTTACAAATACGCTCAGCCCATTTTTTTGCTGTCGACAGAACTTTTTCGGATGGAACAACTTCATTCACTAAACCAATACAATAAGCCTCTTGTGCGTCGATTGGATCTCCGGTGAATAATAATTGTGCCGCCTTGCACCATGGAATCATCCTTGGTAATCTCTGAGTGCCTCCTGCACCGGGTATGATCCCAAGTTTTACCTCTGGGACTCCAAGCTTAGATGACTCTGATGCTATTCTTATATCGCATGCAAGAGCAAGCTCAAGCCCACCACCCAGTGCCAGACCATTAATCGCAGCGATAAGCGGCTTCCACATATCCATTCCACGCATAGGCGTTGATGGAAAAGACCAGAATTTTCCTTTATTCTCCTCCATGAAAGGTATAGTTTCTTTGATATCAGCACCAGCGCAAAAGGCCTTATCGCCAGCCCCGGTGATAATGCCAACCCACATGTCTGGGTCATCCCTAAAATCTATCATTGCTTCATGTAACTCTTTGAGCAATTGAAGATTCTGTGCATTATAAACATCTGGCCGATTCAGCGTAAATGTAGCGATTTTATCCCCTTTTTCATAATCAATCAGCATAATCCTGCCTCCAAAATTATTTTATAGGACGTTTTATTCCTCCACCAGGGCAATTATTCTCTTGCCGCTTTTTAGTTGAGGTACATAGAGAACTTTCCCGAGAATTTGGAATCGTCCCTTTTCATCTTTATAAAAAATTAGTGGAAATTCAGTTGGTTATCATTAACCAAGCCATCGCTTTCTGCGTTTATAGTGTTTGACCTCCCTATAGTGCTTCTTTTGTCCCACTGCTGAAAGACCCAAATAGAATTCCTTTATGTCTTCGTTTTCACGCAATTTCTCAGCCGATCCGTCAAGAACTATCCTGCCAGTTTCCATCACATAACCATACTCAGCGAATAAAAGGGCCATTTGTGCGTTCTGCTCCACTAAGAGCATGGTGGTCTTTTCCTCGCTATTGATCCGCCGTAAGATAATGTATATCTCCTTGACCATCATTGGAGCCAAACCAAGAGAAGCCTCATCAAGAAGCATAAGCCGCGGATATGCCATCAGGGCTCTGCCGATAGCCAGCATTTGCTGCTCACCACCCGAGATGTAACCGCTAATACTTTTTTTTCGTTTTTGAAGGGCCGGGAAGTATCCATAAACAAGACTCAAATTCTCCTTCAGTTTGTTGCTTCCATAGGATGCATATCTCCAGTATGCATATCCCCCGAGTTTCAGGTTTTCTTCCACCGTAAGATGTTCAAGCATTCTCCGGCCTTCCATCACCTGTACGACCCCCATTTTGGCGAGGATTTCCGGGTCTTTATTCTCTATCCTTAACCCTTGAAATCTGATACTTCCCTCAGTTACTTTTCCAAGCTGGGGCTTAAGCATACCAGACACTGCACGCAGCAAAGTGGTTTTCCCGGAGCCATTGGGGCCCAGAAGGCAAATTACACTACCGTCAGGAACCTCAAGAGTAACTCCTTTTAGCACCAGAATAACGCCGCTGTACTTAACCTCAATATTTTCCACTACGAGCATTAGCTCCTCCATGGGCGAGACTCCGTGTGCATGAGGAGTCTCGCCACACAATCTCAATTATTTCTTCGGTGTCCACGGGCCGCCCGGCCTCATATCTTCAATCTCGAAAAAGTCAGTGAGTCGTATCAATTTTCCTCCTTCTATCTTTCTCATATAGACCTTCCACGAACCTCTGTTTTCATTCTTGGTATACGGTCTAATATACTGCGCTCCACCCAGATCAAAACCTCTGGGATCAATAAATCCCTCATAAACATCAGCACCGGTAATAGGATACCCTTTCTTTTCCAGGGCTCTCTTGATGGCTATAAAATCCATCTTGCACCATGACCAGCCCTCCATGTAGTCTGAGTCAAATATCCTGTTATGTCTTTTGGCCATTTCACTTGCTTCTCTCACACCCGGTTTGTCCATTTCAGAAGGAAGGGCCATATAGTGAATACCCACAAGCCCGTCTGCGGCAGCGCCTGCCACGTCTATCATCTTTAAGGTTGGTGTATAAGGATTAGAAACGCGCTGAAGCTCATCCTTCAGGCCTAATCTGGTTAGATCCTTCATTATTTGCGCCTCTTGCAAAATAGCGGTATTGCCATAAAAATAGTTCGCACCGGCATTTTTGATAGCCCGAAGCTCCGCCGTGCAATCCACTGGCATAAAGGGTATGGTCCAGGTGCCGACTATCTCAAAACCCAGGTGATTAATATAATTTATCGTCTCAGGCTGAATGGGAGCCCGACCGTAAGGAATATCAAGGGTAAGCCATGCCCATTTGGGTTTGCCGGATTTTCCCTTTTTCTTCCAGTCATCCATCGCCCATTTGGCAGAGGCCGCTGCCTGCGCGGAATAATCGGGAGATGCTACAAATATCCAACTCGGGGGGTTCCAGATAGGCATTCCTGAAGGTCCTGCAATACAAGGGATCTGATCCCTTTTTGACCATTTAGGCATAATCTCACAGGCGGCGGAACTGCCACAAAATGCAACTACCGGTTTTGGCTTCTCTGTTGATAGACGCTCATAAAGCATCGGTACAGGGCCTGATTTCGCTTTATTATCACCAAAATCAAACTTGATAGTTACCCTCTCCAATCTCTTGGTCTTTGGGTCGTGGTATATTATGCCACCCTTTTTATTGATATCCCTAATCATATCCGAGAATGCCTCATGAAAACAAATGCAGGTATCAGCGGTTGGTCCGGTTAGATCATTGATCTCAAACATTCTAATTACACCGATAGCTTTACGTTCCAACACGTTTCCCTTTTCTGCCATGGACAAGGGAACCACTCCGAAAAATAAAGCGGCCACCAAAATACTCAAAAGACCTAACTTCAGCCATCCATACCTTTTTCTTCTCATAATTAAGCCCTCCTTAAAAAGTTAAATGTTGTTAATTAACTAACTCGAGCCCTTGCCTTACTTTAATCAAAAAAGAACATATCTATGCTCCCCCAAAAATTTAATAAGCTCCCCGTCTCCAGAACTGCCAGGTCCTCTCGGTAAGAGTTTCCTTTACCAGACTAATATGAAAAAGGGTAGAGGCGGTATCTGCTTTTTAATACATTCCATAAATGGTTTACACCCCTTGGTTCAAGAAGAAGGAAAGCTACTATTATAGAGGCATATAGCGCCATGGATGCCGCTGCGAATGCCTGTGCACCCACAGCAGGAAAAATAGTATCCACAATTGGTGTTATGTAGATAGAGATTTCTTCAAGGACTTTCATAAAGGTGACACCAAAGATCGGCCCCACAATGCTCCCCATTCCACCGATTATCAGCATGCCCAAATACAATATGGAATCATATAAATTGAACTGGTCAGGATTAATGAAACCAATGAAATGTGCCCACAAAGATCCAGCAATCCCTGCATAAAAAGTGGAAATGAAAAATGCAACAAGCTTGTAATAACTCACATTAATTCCCATAACATGCGCTGCAAGATCGTTATCTCTGACAGCCACAAGGGCTCTTCCGAGCCTGGACCTCATCAAATTTTTGGCAAAATAGATCATGATGCAGGTAATTCCAATAACCATCACATATCTGGATTGTATCGAGGAAAACTCGAAACCAAAAATCCTCGCAGGCTCTACAAAAAGCCCATGCGTGCCCCCAGTAATATGGAGATGAAGAAAAATCCATCCCAAAATAAGCTGAGCAGCCAGGGTACTCATAGCCAGATAAAATCCCTTAACTCTCAATGCGGACAACCCAAAAATTAGCCCGATTACACCTGTGGCTATGGCGGCACACACCATTGCAGGCAGAAATGACAGACCTAATTTTTGAATAAAGATAGTGCATAGATATGCTCCCGCACCTACAAAAGCAGCCTGCCCAAGTGAAATCTGACCGGCGTGTCCCGTCACGATACAGAGGCCTTCTACTGTAATGACAGTGATTGCAATCATGGAAATCAGGGTCATAATGTATCTGCTGGAGTATAGCGGCAGGGTAAATAAAAAGATCAGGAAAAGAATAAGTGCTATCTTCTGAGGCCTGGTCCGAAAGATAGCCATGTCTTGAGTGTACCTGACAATGTAAGTTCCACAAGGTAGCCAACTCATTATTTATATCCTCTCTATCCTTTCTAAGCCGAACAAGCCATATGGCTTAATTAATAACACCACAACCAGGATGACGTAAGGAATTACTTCCCTGGAACCACCGCCAACATAAAGATCCAGATATATGGATAGGTTTTCAAGTATGCCGATTGCCGGACCCATGACAAGAGCCCCTGGAATCGAATCCATACCCCCTACTAAGACCACAACCAGCGCAATTAAGCCCACGCCTGATAGACCGGGACTAACATTGATCATGCTCGCCAAAAGGATTCCGCCAATTCCACCGCTGAGCGCGGCAATCAACCAGGAATAGCTAAAGATACTTGTTACTTTTATTCCCAGGTTCTGAATAACCTCATGGTCCTCGGACGTTCCTCTCATCGCAAGACCAACCTTGTGGTATCGATAAAATAGGACGAAAAGGGCAGATAAGATTACAGCTATTATGAAACATAAGAGCTGGGCTTTAGGCAATAAGACGAGACCCCATTCGATATTATCAGCAGCTATTTGCACAGGAAATGCCCTCTGTCTCCCGGAAATTGAGAGAATGGCCATCGAGTCAAATAACCATGACAAGGCGATGGTAATTAAAATAGAGGCCATAATAGGCTGGCCGATTATCGGCCGGAGGGCAAAGCGGTCAACCGCCAGACCAATTAAGCCGCATCCCGCCAGACTTAGCAGAAGCCCTAACCATACGGGAAGTCCTGCAACCCCCACTAAGGCCCACCCCATTATTGCCCCTGCTATTACAAAAGCGCCCTGAGTGAAACTCACTATCTTGGATGATTTATAGACGACAACAATCCCCAGAGCAATAAGTGAGTATATGCCACCCAGAAGAATACCACTTATTACCACTGCTATCAGTCTTTCCATATTTTGCCTCCTATCACACTACTCCTCAATGCTCTTAATCTTTACTGTAGTGTTGAGGATCCCTTTTCTTCCGTCCCTATAAGTAAAAGGGGTCTCAATTACCGCCTCCTCTGAATCACCATACAGGGCGTCTATTATAAACTTATACTTTGTGGCCATAAAACTCCTTCTTAGCTTTCTCGTTCTCGTAAGCTCAGCCTCATCAGGATCAAACTCCTTCGGTAGCAACACGAATTTCTTGATCTTGCTCCATTCCGGAAGCAACAAATTGACATGTTCTAAATCTTTAAGTATGAGTTCATAAACCATCGGTTTTTGTGATAGGTCAGCAAAGGTTGTATAAGTCATATGATGACCTTCCGCCCATTTACCCACGTTGGAATATTGAATCACCACCAAGGCTGCTACAAAGCTATTTTCACCATGTCCCCCGATGGTCATAACGTCCTGAATATATGGACTGAACCTGAGCCGCGTTTCAATGAACTCAGGAGAAAACATCTTTCCTTTTCCCATGGGTACAAGCTCCTCCATCCTTCCGTAAATGATCAAATGTCCATCAGGGGCTATGGAGGCAGAATCGCCGGTCTTAATCCAGCCATCCTTGTCAAATTTTCTTTTTGTCTCATCAGGATTTTTGTAGTACCCTGAAAAGGGCACAGGCGGCTTTATTAAAAGTTCACCTGAATCAGATATCTTAAGACGATTACCAGGTAGTGCGGGACCACAGGTTTCAGGCCTTATTTCACCATCGCGATGCACCGTATTGGTCATTGCCTCTGTAAGACCATAGGTCTGTTTAAGATTGACACCGATAGCATGGAAAAATCTCAAAATATCAGGACTTATGCTGCTGCCAGCAGTATAAGCCCACTTGATATTGGATAAGCCGATGAGGTCACGAAGTTGCCTGAACACTAACCGATCTGCAAACTTGTAAAGAACACGCATTGATAGCCTTATTTTCTTCTTCTGGAACCTGGCATCGACGACCTTATAGCCAATTTTAAGCGCTACATTAAAAATAAACCGAAACAGGGCAAGGGTATCGGATATCTTCATCTGAATAGTTGCATTCAGAGACTCCCACAACCTCGCACTGTAAAAGAGAACCTCCGGGCCTATTTCTCTGATATCATTCTGGACAGTCTCCGGTTTTTCAGGAAAACAGACTGTTGTGCCTTCCCTCAACCCACTGGATATACCCATAATCCACTCAGTAGCCCATGCCGGAGACAAATAAGAGACATAATTGTCTTCGGCCGACCATTGATCCACCTCGCACCAAGCCTTGCCGGCAGCTACCAGATACGCCTGTGACCCCTCTATCCCTTTAGGCTTCGCGCCGGTCGTCCCTGAAGTAAATAATATTACCCCGATATCCTCAGGCTTTCCATTCTCCACATTCTCTTCAAATAGACCCTGATGCGCTTTCTCATATTCTCTGCCAAGTCGCACCACCTCATAGAAATCGATTACAAATGGGTCATCTTTGTAAGTATACATTCCCTTGGGGTCCCAATATATAACCTTTCTTAAATTGGGATTTTTGTCTCTGATTTCTAATATCTTATCGACTTGCTCCTGATCCTCGGCAACCACATATACCGTGTCAGAAAACCCAAGCAGATATTCAACCTCTGGAACTATGCTATCGGAGAAAATGCCTGCGACAACACCGCCGGACGATTGAATTGCAAAGGCGGACCAATACCATTCCGGATCATTGTCTCCGATTATGGCTATCTTCTCCCCGGGTTTTAATCCGAGACTTATAAGCCCAAGAGAAAAAAACTTGACATTTTCATAGGAATCTTTCCAGGTATATTGAATCCAGAGACCGTAGTCCTTTCGGCGCATTGCCACCTTTCCCTCGCCAAACTCTCTAAATCTGGCCAATAATAACTTAGGAAGAGTGTCTTCTAACATTTGATATTAGGCTCCATATTTTATGTTTCATCTCCTAAGTATGCTTTGATAACTCTCTCATTCACCTTGATTTCCTCCGGTCTCCCTTCGGCAATTTTCAAACCAAAATCAAGTACCACTATTCTATCCGCAAGATCCATAACCACACCGATATCATGCTCTATGAGCAGCATGGGAATGCTTTTTTCCTCTAATATGTCGATGATAAATCTGGCAACATCTTCCTTTTCATCCAGGTTCATTCCCGACATTGGTTCGTCCAAAAGGATTAACTTTGGTTCCATGGCTAATGCCCTGCCCAATTCAACACGCTTGCGAAGCCCATAAGGAAGTTGGCCGACTTCAGCCTGTCGAATATGCTCTATCTCCAAAAAATCAATAATTTCCTCCACGGCCCTTCGATGATTAACCTCTTCCTTACGGGTTCGGCCGAAGTAAAGAGCACCCTCTATGATGAAATCTTTAAAAAGGATGTTCCTCGCAGCCATCAAATTATCTACAGTACTTAACCCTGTGTATAGCTCTATGTTTTGGAACGTTCTTGCCAGCCCGAGTCGGGCTATTTTGTGAGAGGGTAGGGAGGTAATATCCTGGCCATTAAAAATAAGTTTCCCTCTCTGGGGCCGATAGAAGGCATTTATAACATTCAGGAGGCAAGTTTTTCCGGCACCATTGGGTCCAATGACAGCCAATATTTCATTTTTTTTGAGTTCCAAAGAAACATCATTCAGGGCCAAGATACTTCCGAATGCTAAGCTAACATTTTCAACCCTTAATAATGCCTCATTTTGGTTGTTATTTTCTATTTTCACACTCCTATAGTTTGTGATTGTTTATCTTAAAGTTATGGGGACTTCATAACGCAACTAAGTAATAAATCTCATTGGATCGCAAGGCATTTGAGATTTTAAAAGGCTCAGAAAAGGCTCACGCCCTAAAAATCAAGAAACGGATTATAGTCCCAATTATCATTATCTACCAAACGATTGACAGATAAAATATTAAAAAAATTTTCTTTACGTCCTCCTTTCTACAAAATTTTGATGTAATATCTTTTTGATGAATTCCCCCTCACTTATCTATATGGGAAGTATCGATTTAGATTTTGTTTGTGTTGGTGTTTTTACTTTTCTCAGCTTTTGACTTTAATCCCATTTAGAATAGTCTTAGCGTATATCTTCGCTAACTCTCTCATCTGATATTTACCTGAAGGTACATACCATCTCATGGTCCAGTTACACATCCCGAGTATAGAAAACAGAGTAATCTTGGTATCAAGATCAGCCCTGAATATCCCATGCTTTTTCCCTTTTTCTAATATCTCGATCCAGAGTTTCTTATATCTATTAGTCTCATTGTCGACCTGTTTTCTGTATCTATCAGTCAGATTAGTTGTTTCATTAATAAAAACATGAACCATGTCAAATTCAATATCCATGGGATCCATATGGGCAATAATGGCCTCTTTTAGTAAGACATCAGGTGGTTGAATAGAAGTAAATATTTTCCTTAATGATGCAATATAAAGGTCAAGGCCCCCCATAACTACCTCATAGAGGAGTTCCTGCTTACTACTTACATAATAATACAAGCTTCCCTTCAGTAAGCCTGCCCCTTTGGCTATGTCAGAAATATTTGCATGATGATAACCCTTTTCCCTAAAAATCTTCGCTGCTACATCCAAAATGGATTTAAATCGCTGGGTATTTTTTTTGTCTGGTGTCATCTTATAAATTTGATATTCAATTTCATTTACTAATCTTAAAATCAAGAAAAAAAATAGAAATCTACCAAACGTTTATTTTATTTATAATACAAATAATATATTGTCAACAAAAAAATTGCAATCGATATAAATTTTTTAACAGCAATTCTAATTTTGACCCACAAGATGAATTCGCAGCCCTTCATTACCTCGAGTTTTGAACCGGTTAGACAGGAGGTATATGGATATTAGATAGAGGAATTCTACCTACACATGAGGAATGAGACTGAAATTTTTTTCCCCAGTACACTACAACCCAGAAGCAGCTACAATTTTAATACAAATTAGGAGGCTGTCTGAGAATAGAGATTTTAAAGTTTATACCACATCATATGGTATTTAATGATACCATTAAATTCTATATATAGTGGTTAGAAAATTTGATTTTGCATACTCGGACAAGCTCCTAACCCATTTCCATGGCAAGGGGCCTCAATGTGCTTTATCGCCACGTAGTCGCATGCACAGCTGATAGCATACGAACCAATATCCGAACGAATAAAAACTCCTCTAAGGCCCCAAAAAATGTAGCGTGATAAAACTTGACACAAATTTTAAGATCTTGGGGGTATAAGAAATCTAAAGCTTACCTAGCCTTTTCAAGTCATCGGCAATGCTACCGAGAGAAAGGCCAACTAGCTTGTCTCTGGTAGGAATACCTCTTTTAAAGTCCCAGCCTCTTTCGTCATAGTAATCATCCAGCAGCGTATCCACATCAGATTCAAATAGCTGTTTCCCCTGATAATCCTTCAAAGTCAAGACCTTTCCCTTAATCAACAAAGGCTCAAAGAACCTCTTAGGGAATTTGTCATCTTTGCGGTCAAAGCCCTCCCTCACATTAATTGCCTTTAGCATATTCCATGACCTCTCTCCAGCCAGCATGAAGTCCTCTGGCCTTATCTCCAGTCCAGTGAGAGTAGTGAAGAGCTGAGAAGCGATGTTGGGGTTATAGCACTGAACAAAAGGTACCCTGACACAGATGCCGATGCAGCTACAAAGAGAGTAAAAGTCCTCAGCGTATCTAGCCAATCGTGCCATGTTGATACCCAACGGTGTGCAAATTCTTTCAATAGCGTCCTCAGAGACAAGCAATCGCCTCAAATAATTTGTGAACACCTTTGGGGAGCGCCCTGGTTGAAAGGCAGGGCTGTTTCCGGGCTGACCCCACGGACTTCTGGGATTGACTGCCTCAGTTATGTTCCAAGTATGGAAATGCTCTCTGGGATCCAATATGGGCTCATGGCCCTTTACTGTGCTGTCGGCAACCATTTCTTGAGCCCTTTTGCCAATACTCTTCGCAAAGGCAGGAAATCCATCAGCCAGAAGTCCCCCAAACCCCTCCCTATGCACTACCTGCTCCAGCAATTTCTTTACCGTTTCATAGTCTCTCTTTAGTTCAAAACCATCGGTATCTCCCTTAGTAATCACCTTTTCCTCGTAGAGATTAATTGCCATATCCACAAGACCAGTAAAATCAAGTACATCTACCCCATTTCGGTTACAGAGGTCAAGGATTTCATATGCTTGGTGCAAACTGGTCAACCCAATCCTTTGCACCCTCTCCCTCTCCATAGGAAGAGTAACATCGATAGCTGAGACTAAGTCACCAGCGTGTTTCCCCTCCCTGACTTCGATCACGGATTTGCAGCTAACCGGGCAAGTGGGACAGGCCAGAAAGCCTCTCCAGGCCTTTTCAAACTCAGTGGAACCATAAGGATTGACAACTACATCAGCGGCCGATTTCTGCCCCCATTCGGACCTTCGTCCCCAGAAACCTATTCCTATCCCCAGCCCAAGCCAGTCAGCGCGATATGGTAGATTCATTAAAGACTTATGCATGGAGTTCACGATTTTCATAAAGCCTTTCCGGTCTGCGATCTGCACACCCTTCCTGCCCCGTATCAACAACGCCTTAAGATTCTTTGATCCCATCACTGCAGGCAGCCCGCCTCTGCCCAGGTGACCGGTCTTGTTGGCAAAGGTGAGGGAAATGGCTGACAGCTTTTCTCCAGTAAGCCCTATAGCTATCACACTGCACTCGGTGCCATACCTTTGGTGGAGTTCATCGACTGTTTGCCAGATGTCCTTTCCCCAAAGGTCATGGGCATCGCAAATCTGCACGTCATCATCAAAAATCTTCAGAAACACAGGTTTCTCTGCCGCTCCAGTTACCACAACTTGTCCATAGCCGGCAAGCTTCAAGGCATCACCGCAACTTCCCCCCGAGGCAGTGCCTATAGTGCCATTAGCCGGAAACTTCGTGGTTGCCATAATCTTGGAGGAACCTGGAGCTAGGGTGCCGCCAAGAGTGGAACCGCCAAAGATGATCACATTTTCGGGTGACAATGGGGCAACACCAGGCTTGATAAGCTCATAGCCCAGTTTGTTGTTGATACCAAATCCACCTATGAAATTCAGGGTGGTATCTACATCGATGGGTTCTGTGGCTATTTGTCTCGTTGATAGATCTACATGCAAAATCTGACCCAAAGATTGATTAAGCGTTATCATTCTTAATACTCTCCTTTCTTTTGAGTTCTAATGCTCCGTAAGGACAATTTCGAGCGCAAATGGCACAGCCATCACATGCATCAGTGAAGGTGATACTTGCACCCAACTCATTACTTGATCTATCGATCAGGATCGCAGCTCGTGCTGGATTGAATGAGTTAGTAAGCCGTAATGAACATCTCAATTGGCAAATCAAGCAGCCAACACACTTTTCAGGGTGAACCAGTATATCGAAGACCCTCTGATTATATTCAGCCATATATACCCCCTTTTGGTAACAGCACGACGATGTTAAAGAAAGTCTCCCATCTTTAAGGAGTGCCCCAACATTTAACACAGTATACTTATATTTGAAAACATCAACCTATTCACCAAAATCCGAGATTGACTTTATGCGAATCAGGGTGTTTTTCTATTTCAGCCCAAAAAGCAATTTGAGTCTGTTCAATATTATAACTCGTTGTTATATATAGCCTTTTAGGCGTCATTTTGAAAAGTAACCCAGCAAGCCCCAGAAAATGGAGATTTTGTGTTTTAGGAAGTTCCAAAAGGTAAAAAAGCAACCCAAATTTCATAGGCAAAAATAATAACAGTAGCCCAAGATTTCAGTGTTTGTCTTCAAGGCACAAAATCTTACAACTTCCGATATTATATTATGTTATCAGTTTTGTCTCTTGCGGTAAAACCGTTTTATTGTACCACTGCCAGAAGAAATGGTTTAAACCGATTAATTAATGGCAAGAATACTGATTACTGTCGACATAAAATTCAATGTCGACCGAAATTTACTTACTTCATAAAGTTTATATCCCAAAATATTGTTGTCAGTTAAAATGTTCCATCGAGTGTCCCTTTCTGAAGAGCCGTATATATATCAGGGGATGGCATAAATAAACCCGTAGCTCCAACTTCCTTGCATGCCCCTGCAAATCCTGCACTACTTACTTCTGAATAGCCTGCACACTCCCGGCCCAAGCAAAGTTAAGGGTTTTTACATATTCCCTCCTTCTTGCTGAATCTTCTGAGCTAACTCTTTTTCTCCCTCCATACCCCTTCAACAAATACTCTATCTTCAATTGGCATTACTTTCCCTCCAGTTACTGTTCGTTGCATATCCTGGGGTATAACAACTCCTCTTTCAGTAGCATATTTCACCATTCTAGCAATTTCAGACACCTTTATCCCCACTATCCTTGCTTGTCTTATCCCTTGAGAATCCTCAAAAACACCATTTTTGCAATATGCTGGTCTTTGTCCTAAGGCTCTCGTACTAGATAATGCCGACGCCTCCGCTACTGAAATCATATTATAAGGCCAGATAAGATTTTTAATGGTATCTAAAGAATGCCCTGTTCCAAAGCCGAAAAACCCTACTGTTAAGGCACCAACTATTTTGTTTCTAAATTTATTTGTAAAAAAAGCATAATACCTTCCTCTCGAAAATAAATTCTGCAATGGAGGAGAAAGAGTGTTCACCCATGTGGGACCACCTAAGATTAATCCATCGCAATTCTCCATCTTTTTATATACCTCATGAACATCATCCATTATATTACAGGGTTGAATGTTTTCAATGCACCATTGACAATGTTTGCACATGGCAATTTTTTTTCCTGATAATGAAAGAAACTCCGTATCCACTTTCCCTATCTCATCGTTTTCCAATTCTTTAGCTGCTTTCAGTGCTACTTGAACCAATTTATCACAATTGCCATCTTTAATCGGAGTTCCAGATATTCCTAAAATCTTGATATCGACTCTATCCATTTTACCTCCTAGTTACTGATAGCTTTATATAGTAAATTAACCACCTAACTTGAAAGCTAAAGTTAATGTATTACTTCTGTTTCATAATCGAGAACGTTTGATTCTCCTTCGGAATCACATAAGACATGCTGCCACTCAGGAAAGGATATCTCTCACTCATCAACAAATACATGCAAACATTTTTATCTCCAAGCAAGACCATACTTTCTAAAATGGGATCTGGTTCCTGTATCAGCATCGAACAACTCCCCCTTCATCTGCCTTTGAATTCAGGCTTCCTCTTTTCCAAAAATGCGCTTACTCCCTCCTTCATATCCTCAGTATTGAAACATTGACAGGCACACTGGATCTCCAGACTTATCGCATTGTCCAGAGGAAGATCATAACCGAAGTTGATGGCGTACTTGGCCATCTTCATGGCA